>Ga0210059_1000782_pt1 | contig 43773 bp, 30 predicted proteins | sample Ectturendosymbi2_FD_188042 | JGI IMG/M metagenome (GOLD analysis project Ga0210059, IMG submission 188042) | Ecteinascidia turbinata endosymbiont from Florida, USA - Sample 2 (SPAdes) (version 2) | ecosystem: Host-associated > Tunicates > Ascidians > Unclassified | place: Key West, Florida... | reverse complement strand
AATACCATGCTGGATCCAATTCATAGTTCTTCATGCAAACATTTCTGAAATTTTCAAAGACATCTGCAAGCAGAAGAACGTCTGTCTTGAGATACAGATCATGATATTCTCGGAAAGTTGTCATCTTGAAATGTTTCCACACCTTCAGTGCATCTTCAAAGTCTTTGTCTGTGATATCACAGTCATTCAAATTTGAATAAAATGACTGCTTAGGTGGAAGATTTCTTTCAGATAGTTTTTCCAGAGAGTCAAACCAATCATATGGAAAGATTCCCTTTCGCACCAACAATCAATGTCATTGAATTGTTCCTTCAAGTTTTTGAACTGATCCGGTTTGAGATTGTTTACAAGTTTGTCAAGACTGCTTGACATAAATTTAGAAGAATCAATAAAGCGAATTTTGTATTTGAATTTCTTGTTTTCGTCGTTAACACGTTTCGAGAAACTTATATGTTTCTCCTCATTGTTCGGGATACAGTCAATCTGACCTTGTGTTTTCCCAAGATTCTTGATGAAGAGATGTGAGTCATAACCTGAAAGGTTATGAAATATCACCGGCACATGTTTCGGTTTTCTGAAAAGCAGGTTCCATTTATTATGAGCTGCTCCTCTGAATTGCCCGGAAAAGTGACAATGATCTTTTCCTTCTCAAGCATATCCACGAAGATGTCAGCAACATTTTCCTCCTCTCTTGTTTTTGTAAACAAGATTGGTTTTGAAGATTTGTCAAGACACTTCACGTGAATGACGGTTCATGCTTTTGGTAAACTTTTGTGAAGCTTCTGTCAGGACTCGGTTGACTTGAGTCAATCGGTTTTGTGAATGGCTCAAAGTCGGTATAAACCACAATTGGCACTCTCATCGAATGCTTGTGGTTTTTGAACTCCAAGACTGAACCCTTTTCTGGGAGAACAATCTTCATTGCATCATGATTCTGGCAATTTTCTTCATGCTTTTCCAAAGCTTTCTCGTTTGGAAAATGATTGAGACATCTCCGAAAAATCGCAATCTCCCCATGATGTTTTGAGGTTTGCACTGACATTAGTCTCGACAAATTAATGACAAGACAATAATGCTTGTTCTCAAGAAGCATCAAATCAATTTTTTTTGTCTTTTGGATTTTGATATTCACAAAGGATAAACTTTTGAGATGTTATCGAATCCAATTACATTCACAGATATCTCTGTATCGAGTCTCTCAAACTTGTCAATTGCTTGCAAGCTCATTGGAAACTCAATTCCTTTGAAATTGACAGACTCTGCTTGTTTTCTCAAGTGTTTTGTGATCCGATCTGTTTTTTTTCAACTGGATTCAAACCTCTTGCGATACACCATTTGAAAGCATTGGTTATCAGTGTTCTTCATGTTGATGAGCGCCTTCTTGCTCGCTATAAATTTCGGAAGAGGAACCAAGAACTTCTCATTCAATGACGCATATCCAACAGTGTGAATATCATGTGACACAATGGAGTGAAGTGTCCACCCACTCCCATTCATCTGAAATTTTGCAAGGTCTTTGAGGACTTGTTCTGTCACTTTTCATTCGTGTCTGTTGATTCAAGAACAATTTCATTTTTTGATCTGGATTGATGTTCTTCCAAGAGGCTTTGGCCAGTCTTGAGATCTGTTTTTTTTATCTTTGATCTCAAAATTATTTTCACTTTGGTTTGCGTTTGGATTTTTGCGAGTGCCTTTCGTTTCACAGCAGTCAAAAAGGATTCTGGGTCATATGGATTCTGGGTCAAAAAGTATTCTGGGTCATATCGGTTCAAGTGTGAATTGATTTGTGAAAACCCTGAAGGAAGACTGTTTTACATTTTTCAATTTCAACACCTTATCATCAATTTCGTCGATGAGTTGTGTCTTTTTGAGCTTTGTGGCATTTTTGATTCCAAGTTTCTTTGCTTTCACCATGAGGTTTCATTTTCTCAATTGATCCAAATATTGTGGTTTTGAAAGCAAATTTTTAATTGTGATTTTTTGAGTTTTGAAATGTCATTGAAACCCCGAAGTCGTGCCTCGACTCTTGTTTGAGAATTTTATCTTTCCCAAGAAATTCTCTTATATGTCCTTCACTGACAAGTTTTTCAACTTTTCCAACGTTATATCTTTCATTTATTATAGGGTGAAATTTTCTTTAAATGAAATTTCTCGTTATTTTCACAAAAAGATTAACAAAAAAATTGTTCTTCTTTCTGAAAATGGCTAATAGTCAATCACTTTATTTTTTTATTTTCCCACTCTTTTCCATTGTTGTATATGAAAAAAACATAACTTTTGTTATATTCTGCAGCGTCTGCCACCTTTTGGAAAAACATTTTTTCATTTGTTTCAAGGTCAACAACCTCGATTGCCCTTCGTATTCGTTTTCTCTTGTGATTCTTTTCAAGTTCAAAAGATTTGTCAGTCAACCCTTTTTCTTCAATGATTTTCCACAGTTGTTTTTTGATCTTGTGAGTTAATCCTTTGGAATTTTCTTTCAATACACAAAACGTTGTAGGTCTTAAAATCATTTATATTATGATACATTTTTTTTAAAGTTAATTTAATCATTTTCACAAAAGAATTGCCAAAAATTGGCAGTTTTTTGAAAAAGATAAGAAATGCAAATCTCACAAACCCACTAGTGAGTTTATTGTATATTATATTTTTAACTTAATATTCAACATGCATCTTGTTACCATCACTCTGAAAAATCAAACGTTTATCACGGATGACAACGGCGAAAGCTTCTGTGTTTGCGGCGACGTTTGCTGAAAACTGAGCCTTTATCTGAATGTCAGTCAAAGAGTTTTTCAGTTTTTCGCTCTGTTTTGTCACATCAAAGACAAACATTGGGAACAGTTCTTTGTAATCTGCTGGAGTAATATTTGGAGAAGAAATCAACTCTTGAACATTGGAAAACTTTGTTTGGAACGTCGCGGAATCTCCATAAACCCTTGAAAATTTTTGCTGAGTAAAGTTCGTGTCGTCGTAATCAATCTCGGGGTGTCGGCGAGAGTTCAACATGACAAACATATTTGTGAGATTACAGTGATCGAAAATTGATGGGTTGTGTTGCTGGTCTCCACATTTATCTGTCTGAAACGCCACGATTATCCAGCGAGGCTTCTTAGGGGCTGATTTCACCGACAATCGCCAGGTGAAATTTCTCGTTTGTAAGACTGGGATCGAGTTGCATTGAATCATCCGGTAACCGACTGGGAGACTTGATTTCGATTCAATTGTTTTGTAGAGTGCAAGTTTTTCTTGCACATTTGTAGTCACATGTGGCATATACCAAGACAGTTTTGTCAAAACAACTTTCCCATCATCAGGTTCTGCAATTGCTGGGGGGTTGTTATTAGGACCTGCAGCCACTGCTTCAGTTTTGAAAATTGCGTCATTATCACCTTTCCTCACAAGAGTGAGTTGATGTTTGAAACCGTAAACGACTTTGTCATAGTCATCACAGAATCCAAAGATGTGTTTCACTGGAACTCTGAATGAAAATGTGTCTTTCGTGTCAGGCTTTTGAATGATGTAAATTTGTCGAATTCCAAAACCTTTGTTATTTTGAAGATGAGCTATTGCGTCAGAATCTTTGAACCACAACTGGTTGAGGCCTGTGCTTTTCTGAAAATCATCTGGAAATTTCAATAACCCAAGCATCGTTGTTGCTTGTCCAGGGTGAAACAGACTTTCATCTCTTGTGCTGAAAGTTGGTATTTTATGTTGCTGAACAGATGCATCATAGCATTGTTTGTTAGCGTGATGACGTCAGCATTGGCGTATTCGGTATCGTCAGCGTTTTTCACCAACTTACAGTCGAAAACCAGATAACGTTCACTCGGATGTGTGAACAAGTCTTGCGTTTCAATATTTATCCTAATTTCCCCAAGTCTGTTAAGGTCAGTACGGATGATTGGTTCGTAACTGTGATATTCGTATTCTTCGATTGATTCATCAATTTCAGGTTTTTCAGTAATGTTAAAAATATCCATTTATTATAGGCTTTTTTTGTTTTCACTTTAAAAATCAGGTATTCCACTTAGTTTATAACTGAATACCCTGTTGAAATATTTGAGTTCTTCAATTTCTCTTTTTAGTTCGTCGATATTGCTTTTGAAGGCTTCAAGCTTTGCCATTTATAATATGTATTATTTCTTCAACCGCCTGACAAGGTCTTGAATCTTTATTGCGCGCTGACCCGACCCAGCTATCAAGTTGTTCAAATTTGGTGTCACATGCTGTACCTTCTGTGGTGTTGCTCCTTGAGGTGGAAGCAGAGGTGTTGCCGCTTGAGACGCTGAAGACACAAGTTTTGATAAAATTTGTTGTGATATCGGAGTCAACTTTGAACTCGCAAAATCAATTGCTTTTTGTCCGGCCTTTTGCCCAGAACTTCGAGCAACGTTGAAGGCGGTGTCGACAACTTAGTTTTTACTGATGAATCCTGACAAAAAGTCTTTGAGCTTTGAAAAAATCCCAGAGCCGCCTACTTGGTACTTTCTTTGATATCCACGTTTAATTATTAACATCTTTATTTAATGTAAGCATTAAGTTTTTGTAAGCATCACGAGACAAATTTTTTTGTCTCAAAAGTTCATCACAAATGCTAACGATTTCATTCCGAAGACCTGTGTTTCCTGGCTCTTTCGAAGCCATCAACAATTCGAACCGTTCACACAAAGCGTTTGGGTCACTTGGGAGAAAGCCTTGTCCTTGTGTTTTTTTCTGTTGACGTTTCACTTTTGCTTTGGGTTTTGCACATATTTCTCCCAGATGAAATTTTCCCACTTATTGCCCCTCTTAGCGGCTGGTCTTTGTGGATTTTTTCTATTCCTCATTGCCCCTGTTTCAACAATTATTTCTTCATAATTTTTCTTGTCTTCTTCTGTAGCAAGACCTAGTACTGGTCTTTTCATAACAAGTAACTCCCAAAGACCTCGCGTTCCTGCATACCTTTTACCTCCTATTACTAAATCATTCCCTTCAAAATCAACTTCAGTGTCGCCAAGAAAAAAATGCCCACCTTTGTTATCAAGCCCAAAAGTTTTATCACCTGCACTTCCATACGAATTAACAAGATACATTCTTGCAAACTGGTCTATATGGATCGGAAGAGGAGGTTGCGGTAGTGCTTGCACCACTTCAGGTTCAGCTTGACCCCAAGGTAATGCTGGAGGCATATTTTCAATCGCTTCTTGGAGTGGGGCAAACTTTGAAACAATTTCTTCAGAGGACTTTTGTTGTTATTCAGTTATTGGTTTGAATATTTTTCCAAAATCTTCATACATTGATTGCTCACGTAATGTTTCTGAGCGAAAATCATTCTGAATTTTGTTCTTGGTTTTGATATATTCAGTGACAAGTTTGTCACGTTTTGATGGGTCTTTTGTTTTTAGAAATGATATTTATTATATCTTTAAATTTTGGATAGGGTCCAAATTCGTTTTCGACCGGGTCCAAATTAACCTCGCTAGATGAATACTTTTCTACACAGCTTTGAATCCAGGTTCATAATTTTCTGCAATTCTTTACATTGCACCGGTGTGAGCTTGTCGTTCAGAAACGAAGTGACTGTTGAGCTTTTGATTCCAAGACTTTGTTTTTCATTTGACATTTTATATTAAAGTTTGATAAGATCTTTGTTGTCAACCCAAGAATTGAAACTTTCTGGATACCCCTCCATTTCACCAATGACCTTGTTTTGCCTTTCTTCACAATCTTCTCAATTCTAAAAACTTCTTGTGATGTCTTCTGAAGCTCTTGCTCCTAGAAAGTCCCTTGAATTTCTTCACCATTGTAGTCAGTTATTTTATAAGTAACTGGGTCGTTTCTTTGAATTTTTGAAACGGTGAACACTTCTTCTGTCCAGTTTGTGGTGAACCCTTTCTCAAAGAGTCCTTTCTTCTTGAGAATTCGGACTTTGTCACCAGTTTTAAGTTTTGCATGTATCGGCCGTCTTGTTAAGTCTGGATAGAGGTTTCTGTAAACTGCCACTTCATTTTCTTTCTTGCTTGCCTCAACAGGAGTCATTTTTATGGTAGAGTGCATCGTGTTGTTGTATCTCTCAACAAAGTGGTCAAGAACGTCAATATATTTGTTGGTATTGTTTGCTGTGAAATACGTGAATATTTTTTCTTTCATCGTTCGGTTCCAACGTTCGACCACCGACGATTTCTCCGCATTCTCAGTTGAGCAAAGCTCTACACCCAACTCCTACACATGTTTGTTGTAAAACTCTCGGCCTTTGTCTGTCCAAGATTTTCTGGTTTCCGCTTTGAATTTTTAAAAATCTCCTTGAACGCGTCTGCGACGGATTTTCCAGTTTTTTCTTTGAGAGGAAGCATCCAACCATATTTCGAAAACACGTCAATCACTGTGAGAAGATGCCTGACACCACGGTTGAACTTTGAAAATGCTTGCATTTCAACGAGGTCTGCAGCCCAAATTTTATCAATTCCATTCACAAAGCCTTTTTGGTTTGGAAAATTTTTGATGATGTGTTTGTGAAGTTCATTAGCTAGCTGGTCAGTCTACGTTATACCTGAAATTGTGTCTTTTTTTAACCCCCATCCGAAACGCTTTTTCGTCCTGATAATCATAGAAACCAAACCTCTCTCCACCCTTTCTCGAAGTGTGGGGTTATCAATACCATTAAGCTCTGTCAACATATTTTTATCACAAAATTCGTAGCGAGTTTTTGTGTCTTTGTTTTTAACATAGCAAATGTCGTGGTGAGAAGCTGCCTTGTCGACTCTGTTGATTGGTTTTGACCATGCCTTTGGAGTCATATCCTCATTTAGTCGTTTGTTCAGCTTTGTGCCAGGCCCGGTGAAATTATGTCCAGGCATGTGCATTTCAAATGGTAAAGAATTGATTGTATCATTGATAAACCCCTTTCCACTTGCACTTATAAATTAAAATTTTGAGAAAGTGATTTGAAGAAACAACTTCCAAAGGAGATGATCATGAATATCTTTGAAAACCGTGATGAAATAATGCGAGAACAAATTTCCCCAAACGAGCTGATTCATGAGTTGTCAAAAAATCGAAAGACTCTTTCCAATGAACTGATTGAGTGCAATTTTTACGAATCAGCTGATGATGTTCCAGACCCAAAATAAATCTCCCCTGAGCATAAAAATCTGATGATATTTGATGACCTCTTGCTTCAGAAAAAAAACAAGTGTGAAGCCTATTACGTTCGTGGAAGGCATTCAAATTGTGATTGCTTGCATTTAAGTCAAAATTACTTCAAGCTTCCCCGCCAGACAATTCGAGAAAATGCAAATTTCTTTTGTCTGTTTCCTCAAGAACAGAAAAACATTGATCACATTTTTAGCGACCACGTGTCTCAAGACATGACGAAAGAACAGTTCAAAAAGCTGTGTAAGACTGCGTGGTCGAATCCACACAATTTTGTTGTCATTGATTTGACTTCGCCAAAAACTATGGGAAATACAGATCTGGATTTGACGACTTTTTCATTGTAGAATAAATGGAAAACACAGAGAAAATAATTGAACTTACAGAAAAAATCGAGAGAAACACTGAGCCGAAAGCTTCAACTCAGATTGTTGTTTCAGAAAATTCAACAAAAATAAAGACTACTTTTAACCCACCACTCGAGTTGGATCGAACGCGAAAGTATGAGATGGTTTTGGTGAATGTAGAGACGTATTATAGTTTTCCGAATTTGTCTGATGAAAACAACGTTTTTCGATATTCTCCCGGTTTCATTGAGGTGGGGAGAGGTGACGAGGACGACTCAACACGACACAATGGGTCGAAGTTCAAATTTCAGAAGGCAGTTACGATCTCATTGATATTGCAGAAACAATAAAAATTGCGATGAAACGAAATGGGCATAACGATGAATCTATTAAAATAACAGCAAACACCAACACTTTGAAAAGTGTCTTGGAAATTCAAGGCGACTTTCAGGTTGATTTCAGATCACAAAATTCAATTTCAAGCGTTCTTGGATTTCAAAATCAGGTTTACAAAGAAGGTATTCTCGAATCGCAAAATGTTGTCAACATCTTATCAATAAATTCAATTCTCGTGAATGTTGATGTGATAGGAGGGTCTTATGTGAACGGGAGAACTCAAAACACAATTTACCGCTTTATTTCCAAACGTTTCGCCTGGATATAAAATCGTTGAGAACCCGAGAAACCTTGTGTATCTTCCAGTGACTTTAGATAAAATCAATAAAATGAAGACAGTTGTCACAGACCAAAACGGAAAGCAGTTGAATCTTCGTGGAGAAAACCTTACCATCAGATATCACTTGTGAGAAATTTAATTACATATAATAAATGAGTTGCATTCGTCTCAGCTACGAAGATATGTGTGGAAGTGATGCTCTTGCTATGACCAATTCACAAGTGAACAGAATGACAAAAGCTTATCAGAATGGAAAAGGCATCACAATAAAAATGAGTAAACGTCAGGTTGTTCACAATATGAAAACGGAAGGTGGGTTCCTTTCTTTTTTAGCCGGATTAGCTGCAAAGGCCCTGCCACTTTTTGGCAAAGACCGTTCTCCCAACATTGGCGACTGGGGCACTGTCAGGTGTCGGGTCGGCTTTGGCGCAAAAAGCAACAAACAAGGCCATGGGAAACGGACTGTATTTGAAAAAAGGCTCAAACATCGCAAGAGGCGAAACAGACAGTCAGGAGCTGTATTTGAAACCATATAAAGGTTTGGGGCTTGGCATGGTTGGAGATGGTTTGTATTTGAAACAGGGGGGCAAGTTATTAGCGGCCATGGCCTTCTTCCTGGTCCAAATTCTCCGTTGAAAAATATTCCAGTTCTCGGCTGGTTGTTGTAAGATTTGGATTTGTATTTTTTATTCCATTGAATAAAAAATGAACCCCAATTTATACCGACTACATGAAATTCATAAAATTGAAAGAGGGTTGAATGAAGAAAAACTCAAACACTCTGCAATGACAAAAAATTATCATTGCTTGCTGAACTTTTGCACTGGCTGCCTTTTGATTTTTCAGTTTTGTATGATTCTTATGAACGTTAGGTTTTTTCAGATTTCGAAGAAATCATCGGAACTATTTCTGGGAAGGTTTGGCATGATTTGAGCGTGTTTTTTGTAAGTACTTCAATTTTTCTGAAAGTAATTGAAAAATTCCTTTTCAAGAAAATACAGAGACATTAGAAACACAAAACTTTGTTTGAGATGCAGCTCAACTCAATTCGTAACATGATTTCGAAGGCGTTGACTAACAACGAAATTTCTGAAGTTGAGTTTGAGAATATTCTTTCTCAGACGAGAAAACGAAATGAAACATACATTAAGTTTGAAGAAGTGGATTTGGAAATTGATGAGCTAATGCATAAGAAGTTTCCAAAGAAATCGCAAAGTTTTGTTTAGAATAAATGATTCAGCTTGAAAATATTGTTCTTCCAAACAAACCTTGAGCAACTTTGAAATTGAAGATGCGGTGAAAAAGATTGGTTTGAAAAACTTTCGTTGTGTTTTCTTTAGAGACACTTTGCTGAAGAAACCAAAACGAAATGAGTGCGCAATTATGAACCTAGACGACACTTCTGGAGATGGGACGCACTGGGTCGCGTGGTTCAGGCATGGTGATAAAAAGTGGTATTTTGACTCATTCGGATTGCCCCCACCAACTAAATTAAACAATTACCTTGACGGTGATGTGTTCTATCCAACTGAGCAAATTCAACCGAGGCAAGCAGTTATTTGTGGCCATCTTTGTCTTTTTGTTTTAAAAGAGATGCAAAAAGGAAAGCATCTCCAAGAAATAATCAACACATTTTGGTGGTATAATAAACATGCCAGTAGATAAATGCGGACAAAGTCCAAAAACGGGACAAAATGTTACAAATGTGAGTGGAGTTTCACATGGATATGTGAACAGCAACTTTTTGCGAAAAGGTCAAGCCATTGACATGTCTGGTCAAAGCATTGTGAATCTTGGCTCACCGCAGGGCCTAATGGACGCAGTGAGGAAGAAATAAATCAATGAAAAATTTTTCAAAAGAGGTAATCTGATCGATATGGATCAAAAAGCAATAAAAAACGTATTGCCTCCAACCGAAGAAGGCGACGCGGCGACGAAAGGCTACGTCGACTCGAAAAGTGCCGGTGGAAGTGATTTGGATATGAACCAACATTCAATAAGAACTATAAACCCCGCCCTGATACACGAAGATGAAGTGGTTCCGAAACAGTGGATTGAAAACATTTTTTGAATCGTTATAGCTCTGCGTCGACTATGGCATTAGATTTAAACATGGATGGTCGTCATGTTTCATACCTGAGATCGCCAGAACAAAATCACCACACAGCGACAAAAGGATACGCAGATACGAAGCTGTCGCTTTTGGGTGGGGACATGCGGGAAGGGATTGGTATGGGTGGAAACAGGGTTGCACACTTGAGTGAGCCTGAGCAGAGAAATGACGCAGTCAGATTGAGTTCTGCAAACCATTTCTATCTGAGACGTGATGGAAGTAACTGGATGCGAAATGACTTATCTTTAGGCGGTCATAGAGTGACTGGAATGGCGAACCCTAAAAGATCAAGATAGTGTGAATAAAAGAACACTTGATGATATGATACAAGCCCAACAGTTGTATTTTGAAGAACATTTTGTTTCTGCCGATGCCGTTTCGCAATTGAGGGGGCCCGTGAGTTTCAATAGTCAAAGAATATTGAATCTTGGAGATCCGGAAAACAATGACGATGCAGTAAATTTGAGAACTCTTCAGACTGAAATTTCACAAAACAATATGATGGAATTACCAAAGTATCTGAGACTTGATGGCTCCTCACAACCCACAAACGATCTGACAACGTCGGATAATCGAATAACAAATCTTGCAAAGCCTACAAGTCCAAAAGATGCAGCAACGAAAAATATGTTGATGAACAACTTTCAGCTCCAGCCGCCGACGTTGCCATAAGACCGGCTTTCGATCTTGACATGAGTCAATTCAAAATAATCAGTCTGAAGAATCCAAAAAATCCGCAAGATGCAGTGAACAGGAGATTTGTTGTGAAAAATTTTCTTCAGAAAGGTGAAGACATCAATCTTGAAAACCATAGAATAACAGGTCTTACTCACCCATCATATGAATCAGATGCAGCCTCAAAAAAGTACGTTGATACTGAAATTTTCCGACAAATTAATGAGAATAATCGAGTGGAAGCAGTCAAATTCTTGAAAGTTGACGGCACTTCTCTTCCAGAAGCTGACCAGAATTTCAATGGACAGAAAATTAAAAATCTCGGTCAACCTGTTGATCCGAATGATGCCGCAACGGTAGATTTCGTTGATTATCGGATAGGGCAAAGAACATTTCACGTTAACCTTGAAGGAGACCAGGAGAAACTAAAGATGAATAATATTGTGATTCCGGACTTGCGAATCCAACCGAACGAAACGACACAACTCACAAGTTCTATGTTGATTCCCATGATGAATATCTTCAGAGTTTAAGAGCACTTCCCAAATCTTTGTTTGGAAAATTGCTTTTGTTCTTCATCATACAAAAAATTTTCCAAAATCAACACGTTGTTTTTTTCTGATTGGATGAGCTTGAGAAGACTTGCCAAGTTGTAAAAAAAACGCACATGCGTCTAAACCTGTCAGTTAGTCCAGTATAAGTGAATAAACAAAATCTGCCCATTTTGGGCAAGGTCAAAAAATGTGTTTATATTTAGAGGTTACCTAAGCAGGGAAAACAACACGCTGCAAGTTTTATTGCCTCTCTGAAAGAATGCGTAGTGGCAAAGTGCATGTGCTGTGAAGGCTGGATTGCGATCCCATTGTGACGAAAATATAGAATAAGAATGAAATCGGAAAGTTCGCCTCCGTAACCTTGGCTATCTGAAAACATTGTGACGCAAACGTCAGTCAAGCCACTTGCGGCGCTGATTGCTGGGGACAGAAGCTCCACCCTAAAACGTCACTAAGGTTTGTTACTACTCGCTTTCGTTTTGCACCTTGGTTATGTAGATGAGATAGCGCAACTGGGTAGTAGCCCCTGGGAATCGACGTTTTGCAAGTTGTAACTATTAGCATCCGCTGAGGTTTCACATTTCATGATCATTAGGTATAACTCCGACCTCAATTTGGCGCTCTTAAAAACGCTCTGCCCGAGGGCAGATGTCCCTTATGCCCGGCTTACGCCACTGGGTGGCGGTGCCTTGTTGTAACAGCGCATCGTAGGTAATTTCATGTTTTATCAAGACGGACTTGAAACAAATTTATTGCTGTTATTCACGCACCCAGAAACTTAAGAACGTTTTTCGTGATGTCTATTATTACTTTGAGGTCAACGTTGTTGCTGACATGAAACAAGCATAAATGCTAACGATTGGTCTGTTTTTATATATATTTCTATTGCCCTCAAATCCGTTTTGCCCCCCTGCCCTACCGCTGTTTCGGCGTCCCTGTCCAAGACTCACCGAGCCCGTGCGCAATGTACTCCTTGTACCCTTCTCCAGGGGTGTAGTGCAGAAAAAAGGTGTGGGAACGCCGTTCCCTCACCAAATATAAAGGAAGACTGCAGCAATTCGTCCAAATAAAGTGCATTCACCTACACAGCATTCACCTACATGAATTTCCACACTGGATCTTCCTGTTTCACAGTAGGCGTTTGCCTAGCAGTGTGAGTCTGCGTTTCGTTAGCACATCTGTGAGATCGCAGCCATGTTTTATCGTGATCGTTTGAATCCCACATTTTCAAGCAACGTTCCTGGTGCAAAAATGTGTGGGAACACCATTCTCATGCGTTCCCACACCACTACACCTCTGCCTTCTCTGACAAACACCAGTTCAACCCAAACTTTGTAAACCGTTTCAATTAACTGGCTTCGTCCAAGGTCTTTACATCAACAAAACTAGCAAGCGTAAGCATCGCTTGACAATTTCAGGACTGAGGTTGTGTACTTTTATGTGAAATCGATTTCCTAATAAAAATTTGCTTCGTTAAACTTCAGGATTTACGTGCGAGATTTTTAGCAAGCCTCCTTTATCGAATAGTACCAACAATGCTCTTCTTTCGCAATAACACTACTGTTCCGTTATCTCTTTCCTGCGTGAGGACTGCCTATTCTTACTCAGATTAGGTCAATGGTTCGAAACCTTTCTTGTCTCATTTACCCTTTAGCAAAATCAAAAAATTGGGTTGCCCCCAACAATCTTTAGTGTGTCAAGGCATGACGTTTGTGGAAAGGCTCCAGGGCAGGTTCTCCTGAGAAAACGTTGCACACGTACACTCAGATAAATGAATGTTTGTGCTTACTGGAAACAATTTTAGGGAAATGTTTGTACGAAACGTATCAGTTTCTGAGATGAAACTTCCATAACATGCTCTTACAGGCAAGCATCAATACTTTTTAAGAAGTCGTTTGCTGAGAGTATTGAAATTCTAACAAGAGTTTGATACGAACCAGCATATCACTGAATCAAGTGGCAAAACGTTTGGAAAAAGAATACACACCGACATGTTTAAATTTTTCTTATATTGAAAAATGACGAACAATTTCAACCAGTCAGTCACTCATTGAGACTTTTGTGGTTGTTTTCTACACACAATATCTGAGATTGTCGGAACAAAGGTTGTAATGGTATTTTTTCGATTATATCATAGGATAAGGATTGATAAGTCTCTCCCCAATTTTATGCCGTTTCTTTCCTTGTGCTATTGCAAAAGCAACTCGTCAGGGTGTTTCAAAACCTAACTTGTCTTCAGAAACGAACCATGATACAGGCAGAGTTCCTACAGCAGGAAATTGAGCGCAACTGGTCTGCAAAGACATGTGGTTGTCACATGCGTGTGTGGGATGGAGTGAAGCGAGCTTACAAAATTGATGGCTTCATTGAATCATTGCCAGGTACTTCGGAGAAAAAGATACACTGATGTTTTTGAACATCATCTGTTAAGGTGAAGCCGACCCGACATCCATATATGATTCTAGATAAGTTATCTTTTTCGACATAATAACTGAGAATGTTGAAACCTGCATTTGTTAACTCATGAATAACTCAAACGCTAAAAGGAACAAAAAAGGTTGTCCACTGTCGAGTATACGCAAAAGCAACTTGAACCGTACTACTTGACTAAAGTTTTGCGAAGGGAGCTTTACAACACTGTACTTGCACATATTACTGTTCCGTGATTTACAGTAAAGGGCAGCAGCACTTTGTTTGATCTAAGACTGATACTCTCACAATCACGACAACCGCTTTACAAGTAATTGTTACGTCAGCTCACTATCGGGAAATTGGAAAGGCGTTCGATTGCGAAGCATACTTAGTAACGAACTTATAGAAGTGACCCTGGTCTCTGCAGAGGCGGATACCCCCCTAAAACATACGAAAGTAAATTTATTCACCATAATTTTGTACCATTCGGAATACGGGATTCGCGAAGGTCATTCTGTCGTCCATTGTTTTGTCACAGCAATGTTGTGAAGCATACCTCATCGCTCTTGCAGTGGTGAAGCTGTTATGAGACTTGACTACCAAATACTGTACTACTGAAAGCTCCACCCCTAACCTTACTGGCTGGATCCGCCACTGGGTCTCTGTCACGTTCACTTCACGTTACGGTAGTAGACGCTTTTCCGCATGTGACCAGGGCTCACACTGAAAGTTTTTCCACCCAGATCTTCTTTTTTTAGTCGACATGGGTGTCTAGGTTTAATTATGAAACATTGCGTTAAATCTCGTTTTTATGAAGTGATAAATTCACCAGCAACGTCAATGTCTTCAAGAACATGAAGATAACTTCATATTACAGTGTTAGCATGGGCACATCAGGTGAGAAAGTATGCGTATCTGATGAAGCAGAACGTGTTCAATCGGTTTCATATCCTCATATGAGATCATTGTCGGGGTTGTATTTAATGTAATCGTCTCTAAGCCAATTGAAGAAACTGGTGAAACAAGGGTTAGGCCTGATTATTTAAGTTTCGATTTTCCCTGTATGCATACAAATTTAAAAAAGTAATTAGAGGAAAAGGGCGCTGGGATTAGATTTTCTGTTGGTTTTAGATCCCGCTGCAGTTCACGATTGCACAAAAATTCCTGGTCTTAATCACAAACGTAGTCCTATATTTATTGAAAGATTTCATCAACAGAGTATGTTACCAGCGTTATGAAAAACGTCTTGGCCAGCAGAGAGGTCCTCCAATTGTTAATGTTTGCGCTGCAGAAGAAAATTTGGAAAAGGAACTGTGATTAAATCAGTATTCTAATATCGCATCAATTCAAATGAACACTCTTGTTTTTGTTCGTAACACAAGCTTTCTGTTTTTTATTGTATGAATATGTTTTTTTTCGTGAGCAATCCTTTTCTTTTTTAAATAACTAAATGGAAGCCCTGCATGTGACTATTAAACGCAGACATCTTGGCAGGTAATCCAATGAGACAATGAATCTGCTGATAGCGGTAAGCCGTAGTCAGCACTAAGTGCAAAACTATATTTGCTGCAGCGAGTTTTCGTAATTCATCTGCTCAGTTTTTTAAAAACCTGCGTGGTATTCTAACTTTAGTAGGTTCAGCGATAGTCTTGTCAAGACATAATCCTACTTCTCACACATTGCTTGAAGCAGTTTTGGGTGAGTGTCTAAATTTCTTGTTTTTTTACCGCTCATATTGTCCTGGAAGATGATTAGTAAATTATGACTTATTTGTAGAAACTGAAAGAGCGCACATGGATAGACATAAGGAAGTTTATGAAAAGCATTTCTGATAGCCGAATGATGAAAACATTTCCGACAAAAGATTGAGAATGGAGGTTCAACCAGTACAGACTAATTGGTAGAAAGGGTAACGTGTTTTGTGAACGTCCATTTGCATTGCATTGCCAGCAGTTTGAAAAGGATAAGCATAATTTCGACGTTGCCCGCATGGAAACATTTTTGTGGGCGCCCATGGATGCACTGATTTCGATCTAATCCTTGGCTCATAGAGCGTGGTGCTCCATGCTTCAATTCTCTTAAGTCATTCAAAAACGATAAATGCTAAACCTGTCAGTTTCCTTAAACCATACACTAAATGCAATAATGAAAAATCTCCACAATTTTGACGCATGGTGAACAGCCCGAAAAGATAAAAAAATAGTAAAGCGGTGTTTTGTTGTTTAAGCGCGAGGTCCTGGTCATTTGCCGAGTTTGCGCAAAGATTAATCCGGCCCTGCCTCAGGATATCACATTTTGTAAAAATTTATAAAAATGTAGGTTTACTATGATTCATGATTCAGTCAATTAAACGCTTAGAAAGATAAAATTTATCCCAGGTTAAGAATCACTGGATTAGGAAATCACAAATGCGATCGTTTTCTTACGAGATGTTCTCAACTTTCCGCTGGGCTGTGCAAAATTGGTCTATTTTGGTTACAAGTTCATTTTTAATACCTGATGGCAGCCTTAAAAGGAAAGGCATTAACGAATATAGGAATGCAATATGGAAAACTTAAAACCAACGCAACATTCCAGAAGGATCCAAACCGAAAAAAAAATTTGCTAGCACAACAGTCCTGAAATCTGCAGCCGAGAGCAAAATACTTAGCGTATGGTTTGTTAGAATAAAATCGGAAGAACGCTGCAAATCACCTAACCTTTTAATGAAAAACGAAGGATATTAACGGCATCTTCACATGATGAAATATATAATGTAAATATCGTATGTGGTAAACGCACAGAAGAGCATCACTACGCAAACGCATGGTTAATGTGACGCCGGATCACATAGCCCTAACAGGAAGTCGTCCGCTTGTAATGAGCGCAGTGCAGCACTAGCAGTAGCGTGAACCTGTTCGAGAGGTGTATCGCCATTGCTAGTGTTACTGAAACACCGCACACTCTGTTTTCTGAGTTCGCAGCTACGCAGAGGCTGTAACAAGCAGTGACGTCGGAGCAGTGGTAGGGCAGGGGGGCGGAAGTAATAGAGCTGAGGGTGATGGAAATCCATAAAAAACAAAAATTGTTCCCAATTATGCTTGTTTCTGTTAAGCAACAACGTTTACCTAAAAATTATTAACAGAGAATATAGAAAACACTTCTGATTTCTCTTGGTGCACGAATAGCTTCCATGAATGTGTTTCAATTCGGCATTGATAAACCACGAAATCACCTATGATATTGTTAGGAAAAAGCACCTCCGCCCCCGTTCCCCTTTTCGAAAAGGCAAGGGAAATGCTCTCGCTGTTTCCGTGCTCTCCGTCGTCACTGGTAACAGGTAACACAACAGAAAAAATCAAAATCTCAAGATATATCATGATGTTTCGTATTATGTTCGCTAGTGCAAGTTTCCCCTGAGAATCTCCGTTGGAAATGAACAAATTTAAAATATTTGCAAGATAAAATGATATGGCATTCTTGTAAATGTTGATGGCTGTGAAGCAGGTTCATTATTTCGTTAATAGTCATGTTGCTCTTGAGGCTACACCGTTGAATTACCACGCAATTGTGGAGAAAAGATTCAAGAAACCACATCACAGGAATTTTGAAAGACGTTGCATGGGTACACTAACCTACATGAGTTGGAACTGCAGGAAGCAGAACCGGGATTCCTCCTGGGATGACGATTTCAAAGTATTTGGAATGGAGTAGTGATTCAAGGGTGGAAGATGATTCCCAGGTTGTCACATTGATATTTTTTTGGTTGGATTGAGTTTATTTGTACGATCGTTAAAAAGTTATTGTACTGCACTTTAAACAGGTAAGGTTTAATTTTTTCCACTTTAAACAGGTAAGGTTTATTTATTTTTGCCAGACACACCTTGCATTTGAGAATTCAGTAGAAACGCCATATAAATTACATTGTTAACAAAGAACGCTCTAGTCAGAACTAGCAAATTTCCTCTCGAACGTTAGCAAAAATGCTCAACTCTCGTGTTATTGCTGTTCTGCATATCTGCGCTATACCACAAACGTAACACGGTTGACTGAACACGATGACGTCATAAAACCACAGCTCAGAGGGACCCTGCGCCTAGGTTTTGCATTGGGCCCCGCATCTGCTAGCCGCCCTAGGATTAAGACTAGGCAGTTCTCACGCGGGAAAAAGATAACGGAACAGTAGTGTTATTGTGAAAGAATAACACTGTTGTTACTATTCGATAAAGGAGGCTTGCTAAAAATCTCGCACGTAAATCCTGAAGTTTAACAAAGCAAATTTTTATTAGGAAATCGATTTCACATAAAATTACGCAACCTCTGTTCTGAAATTGTCAAGCGATGCTTACGCTTGCCAGTTTTGTTAATGTAAAGACCTTGGACGAAGCCAGTGAACTGAAACGGTTTACAAAGTTTGGGTGGAACTAGTGTTTGTCAGAGACGGCAGGAGTGCAATTGTGTGGGAACGCGTTGGAATGGCGTTCCCACACATTTTTGCACCAGGAACGTTGCTTGAAAATGTGGGATTCAAACGATCACGATGAAACATGGCTGCGATCTCACAGATGTGCTAACGAACCGCAGACTCGCACTGCTAGGGAAACGCCTACTGTGAAACAGGAAGATCCAGTGTGGAAATTCATGTAGGTGAATGCTCACTTTATTTGGACGAATTGCTACAGTCTTCCTTTATATTTGGTGAGGGAACGGCGTTCCCACACCTTTTTTCTGCACTACACCCCTGGAGAAGGGTGCAAGGAGTACATTGCGCACGGACTCGGTGAGTCTTGGACAGGGACGCCGAAACAGCGGTAGGGCAGAGGACAATAACGGATTTGAGGACAAAAGAAATTTAGAAAAATATATAAATCGTTAGCATTTATGCTTTTTTCATTTCAGCAACAATATTGACCTCATAATAATAATAATAGACATCACGAAAAACGTTTTTAATTTTCTGGGTGCGTGCATAGCTGCAATAAATTTGTTTCAAGTCGATCTTGATAAACCATGAAATTACCTACGATGGGCTGTTGCAACAAGGCACCTCCACCCAGTGGCGTAGGCCGGGCATGGGGGAGACCTGCTCCCATGAGCAGCGTTTTTAAGGGCTTAAAATGAGGTCGGAGTTTTACGCGATGATCATGAAATGTGAAACCTCAGCGGTTGCTGACAGTTACGATTTGCAAAACGTCGATCCCCATGGGCTACTACCCAGTTGCGTGATCTCATCTACATAACCAAGGTGCAAAATGAAAGCTAGCAGTAACAAACCTTAGTGACGTTTTAGGGTGGAGCTTCTGTCCCCAGCAATCAACGACGCATGTGGTTTGACTGACGGTTGTACACTCGAATGTCTTTTGGTCTATGGTAGACCTCAGAAGGTGTGCTTTAGGTGTATCTATAGCTAATACATGGGTTCGCTTTAGCAGCTACAGCAAGGGGGACATTCGCAGGTCACAGCCTGTTTGGTCTCCCCAGAACTTCTGACAACTTCCTTATTTAGGTTATAACCACTCAACACAAATAAAGTTTGTTCAAATGTATTTTATTGTTCAAGATAACATTGTCACATTTTCAGATAAGAACACTTAGCAATTTAGAATCTTTTACAGTTCACACAAGTTCTCTCGAATCAATCCAATAGGCAGAAAGTATATTTTCTAAGGTGTATCTGCAATCAGCAACACAGTTTTAAACAGTTAAAGTAATTATCTATTTAGGTAGATTATTTCTATTGGAAGTAGAACTTATATTATATCGCCTTGCCATGGTTGGCATTTCCTGTTTCAGGAGTTTGCTTCAGTCAGGAAGCTATGAGTCACTATCTTAATACCTCAGCTGTTTCCTGGTTTGCCAGGTAAGCAAAGTCTATTAACTTGCAAACGTTTAGCCTTAATGATAACTTGTTTTAACAGTAAGTAGTTTTGACATCCTAATCTTTTCGTTTATTGAAAGAACTTCATTCTGACAAAGTTAATTCGTTGTACAGATTAACAGAGTGTTATTGTGACAAGTATTTTGTATTCAAATTTGTCATCTAGAACTTATGGTTCAGTATGACAGGGATTTGTTGTTCCAAACAGTTTGTCAGCGGTTATCTTGGGCAAGCCTTTTTGTGAAATAAAGTGTCAGCAGTTCGTTGGGACAAGCCACTTTATAAAACACGGTGACAGAGTTTCGTTGGGAAAAGCCACTCTTGTTAACTAAAAATGAATTTAACGTCACTTTTAGGGTGAAGACTCAAGCCTCTAGGAGACCCAGTAGAAAACTGGTGGGCCCGCAGCACTTACAATACTCCTCCCGAGCCTGGAGATACTGCAAGGCAGAGCTTCGGTTTTACTTCTACTGCACAAACCAAAGTGGGTTGCTGCAGTCGAAGGAGAGCGGAGCCGTCAGGAAAGGACAAGACTTTTAGGTGATGCTAGCACCACTCTGACCTTGTGTCTGCGAAATCAGCCTTATTTGTACCTCTTGTTTGGAAAGTCCCTATAAAACACCTAAAGGTATCTACATTTCCTGTGTTGCTAGGAAACAACACCATCTTTGTTTGTGAATGTCTATTCACTGCTGGATTCACAAGTGGGCGTGTCTATGACGTTTTTCATGCTTCATTGACTTCGGATTTTGTTGTTTGAGGCTTTCTCAGTCCTGGTCTTCGTAGCTTCTAGCTTGACATATGGTGATCCTTTCCAATGTTCAATATTCAAGTTGTAGTAGACAATATTTTGTCTGCTACACGGTTGCGTCACATTGTTTTCAGATAGCCAAGGTTACGAAGGCTGTCCGACTTCATTCTTGTTGTCCGACTTCTGTCCGACTTCATTCTTATTCTATATGTTCCTCACAATGGGATCAAGCCCGTAGCCACAGGGGGGCATTCGGGGGCAGTGCCCCTCCAAAATTATTTTGTGCCCCCCAAAAATTTGTTTCGCCCAGAAAAATGTGTTTTAGACATATAGTAAAAGCAAAAATCTTGTCCCCTTGAAAATGTATTGTGCCCCACCAAATCTCGAAACCTACCTACGGGCCTGAATGCGATTGGAATCCAGCGTTCACAACACATGCACTTTGCTACTACGCATGCTTTTAGAGCGGCAATGAGACTTGCAGCAGGTTGTTAACAGCTTGTTCCGCCATCAGATCTAATGTTTAGAAACATTTTTAAGCTTTGGTGGTTCTATAAACTTCAAGTTGGAATGGATTTGATGTGATTCCGAGGATAGCTATGCTGCCTTTATTTGTGGAATTTAAACAAATGCTCACTACTTTTGTAAGATTCAAACTGCAACTGTGCAACAGCGTTGAGTGCCCTAAATTAGTTATAAATATGAACGTTTCAGTTACTTCTACGTGTGTTTTATATTAATCCGACCTATCAACTGAGCATCTCCATGGGCGCGATTTCCGAAATTCACGTCACCAATTTGCTAATCTAAATTTTCTCACTGCCTTTGGTTACCTCCTATGTTCATGGATTTAACACATTTAAGTTAAATCAGTTTTTGACGAAATAATTGACAAAACTGCAACAGCAAAGACAAGAGAACTTTACCATTGAACAAAATAAAAGCAAGTTTTGCATAGCGGCAAGCGCTACACGGGGAAAGCCTTCTACGATAGAGCAGCAATAGTGATCACCTGCCATGATCACTCTATGCTGCTTAGGTCTACCCTGAATCATATGCTTTTCAGCTAGCTTCGATATTTATTTGTGGTGACTATCGCATCACTTTGCCATGTGATGGTACTTGTACCATTACACAAGAAACTTTGTCATTGATTTCTATCAGAATATCCAACGGAGGATGGGTAATTTTATGTGAAATCGATTTGCTATTAAAAATTTGCTTGCCGAATCCTTGCTCTATTGTGGAAAGTACTTACTTTGCTTTTGAAGTTTAAAAACTACAAGTAAAGCAATATATCGTAACAGTTCTCTTATTTTTGATTACCTTTTAAAGTTATTGCATTCAAAGCTTCTTTCAGGATTTCGCAATTTATATTTGTCTAGTAGTTTTGCATAAAATCATTTGCCATCAGTTTTTTTAATGCCTTCTTCTGTCTGTCCTTCTCCTTTATGTGTACGTGAGTCTGGTTTTAGTCAGGCCATTATTACGTCCTAAAACTCAAAATTCTTAAATGAATTCTTTAGAACCCCCTACAACTCGCACCAGCGTGCTTGTGACCAGGGCTGTGGAGCCGGAACTAAACATTCAGGCTCCGAATCTGGTTCCAGCGTCAGGCATCTTAATCTTTGGCTTCAGCCCCTTACTGATTTGGTCCACTGAAAACTGAAAACCAATGCTATTTATCGTACAACTCGCTTGCCTCACAAATTAAGGCTGTGGAACTGAAAACAAATCTCAGGCTACGGATTCGGTTCCACCTCCTAAATCGCTTGGGCTCCAGCTCCTACTCTAGCCATACAAAATTGCTTGGGATCCGGCTGTAAAGCTGGATTTGTGAACAGACCTGACGAGCAGAGCCGGATTTAACTGATGAGAGCCCCTAGGCCAGTGGTGGGCAATTAATTTGTCTCGGGGTCACTTTGAGTAGGCCGTGTAAAGTGGAGGGGCGTATCTTTCAACGTAAATGGAAGCAAGTCACGATGCAAGTTAGCCTCAGCACTATCATTGACTGTAAAAATTTCGAGGGTATTTTAGATTCGAAGGTTTTCCTGAATGCTTCCGCGGGCCACTGAAAACGTTGTGGCGGCCACATGTGGCCCGCGGGCCGCAATTTGCCCACCCCTGCCCTAGGCTAGAATTATCAATTATACCTACTAGACCTATTGGTAAATCCAGCCCTATGCTGACGAGAGAGTGGAACAAGCGAGTAGGCTGCATTCAGGACATTCAAAAGGCTCTGACAAGCCCGTGGTTTTGTAAAAAAGACGTTGCAACTGTTCAATTTTATGCTGTGTTTTCAAAAGACTTCTGTGGCCATAAAATTATGTCAATGAAATTCATGCAGAATTTTGCATATTATCAGGGAAGATTTTTTCCTGTTTCCTGCATATTCTTTTACTGCTGCAGTTGCTAACATTCGAATGTGCTACTGCAATATGGAATGTTGCAATGAAAGAGTTTGAATGTTCATTCGCGACCATATATTCAAAGTGGGAACAGCTTCACGCGAAACGACTTAGGATCTCATCGTTTCTAAACTGCACGATAGTTAATGATGTCCAACATTCAAAGGTCCTGACGCCGATTTCGTGACCTCAAAGTCATAGGAAGTTTTCAGACGGGTATAGAAATAAAAATAGGCGAGGACCGAGTCAGTTTTCGATGTCCCATTATCCCTAACTCATTTTCGGAATCTATGCTGCCACGAACAGGCTGGCAGTGGCTGTGGGCGCACAAACTGATTTTGTTCCCGGGTGCGGGAAATTCTAGGTACGCCACTGCCTCCACCTCAGTTGCCCTTTTTTGAAAGGGCTGGGTTGCAATGTCTACGTCATGCCCCCGCTTTCCTGCATCCTTTTCCTGGAGTCCCGGGAAGATGAAGTACGCACACTAAGTTTTCCGTAATCAAGTCTATAACTTATGGTTACATTATCCAACTGCAGCGCTTGTAGTTATAATTAGTGTTGTCTTCATAATCGTGACAAAAACCAATGTTCCCAAATCGTTTTTTGATAAACGTTCGCCGAAGCTGCTTTTGTTCAAGGGCGCCGAATAGTGGGTCGAGACTCAAAATTGGTTCGCGAGACCTTCCTTGTATTACGAAATAATTTCATTTTTAATTTGCCATTCCATTTAGACCGGAAAAATGCAGCCATTTGCTGTTTTGTGTGCTAAATTTCATTCAATTTTTTTTGCAATATAATTGCTACCGTCAAGAATAATCTTAGATATTATGTTTCATTACAGAGTATTTTCCGCAAATCTGGATGCTCAAGAGATGTTTTTGTCCCGAGAATTTATAACTATTTTTAGGGTCGTGCCAAAAAGTATTTGTGGATCCCTGGTTTGGACAACTTTCCTTTTGTTGTGATCTTCTTTTGTGTTGCAATATTTTCTGACTAGCATTATTTCATGCACACTAAGTGACATTAAAACAACGATACACCCTTCCCCGTGACCAGGGAGGGGGTGTCGAAACACCCCGTAGAAAAATTTTCGCCTTCTTGGAAAAATGTGTTAGACATAATTTAAGAATATTGGACATAGTTCAAAAATTTGGGCGCTGTTGGAAAACTCTTCGCTCCTTGTGTTTCTTGTATCTGCTCTGACGAAGAAATGTTCAATTGCTAATAGCAGTATTAAATTTTGTGTACTTGCTAAAGAAGCTAATCGCTGTGTAGTACTGCTGATATTGCGTATTACACCATGGGCGTCGCGAAGGGACCTTTTGGCCATGGTCACATCTCCCCATTTTGCACAAAGGTCTTAGTACGGTTGAGTGAAACGCAAAAAATAGTGTTTGGCTACTTTTCTTTCAATTGGTTGGCTCCTTTCAGAACAGTGATTGGCTACTTCAGGTAAAAAAAATCTGACAACCCTGGCCAGACGTGCATTGTGTATACGTACGTCCAATTTTAGAGAAACGGAGTCCCTTGCCAAAGTTCCCTAAGGCACATACGTGTGACACACAACCGTCAGCAGAAGTTAAAAAATCGGCGTACTACCGTTTTGCAACGTGAGCTTACCGGCAGTTCACACATTGGTGGTAATTGCACAAACATAGGTGGGGTTGCTTCATGTAGTTTTGACTATCGAGCATTGCTGTTGTAACTTGTATTTCCTGCAGCAGTTAATACAGATCACTTAATATTACTTGTGATCAGGAGCGTAACGAGAGGGGCAAGGGGAGAGCAATTCCCCGGGCGCCGAATGATCGTGAGGGCGCCAAATATCCTAACCATATCACAACCACATTTGCTTCCGAAAGACCAAGTTCGAACATGGGACGCCAAACTTGCTTCTTGTCCCAGGTGCCACCTAACCTCGTTGCGCCCTTGCTTATGATGTCATGCAACCACGTGTTTGCAACTAAGAAGCTTGATGTTAGCAACGTTGCAGTTACAGAAACAGAAGTTTGGTATGTGGGATAGGATGAGGTGAAAGGACTGCCGCATAAGTGTGTAAATATGTGCGCTAACTGCATGATCTTGACAGCATCTGACGAGCTCTAGCAACATGGCTTCGTTTACTGGATATTTATTAGTTAAAATGTACTCAGTCACGCTGTTTGTTCCGACTGAGGGAATGACTTGAAAACAACTGCAATTCCGTTGTGGCCGAAATTAGTGTTCAGCAGCTACAACGACCTGATTAAACACTCATGAATAGTGATAAATAATATCTTTACCAATTCAATACAATACAGAGCCTTTTGTTTACTGTGTTTCGCACAGAAGTCAAGGAAACTGATACAAGTAAAATCAGTAATGTTTATACTTAGACACTTCCTAAATTGAGTTTTACTTCGTTAGTATCTCTGGTCAAGTTTTTCGACGCACTGATCAATTTCGTATCATAAGGCTTGCTGAATTCCTTTACGGTAATCCAACGTTAAGAGCTGTTTTCACAATACTAGAAACAGATTGGGTGAACTCCCATTCAAAGCTGCTTTGCGAACGTGGCTGTCTGAGGAAACCACAACGCGTTACCCTGAACTTTCTGGAGAAACGTCTGAATTCAGAATTAATGAACCGAAGAAAAAAAAGCAGTAACCACTTCCGACAACTCGTAAATTTTTATTTAGCAAAAGAAGAACAAAACAGCTTGGACACAGCAAAACGCACAATTGAAGGCGAAGACAGTCGACAACCAATCAACCAGCATGAAATATGTAAAAATGTCCCTTGTTGCACTAACGTGAGAACGCAGCAGGAACTTCCAAATGGTTCTTCGATACTAAAATGACGGCAAAATACGCATGCTTGTTGCTTATTAGAGTTGGCGAAAAAAGTCAAACACCCCTTTCTAAACTTTCGAAGCAAATATTGAATGAACTTTTCATTTATTTCATGGACCTTTATACCAGTTGGGTTTTTCGTAAGCACAGCCAACCCTCCGAAATGAGCCATGTCACCCTCATTTTGCACACAAGACTCATGAACTGTAACTCGATTCCCGGTTCGCAAATTTATCTTTATGCCATCATGCAAGCTTCCGCGTAACTCACTGCCACGAACATTGATGTTCAACTGCAGTGGAGCATCATCCAGTTCGTCTACGCTGTAGCGAAGAACGAAGGAAATAACAACAATTCGTTACTTTCATCCGCTGGTAAGTGGTGGTAGTGTGTCGCTTCGATCAGTGATTCCGTGCGATGAAGCGAGTATATACCATCAAAAATATGATTAATGGCTGACCTGGCAACACTCCAAGGAGTAGCCACTTTTGTGCAACTGCTTTCATTTATCAAAACTTTGGTGATGCGACCAAACTTTTTACGACTGCCTTCCGGCATGAAGAAGTTACGAGGTTGGGAGATTTGTTCCAACTTCCAAAAATATCCGATCTATTGAGACTCAAATGCAGGATTGAACAATATCATTGAATGAGGCGCCGCATCACACGAATACATCCCAGTAAAACTATGAGTCTCCTTTTCAGAAGCCATATCATGTTCCTGTGCCATCTGAAACAAAGAAGACCTCAGCTACTAGCAACGCCGATTATACAAAAATTGCTTGCTTCGGTTTAACTTCAAATTATTATTATGTTTTCAACCACACAATCAAGCACCTTTCCTACGCAGAAATCAGACAATGCCCATAAGCAATTTTGTTTGAAAGAGATAAAAAATCCGCCATCTACCTCAAACTTAGTTTTCTGCAATAACGTAAAGTATTGACACGTTTCAAAAATGTCGTTGAATCACCTTGTTATGCTCGTCTCCAAATCTCAACCCAGTACACTTTTGTCATAGACCAGCCTTACCTTTGCGTCTGTCCTAATTGGTACAGCAACGGCTTTGAACGTCTCACGGAAAAGCTCCTTTAAAGAAAAAACCAACAACGGTTTGGAGGAACGTGTCATCAACATACTTGCCTTGCACCTTGAGGCCAGCTCCATTCCAATTGCGTTCCGATCAATTTGATCTCAAGTCTTGAAGAACTGATTGAATGAAACGAGCAATGAAAAGTCCTTAGAAAAAGACCCATTCATAACATAAAATTTCTTCGTTTTGTTTACGTCATATTGATTCGTCCGTCGGTTATTGTTTCATATGACTCAGCTAATAAACATAAATAATCCAAGAAGCCAATAAGCAAAGAAACCAACTGTTAGAGGAAATTAAAAGGTTAGCTAGTTGTGAAAACGATTTCCTTTTAAACTTTGAGCCAACTGCTCACTGGATGATGCAATCTAACTTCAGGAGCAAAATTGTACTTTTGGGAATGAAACAAAATTTTTCAAGGATATGCAAAATTGAAACTACGTGAATAAATAATTAAAACTGAAAGCTATTTGTAATGATTGATTCAACAGATTATACTATTTTTCGAAATCTACGCAGGAAGACACTGTTTGTTCCGCGAAATTTTAGTTTCGTGTGACGAAGTCTGAAACACAAATGTCAGAATAAATATATCCACTTTCGTTGTGTGATTGCATTGCTATGCTGAACTGCGCGTTTGATTCTATTGAAATTATGCGAAATTACTGCGCTTGTCAACTGGGAATTGTTTGTCGCGCGCTCGGCCCACCGAAAGTTAAGTCTGTTCGCCCAATTCAGCATCGCTGGTAGAAAACGTTATTTTGTTTCTGTTGTGTTTTAGAAACATTTTTCGACTATCAAGTGCAGTTGACGTTTGGGTAATTAATTTGTGACAAGTGTTTGCGCTGATCATTTCCCGTTTCATAAGTTTTTTGTTTTTTTTGTCATTGCTAAGTTATAGTCACAAGAAAATAACAAGTAAAAATTCCTTGAAACGTACTTCCAGTCTGTTATAGCTCAAATATCCATGATTTTATGAATGCGAATTGTTGATGAAGAAGTTAAGTCGCAATTCTAGTTGATCCACTATTCCGATCGTCATCACGTCTTTATTTGGCAAACTCAAAACAATAAACATGTGTTCAAATCACGTCGTATTCCTCACCTATATGTTCATTTTCTCTCATGCCAGTTTTTCTCTGAGCATTGGAACAGGCTCGTAACCATGAAGGGCAATCGGGGAGAGTGTCCCCAACTTTTTGTGTCCTACTAAACATTGTTTTGCCCAGAAATATTTGTTTTTGAACATATGATAGGAACAAAAATCTTTCTCCCTAAAAATATATTTTTCCCCTTCAAACCTTAGAACCCAGCTACGGACCTACTACAGATCGGAATCCGGATCCAATCCGATGCACATCTCTGGTGCACAACACACTGCCCGACATTGTCAGAGAAAGCGAGCGGTGTTTCCACTCCAGAGTTTTCACCAAAGTTTACCTCAGGTCAAATGCCGCAAATCGGGATCTTTGTTATCATCGGTACGTTTAATGGGATGACGTGGAAACTCGCCCAGTTTTTTTCAGACTGCTAAGAGCTGAGAAAGATTAACAACAATAATTGTTTTTTTGCATGTTTGCACATACTGTACGATTTTTTTAATACAGGACTTGCATTCTGTGGATCTTGCCGCATGCTTATATGCGGTGATCGTAGCTTATTTGAAACTGTGTTCCAACTGCGACTGGGCATGCCATAGATGATCATGGAGCAGGAGTGTCAGACTGGATTCTTGCTGGAGTTTGCAATTTACAATGTGGAAGGAGCCTCCGGATTCAAATTTCTGAGTTCTGCCCAGAGCAGGAGCCAGATGCTCAGGAAACGCTAAAGTCTGTCCGGAAGCTAAACAAAAATTTAAAAAGACTTCTAAAAGTTCTTTAGTAGTGTTTGTTCTGGTCAAACAGGATTGGATTTGTTGATGCTAGATTTCTGACCAATTTCATCATTGTCGTACGTCACTAAACTATAAAAGCAGCTGGAAACAGTGAGCATCATGACGATTGATGATGGTACTCTTTATGTTTTCTGCGTTACTCCATAAGCTGACTGAGACAATGGCAATAAGCCATGAACATTTTGACTTCACGAAATCCATTCTTTTATAAGCGGTTCGTTAATCCGTGGTTCTGCATGTAAAGTATTCTGAAACAACTGTGTCATTCCATATGGTTTGTTTTGGAGTGTATCTAATTTATCATTCATTCATTTTCATAACTGTGTTTTCTTTGGGGTGGACGGGTGACAACCTTAAGAGGAATCGAAATCCCGTGTGATTTTCTGCAATCTTCGATAGTTCCCTTTGCTCCATAGAAGTACTGTAGGTAAAAATCTGTTTCTCTTGGCATGAGGTTTAACATGAGAAATGTGTTGAGATGATGAATGGAGGCAAAATGCATGCAAGTGATTTCCAGCGGCGAGGAGAAATTGGTTTTACTTTACTACACAAAAAGTTTTCGACGCATCAGCCGGATGGACCCTGCTTTCTTCACTTTGCGATGATTCAGAATTATACAAATCTCTACTCAAGTAACTGGCCACCACAACGGCGACAAAATTGTATCAATGAGTAAAGCTTTTAACAGGAAATCTATTTAACGCAACACTCAAGACACAATGCGGAAAAATGTTTCATATAAAAATAACTGGCTGAATAACAATATTACATTTGATGAACAAAGGATGAAGCTGCTTGTAGCATATGGGACGAACTAGCTGAAAATCACTGTTGTAAATAAAATTACCCTGGTTCATTGATTTTTTATTTCTGTGTTGTTAAGGTGTAGGAATGCTTTTAACAACTGAGAACCAATGTTACCAATACGGAGATATGTTCAACTTGACACATATCAAAACACGAATGTTACATTCAAATCATGAAAAATATCAGCAGCAAATGGAGTTATCAATGTCAAAAAAACTTTTGCGGAGGCCCTGTATATTCCTTAATTTTCTCAGGAATTTTTGTAAGCGAAAGCTTTACCCAAAGTAGGTAATCAATTCAGTCCTGTTGCCACTTTTTATACGTTTTACTAATACGTTTTACAATATATATCAAAAAGTACATTTTCAAACCGTCATCAAGCCTTAAACCGTATTGCCAATGCCACTGCGTGCCTCAAATTATATTTCTCTTGTGTGGGGTTCGGCAAGCCTGAAAAGGTTGGGAATCACGGGCCTTAACCTAATCAAATGTACACATTAAAAAGTCACGATTCAGTTGTCCCAATCAGACGTTTTTATACTGGTTGCATCCCGACAGTCACCATGGTCCCCCAGATTTTTGCTTGAGCCCCTGCTTGGCTCCCTCAGTTTTTTTCTTAGGTTGACATATACAGCAGATAACTTTCGGCCAGCAATATTTTAAACGATATAATTTAGAACCCCTCTAGCCTACATTCAGTTTTCCCAAATGCATGATAAGCTGTGTTATTGTTTTTGACGGTCGCGTAACCAGAGTTGTTTATGACGACACACACCAGTGGTTGCTGGAATCCTGCGTGAAATTTAATCAGACCGAGGTCGTGGTTGAAATATTCATTTCCAAACTAAGAAAGAGTCGCAGAACTGGAAGATTATTCTTTCGTGCATTTCAGTGTGAGGTGGAACTGGATTATATTACTGTCAGCAGATTGTTGCTGGTCCCAGTAGCAAAAAGTTTCTGAAAGCGTTAAGAATTGGTTTCGGTTAATTTATACGAATTTATCCTGGCTGCTGTATTGCATTCTGCTGCCTTGTGTATATGACTTCGAAACATCTGACGTAAGTGATTCGTGACTACAGTTTTAGCTCTACACACATGTCCTGCAACCTCATAGAATTTTCTACGGATTTTCTGTAATGACTTAGAAGCATTTCTTTCCCGTATTTCAGCTCTTTGTCCCGGAGGTCAAATATTTCTCTCAGAAAAAGCACTTGAAAGAATTCGCAAACCATTTTCATCTAGTGACAATGATTTAAAACATGAAATAACTTTAGCAAAGAATTCGCTTCGGAAGGAGTCGAATCTTCCTCTGTCGCTCGAACATTTTTTTCATTTATAGCTACTTAAAAAGCTGCGTTTGATTGTTACTGGCTGCTGTAACTCTTCCCGTCACCAGTGTTTCATGCTAGAGAATTTTTCAAAAATGAAATTAGTGAAAACATTTTCCAGAAATTCCATGACCAGTGAATGATTGGGTAACATTGATCTACTTTCAATTGAAAGGTACTAGCTGAAAAACAGATTTAGATGATTTCGTTGAATTTGACAGTCTACATGATAAGGATTAAGCTACATTTAGTTGATGATGATATAAAATTCTAACGTAGACTGTGCAGGGATCTGTGTGAGAATCATATTGCTCACTGTCTATTGTCTGAATCTTCTTGGGTTTGGAGTTAGTGCATGTTTCACTTATGACAAGACGGTCATAAATCAACGCAGGGTTTAAAAGTCAGCTTTTGAGGATCAGTCAGAGGAAAATTCAGTGTGAAAATCAAAATGAATCACTTTTCTGGGAATATTCGGCAAAATGCATTTTACACCTGCTATTGCATCTTGCTGTTAGGTGCACGCCATCAACACCGATCCTCACCTATCTGTGGCGCTGCTATGCTACTTAGGTTCCACTGGTGCCGAAATCTCGCTGCCGGTAACTGCATACTGCGTTGAATAATCCTCACTCTATCCATGCTGCAGATGGGCATTGCACTCGTAATAGTAGTCGCATAACATTTTTATGGTTACACCACAATCACCAAATGTGCGGATTTGAACTTGCTGCGGGTCGGGTCGGGCGTGGGTTGAGAAATTCTTTGTGCGGGTAACTGAGTGTTAAGCCAAAGCACATGAACTTAACCAGCTCAAAAATCGCAAAACACGTGGATATACTAAAGTTGCAGTGTTGCCACCTCGGTTTCCCTAAAATAAACGAGATAAACGTCAAAAAAGACCAGAATAAGCCAAACTGAAGCAGAAATACACTAAACACACACAAAAACAAAGCATAATGATGAAATTATGCAAATAGCAACCTTTTTCTACAAAAACACTCACAATTACCTACATTAACACAACTTTCAGAAATATGGTTTTCACTGCATACCAAACAAGTGCCAATAAAACTTCACGTTGTCACTGCGTCTCAAAACGGTAATAATCATAACATATTTTATAATATTGTCTCTTTTCAATCTAGTCCTGATATTCAAAATTGCATCTACCAGTTCTACACTCATTCTGTTGTTCAATTTCAATTTTACCACGTTCATCTGGTCGAATACTTGTTCCATTTCTGCATTACATTGTGGTATTGGCTTCATAATATAAATTGAACAAAACCAGCCAGTTTTTTGTATGGGTTTTCTCCGATGGCATCTCCATACAAGCATACTTCAGTCCAATATGCTACTGTGTCAGTAATATTTTGCCAACAGGTAATTATCAAATTATGCCACTGGTATTCAATTTTTCCAGTCAATTTACTTTCTTCACCTTCTATCCTCAATTTATCCGGAAACTATATCAAAGGTCCTATAATGTTTCATAAGGCACTTGAAACAAACATCAATTACGTTTCCTTCATTACATTTGAACGAGTTGGTACCCTGTACTTTCTTAAACAGGCACAAGGTGAAATTGAGAAATCGTTTGGATTTATCACGGATTCCTCGTCTGACTCAGAACAGACCATAACTCTTATCAAAATTTCAGTTTCATAAGCTAAACAGGGACCCCGGAACATCTGTAGGGAAGGGGGGGCAGAAGAAAAGTTGAGGGCAATACAAACCTATAAAAAACAAAAAAATCGTTACCAATTATCAGGCCCGTAGGCTAACTAGGAGGTGCGCAGGGGGGTTAGTCTCCGCTGAAAAAATTTTGTCCCTCCCTGGAGAAATGTGTTGGACATAAAATGTTCCCTCTCGGTAAACTCTTCGCCTCCCCTGATGTCCCAATCTGGTTAGGGCCTGCCAATTACGCTTGCTACGGTTCAACAATAACGTTGACTTCAAAAATAATAAAACAAACTATAGACAACTTGTTTCAATTCGATCTTGATAACTCGTAACATTACCGATGAAAAGACACCTTTGCCCCCGTTGTCCCTCGTTTGAAAGGTCAGGGATTCAATGCCACTGCTTTCCGTCGTCCTTGCTTGCCGCTATCAGCAGTCACTGTCTCGCTACATTACCTGCCAAGATGTCTGCGTTCATGAGTCACATGCGACAAAGCGCCTAATATCGTAACTTGAAGTGAACATTTGAAGATTTGCTCCTATGTTAACGTTACACGATAAAGACCAACAGTAAAACAATCTGCTCTTAAGTTTGGCAATTTGCCTCTGCAGGCAGTAGCGTAGCCAGCCCAAAAATTTGGGGGCCAAAAAATCTGGTAGGGGCCAGAATGTTTGATTTTAGGCGAATAACACTATTATTTTGTTTGCGATACTGCCTCTCAAAACACAAATGACTATGTTTTAAACATTTGTGGGGGGACATGGCCCCCTAGGTCCCCCTGGCTACGCCTATGCCTGCAGGCAAAGGAGCGGATATGAGTGAACTGCAAGCTTAGCACTGCATGGCACCAGAACAGTGAACCTGGCCCTTGCGCAGTGTGAGTGTTGTACCAGCAAATAAACTGTTATTGCAAGAAATAAATCAATTAATCGAAATTGAGCTGCTGACGTCAAATTTTCTAGAAAGTTTTAGTTCTTAGTCCCAATTTCCAGAGAGTGGCAAATGCCCGTTTTAACCCCAGGGCAGATCCAGCCAATAAGGTTAAGGGGGCAATTTCAGTAATATTTATCAGATAAGTCTCATTACGGGTTCACCACTTTGAGATGAAGTATACTTCACAACACTTCTGTGACAAAACAATGGCTTTAGGGGGGAGCGATCGCCTTGGTTTTAGGGGGGCGATCGCCTCAATTGCCCCTCCAGGATTCGCCCCTGTTTTGACGCCCCTGCGGACGCCCATGGCTTTGACGTACCACGAGTTCAAAGCTGTTTGCTTGAGTTCAGTGAGAAAGCATACCCATAGCCATAATAGTCATTCTTTTCGCATTTACATGTTTAGCAACAATGTTGACCTCAAAACTAATAACAGAAGTTATAGACAACCATCCTGAATTTTAGGTGTGCGCGAATAGCTGCAATAAATTTGTTTCAAACTGATCTTGATAAATCATGAAATTGCTTAAGATACTGGTATGTAAGGGAACCTGTGCCCCCTTGCTCCTCCGTTCAAATGGCAGGGAGGAGTGCCCCCGTAATGCACCCCCATTCCGCCGTCCCTGAACCTAAATAAGGTCTTGCATTAAAAAAATAAATTACGTGACGTGTCAACGGTTGTAAAGTACTTATTCTTGATGGTACAACGATATGTTGGAACAGAATTGCTGAAAACAAAAGACTGTCCAAAAGCTTGCTTAGATTTTCTTTGAAACGCCGAAACCAGACATATATCATTGCAGGGAACACACCCGACACCTGGCGTAAAATATCTTTAAAAAAACTAAAAATAAACCAAAAAGTAAAAAAATAAACTAAAGAAATAAACTATCAACCAAATCGCAAAAAAATCAACCAAACGATTGCAAAATAAACCAGATTTGGTTTGAAAAAGACTAAAATGGCAACACTGTAAAGTTGTTTGCCTGCATTGCGCTTAGGATAGTAGGCCAGCAGGAATTATTGCATTATGATCTAAGCAACCTATTGTTGCGAAACATTAGCTCAGACTCTTGCCATGTGGTGGGCAAGTGACCATTTTCCAATGCTACCGCAGAGGGTTGCCAGATAGGCTCTTTTGGAGCCAAAAAAACAGAAATTTGGCTCTTTTGAGAAGCACTTGGCTCCAGAATTTTTATTTGGCTACTTTTTGGCCCTTTTGCAACTTTTTCGTTCCACAAACTTTTTTTGGAGAAGAGTTGGGAATGGCGTGTGCTGTTGGTCCCCGCTACCATGAAACGAGAAACAGACCACCACACCGTTGCGCAATGCGCTAATGAGAACCGAGGTATACATAAAGAGAGATAGGGAAGATGTGCAGCGGGAGTGCGCAACTTGTCCCAGTGAATCTGTTCCTGCTGTGCACTGCATTTGTTAAATTTTCGTTATTTGAAACAAACACGAAGTCCATAGAGCACAAGCACACATTGTCGCCACAACGCACATTGATAACAACAGACACAGAACGTTTGGTAACGGCATTGGGGTAGGACCAGTGGTGTGTTGAAGGTGAGCCGAGCGAGGCACTTGCCCCGGGCTCTCCTGTTTGGGGGCCTGGTAATCTGCTTTCAAACGGGCCCACAACAGCCACTGAAATGAGTAATTACTCTGCTTTTAAACTTCATTGAAGGGGTCCTGAAAGAAACTCAAGTGTAAGTACTTGACTTTCAAAGGGCCCACAACAGCAACTGTAATGTGTAAGTACTCTGCTTTTAAACTTCATTGAAGAGGATCCTGAAAGAAACTGTAGTGTGTAAGTAGGCTACTCTGCTTTCAAAGGTGCCCACAACAGCAATAGCAATTTGTACGTGCCTTGCTTTCAAAGGAGCCCCCAAAAGCAACTGTAATGTATAACTGTAAGTAACTTCTTTTCAGAGGGACCCCTAACAGAAATGTTTGCGATAAGGTATATAATGAATTATTTCCTACTTTTGTCAATGCAACATGACGGAAGCTTTGACTCATCTAGCCTCAAAGCTTTCCAAAACGAGTCTCAGGTTGGATGTGTTTGTATGCTGTGTGCTTTAGTTAAAAGGATGAATTAAAAAAAGTAGTCTTTTAAACCTTCTTGGTTGTTGTTTATAGTTTCATGGATTCCCATAAAGACATGAATGTGAACAAACTGATGATACCAACTCCCAAACATTTTTCTAAGGGGGAAAGTGTGAAACTTTCAAAGGGGTAAACGTTGTAGTTTATTGATGGTAAATGCAGAGAAATGGGGCACGAAAATAAAGAAGGGGGACGATGCCAGCTTCCTATTGCCTAACTTTTTCGAGTTGCCAGCCTTGTCTTCCCAATTTTCAGTGTTTTCAAAGTTGTGTATCATGAACATCTTTTTGCATTTTCTCGTTCTGCTTTGTCAGTCATGCTGTAGTCTAAGAAACGTATCCTTGGGTGGCCGTATCTTATGCTTCATCAAAAGTGCTTATCACGGTTGGCTGAGTAGGATGACGTCATCAGAGGGCCTCCTTTTTAGTCTTGCCTTGGGCCCCAAACCTAAACCAACCACTGGGTAGGACCAGAAGATTGCAGACACTCTCTTGACACAGTTGTTCGCTAACTCGTAACACTTGATTCAACACTTCATCCAGAGTAGGGTAGACTACTCCAGGAGCAGGGTTACGACTTTTGCTTTTTCGACGATTTTGAAATTCTGGTTGCTTTCGCACAGTTTTTTTGCAGATTTTGAAATTCTGGGTGTTTTTCATCACACCGGGCTTTTTTAAATCGAAAAAAACACATAAAAATGGGGATTTTCAGTCATAAACTGAATTATGTGTTATGTTTGTTTTTATCTATTTTGACAAAGATATGTTCAGTTGCTAATAGACTAAATTTTGTGTAGGCCTACTTTCTAAAGAAGCTAAATCAATGTGTAGTACTGACATTATATCATGGGCGTAGCCAAGGGGGCACTTGGGCCATGGTCACCATTTTTCATTTTCATACTTTGCCGCGTCGTCCGTTTTGCCAACTATGCAAAAAGTCATACTACGGTTGACTGAACACGTTGACGTCATCATCGAAACGTAAAGTCGCAAACAAGTATGTTTGGCTAATCATCTTTCGCTTTGGCTCTTTTCAGAACAGTGTTTGGCGACTTCAGCTTCAAAAAACTTGGCAACCCTGTGCTACCGTCGTACTTGGTGAGGAATAATTCAGTCTAGCAGCCCTTCTAAATTAGGGTGGCCAGGTGCGTTTTGTAAAAATACCGGTTTGTCAACAGCAGGGACGGATCCAGCCAGTAAGTTCATGGGGGCGGGGCAATTTCAGTTAATATTTGGCAGTCAAGTCTGATTGCGGGTTCACTCAGTGTTGTCAGATTTCGGAAAGCTTTGTAGCCAAATTTCACAAACAAATTAGCCAAAAGTAGCCAAAATTGACAAAAACCTATAGCCAAAAATAGCCAAGTCTGAAAACTGATGAAAAACATTAAAAGCACTGGCGTAGGAGTCGAGGGTGCAGCGCAGGGGATGCAACCGAAGCCCTAATCGTTTTGATCTAGTGAAAATCCGGGAAAAATCTGTAGAAATTTGGGCAAAATGTGTGTAAATGTCTCCAAATTGCTGTATGCTCTTCTGATTCAACAATAATGGCACCCAAAATGGAAGTGCACGCGTTTTTTTTGGTGGTCATGTTTTAATTTTCTGTTTTCGGGTAAGTTAGGGGAAATTAAGGCACGTTTGGGTAATATTTGGGCAAAAATGGTGCTTGAAGAGTCTTGATTTGAAAAAAATGCAATCGTTTTTTTTTGGAGGTCAATTTCTTTGGAGTTTTTTCGGGAAGGTTTGGGGAAATTTGGGCAAAAACTCTTCGCACCCCAAAAATTTGCCTGCTCCTACACCTATGATTAAAAGTCACTGAAAAGTTGAGTCAATTTCGTGGGCTGTAAAAAAATAGTCTCTGGTGCATTTACGAACCATACAATCTTTTCGAAACCAATTTGCAACGGCAGTGGCTGCAGATGGTGTACATATCATCGCACCTTACGTAAAGATTGTAACATGTATCTACAGACTCCGCCATTTGCAAAACTATTTAAAAATGCAAAACGTAAGAACTGACTGCTGCTGTCAGAACTTTTTTGAAAATCAAAGTTTAGCAAATCACCATATCCCGCTTGGTATAGTGGGGGACAGCATTACGCTGGTGCTTATTAGAAGCATAATGGCTAGCCTATTTGAAATGATATCAATGTGCTTTGACTTCACAGTGATACAACTTGCACTAGGCGTTCTTAGTGTTAAATTTCACTTTTCGAATCCATGATTTAAAACCGTTCATCCGTTCACATTTTTTGAAACCCGAGGCCACTTCTTCTTTATCAATAATAACATCAGCACTAGAAGCAACTAAGAACATTTGAGTGTTTCATAACAAACAAACTAAGCTGGAGACCTGACATCAATAACGTGACGACCCAATTCCAGTAACTAAACTTGTAGAACGTTATCCAAAATTGAACATTTCACGAAACATTCTGTGCAAATAGTGGTTTACAGTTCATTGACCGTCAGCAGGGCTCCCAACCTTTCTCCAACCATGGATCCCTTCAGCATTCCGACAGATGAGCATGCACCCCTTCAGAATTTCAACAGATATAAGCATGTACCCTTCGCCATTTCGACAGATAAACACGTACTCCTACAATTTCTCATGACAAAATATTTTATCATGATTTTTCAGATATATACATATCTATATATATTTAACAATGAGCGTATTATGATTTTTGAAATTAATAATCACTGATGTATGCATAAATATTTGGAAATATATAATACGCAAATACATTTTCTCGTTTATTGATAAATCACTTCAAACGCCGGTTGTCTGGAAACTTACCCAACCGCAGGACGCCAGCCCACGGTATATTCGTGGATCGGTGCGCGTTATACTCGAACTTCACTTCAAATGCCAACTGTTGAGCGCCGGGTCGTATGTTTTCCTCTATAAAGTCCGAACATTTCGTACAAGTCTCTAGCAACCAGAAACATATATTTATAATGTTTGCTGACCTACGGTGTGGTCAGGAGAGCATTTCAAAGCAACCGTATTTTATTTTGCCTGCAGCCATGGTGGCTTTGCCTGCAGTCACGCACGCATTTCGCCGAGAGGGGAATTAAGATCGGCCTGCTGTAACCTGAAATAAGATCGATATATGATCGGCCAAAGATCGGCCTGCTGTAACCATGTGGCTGTTGGTCTCGTCACATTGCATTTCATTGGGAGCGGTTTCTAATGGAATGTGGATAAACAGTCACTCAGAAATTTTCTTACTGACTTAAAACCTATCATGCAGAGATTCGATGATTTTTGGTTGAGCGTAAATATTTTTTTCGGCAGCAAGTAACTGCTTCAGCCGTGTTTTCGACGCTGCTTCACAAACATTCGCTCTTGACAGATTTCAAATGACCCGTTAGTGTTTTACTGAGTTAGAACATATCATGTAGAGATTTGATTATTTTTGCTTGAGCATAAATATTTTTTTCGGCAGCAAGTAAATGCTTCAGCCGTTTTTTCGATGCTGCTTCACAAACATTCGTTCTTGGCAGATTTCAAACCGCCAGTTAGGGTAAAGCATTTCTGAATGCATGCCAGCGTGATGTGGATAAAATATCAGTGTAAGTTGGAACATCATGTAGAGAGTTGACGGTTTTAGCTGCTGCAAAATTGTTGTATTTTCAACAGCAAGTAACTGCTGGAGCCGCCTGTTCGGCTGCTTCAAAAACATTCGCACTTGGCGATTAGTCCTGCTTCACAAACATTCGCACTTGGCAGTCTTCCAATGACCCGTTAGCGCAAAGCCTTTGAAAGGCAGGAAGGGCATCGCAAAGAATAACACCCGTTGATTTGCGAAAAAGCATTTATTCAGTGATCGCGGCTTGTGATTTTTTTGCTGCTTCCCAACAATACATATCAATGGAGATTTAGAGTTCAACACAGGACAATAAATGATCCTGCCAACAATAGCTCACATTGCACCCTTGCGTTCTTTCCCATCGCAACAACGCCAAGCACCTGAACGTGCGTGCATAACGTTTTCACAAATCTCACACCATATTTACGACCAGCTGATAAAAATGTTGGAGTTTTTTTCCACTCGTTTCATGCACTATCATCTTGACATGCGGCCGCTACAAGGTAATCACAACATGTTCTGTGATATTCACATTTTTTTCTGCAACAACAACAACAGCAGAAGCGTTACATTTCAGCATCCAAGAGCTGGCAATTTTCGAATGCTCAGGCCACGTGCAAATAAAAATTTTGCATTGTTTTTTTGTGCAAAGAAAATTATGTATGGCTTTTTCATGCGAAAATAAAATTTTACGTGTTTTTTCGTGGTACAATGTGTGTAATAATTTTTTTTTTATATTTCAGTTAGTGCAACGAAAATATCTATGAAGGTTTTACGTATTGAAATGAAATAGTGCTGTACGTTGCAGTCAAATCGAAACCAAACTGAGTTATTTAGCGATCGGCAAAGCGCAGCTGAACGCATGTGCGTTTTCGGACGGAGTCGTAATGCAGAAATGCTGTCTAGGACCAGGTGATATAAAAACTGTCATAACTTTTCTTCTCTATAATTTTTTAATTCTAAACTTGGCAGGATGCTTCGTAACAGCTATAGCAACCGTTTCGGTGATTTTTACATTTTTCCCATTATCGGAATAGGCGCAAAAAACTTTCAAAATAAAAAAACAGGCAATCCACCCTTGTTTTTGCGTGTGTTTTCTCTCCAAAACAAGTAGAAACAATTTTTTTTCGATTTTCATAAACTACACAATATGACTAACGTTTTTGTGCAGAATTTGTGTTTCTATCATGCAAGGTTTTCCATCCAGAGCCTTTTTAAAACAACAACTTGCCCACTCAAGCGCCAGCGCGAAAACCATACCGGCGTTCTAGTATCAGACAGCAGCCACGAATATACCGTGGACAGGCGATCAACGAGATAACCTTAAATGCACCCCAGGATGGGAATCCCTGATCTAACTAAAATATCCTCATTTTGTTTTTCTGAACGAAATTGGGAATTAGCGTCTCATTTTTTCATTTAGCTGTTGATAAAACATTAGAAATAAAGCTGTTAAAACTAATAGGATATTAGGATCGCCATTGACCAGGTTCTCTGGAAGAATCTTATCAGTATTTGGGCAACTTACGACTTTCCACTACGTCTATTCTCTCAGTAGGTACATTCTAAGCAGTCCAGCAGACATCTACCACATCGACCTGTCGTGGGACGATCTGATCACTGAAGCCTAACCAAAAACAGGGTTTCCTGTGGACTGAAGCAGCCGGCACTGTCACAAAACAATGAATTCGGCGACAGTATACAATATTAAGTGGATTTTTAAAATTTTTCATGAACCAAACGCTGGTCTAAATCTTGCACAAAAATCCGCCAAATTTTCAGCCAAATAATTTCAAAAATAGCCAAAAAATCCGCCACCCCCCAAAAGCAAATTTTACCCGCCAACCAAATCAAAAAATAACCAAATTTTGGGGGAAAATAGCACATCTGGCAACACTGGGTTCACTACTGTAAGACAGAGGAAGTATACTTCACAGCACTGCTGTGACAAAAAAATAGACGGCAAAATGACCTGATATCGCGAATGCTGTTTTCCGAATTGTAAAAAACCATCGCGAAAAAAGTGACTTTTTTTAGGTTTCAGGGGAAGCAATGGTCCTCCCTGTACCCGCTCCTGATCAGCAATGCCAGATCTGAGCTGTGTCGTAATTGGTGAGATATAATCAGCATTGTTAAGCCACAATTAATAAATTTGCCGGTAGTTTTTGTTGGCTCATTATATTTCGGTGTGTGTGACGTGATAATCACACCAAGGATTACTTCAACAGTAGCGAATAAATTTCGCTGAAGGAAATGTCTTGACAAGATTCACTACTAAAGTCATTATAATTTAACGAAATTCTGCGTCAGTTCTTTCTGAAGTTAAGGCAAATTATTTATTTTCGAAATGCCGGCCAGGCTGGTGAAATACCGGCCATCTGGCAACCCTATTCTAAATAGATAAGACAACGCTTAACGCACAGCTAGTCACAACTGAACTGAATGAAACGTGTTTTTTATCACCTCAAGTCTGTTGACTGCGAAAGATCAGATCCGTGGAAAAGCTTTGGTTTGATTGCCAATGAAAAGAATGAGCAGCTTGATTTTGCTGCTTGTTAGACTTGTCTTCAGGCGTTATGAGTAGGGCAAGTTTTTCAACGTTTTTTACAGCTTCTGATATACTCAGAATTTTGTAGTACGATTTTTTAAACTGGTGGCAGGAATGTTATATTGCAACTTTTTCCTTTTTCATATGCAACTTTTACTGCAACTTTTATCAAGTGAGCCTGGGCTTATTGTGAAAAATGTAAAAGTGTGATTTCAAAATCATGCTTTAGAACTATTTGAGTATAGTTCTATTCTCTTTGATGACCGATTGGAACTGAATAATGACCTTAAAGCAATTGTAGAAATGACCCGGCCAAACATCAGTCCACAACTGTAGGCCAAATTGATAAATTCCCAAGCAACTTCATGCAGTGTGAAGCGAAGTTTCGGCATGCTGCGCAAACCATAGGCAAAAGATCGCCATTTCTCCCCAGATAATGTTTGGAAATATTTAGCATTAGGCCTATATTTAAATAACTCGCTTGAGTAAATCACTGTTGTTTAAAATGTTTGTGCATATGCAACTTTATTACAACTTTTGCTAAAAATAAATGCATATTTATCACGATTTTCTTGCAACAAAAACTTGCCCTAGTTGTGAGTTTTCAGTAGTTTTCGCACAGGTGCGGGTTTGAGAACGAAAAAGTGCGAGAGGGCGGGTGCGGTTTGCGGGGCGGTGCGGGTTAGAAGTGTGGGGGTGTATGCGGGCAAAATTTCTCAAACTCCTGCGGATGCGGGGCGGGTTTAAATTTTGCGGGTGCAGGGCGGGAGCGGAGAAAAAATTTCAACCCACGCAGGACTCTAGTAGCAGTGGCGGTTCTAAGGGGGGACCTGGGTGGGTCATGGCCCCCAGATTTTTATCTGGCCCCCTGCTTTCCCTCCAGTTTTGTGCTTAATTTCACTTTCAAGTGTGTTTGATTGACGTATACATCAGACAACCTTCAGCAAGAAAAATTTTAAACGATTTGAAGATGTTCTAGCGATGGTTCTAACGATATTCACAAACCTGTGTTGGGTTTGTTGTAAAGTAATCATTAGTTTGCGCCTTGTGCCCGCTGCAAGTGTGCCGCTCACTTGATTGAATGCTTTGTGTTTTGAGATTCGTTCTCGGGCGTTGCATTTGGTAGTTTAGATTGTTATTCTGACTTGACGGAAGTGTGTCAGTATACGTTTGGCTGTGTGGTATATGAATTGGTGTAGGAGGACAGCGTAGAGTGTTAAGGTTTACGGCAGGGCTGCCTGCTGGATATCCATTTTGCAGAGTTTGTGGTGTTGTGTCTTTTGTGTCTGGTATTAGGGTCATAGGGTTAGGTCCATTTCCTTTTTGTTTAGCTTATCGTTTTTCAAATAACTCCAGCATTACACCAGCCGGGGTTCGTAGATGTGCCGAACACCTCAATACGGACGAGGATTCGCTAGAATCGTCCAATTTTTATAGAGAACGTCCACCGAAGGTACAGCGAAAACGAAAAACAGGGGCCGCGTCAAGTAGTTAGCAGGTCTTACAATGCTGCCCGACGTCATTTGCATTCAAGAAACTCACCTTACGCCCAAATATCACCCGGTCGTTCCGAACTACACCATTCTGCGCCAAGACCGCCCGCCCTTCAGAGGCAAAGGTGGGGGGCTACTGATTTGCATCAAAACCTCCCTCGAGTTCTCAGAAGTTAATTTGTCTGGGCCGAGCACTCGTATGGAAGTCCTCGGGGTCAATGTGGGTGGTTATGCGATCTTCAACGTCTATAATCCACCCTCTCACCACATGCAAACAGAAAATTTTGTTTTTCTCTCAAGATTTAGAAAAGTTGTCTTGTGTGGCGACTTCAACGCTCACCACGGTATGTGGGGCAGTCTCAGTGCAAGTCATAACGGCCGTGTTTTACTTTCTGTTCTCGAAACGCATGACTTTGTCGTTCTCAATACTTCTGTTCCTACCCATTACTCCCTTAGTGGACGATACGAGTGGAGTGTCTTGGATTTGTCTATCGTCTCGGCAGATGTCGCTTCCAGATGCAACGCTACGG
>Ga0210059_1000781_pt1 | contig 43793 bp, 29 predicted proteins | sample Ectturendosymbi2_FD_188042 | JGI IMG/M metagenome (GOLD analysis project Ga0210059, IMG submission 188042) | Ecteinascidia turbinata endosymbiont from Florida, USA - Sample 2 (SPAdes) (version 2) | ecosystem: Host-associated > Tunicates > Ascidians > Unclassified | place: Key West, Florida... | reverse complement strand
TAAGAGCACCTCTAGGAGATTGCATAAAGAACGTTATTGCCGAAATGACGTTACAAGCGAATTGAAATGCATGTGAAAGATGCCATCGGGACCGAACAAAATGTAGCGTTATAGGCGCATTGACGTTGCAGACGAAGCCGTTATAAACGAATTCAACTGTATAGAACAGGTTCACAAGAGGCTTCAGGCCCATTCGGATTACTAAAAAAGTCACGTTCAGGGCAAATTGTTATTTTCAGGGCAATTTTTTTCCGCCCCCCCCCAGTAAAATGCGATCCCGTACGCCTATGTTGAAGGCTTTACGTTTAGAGTTTCAGGTTTACGTGTTTAGGTTTAGGGATTTAGGTTCATGGCTTTAGGTTGAGGGTTTTAGGTTTAGGCTAGCATAGGTTGAAAGCAGAACCGTCGCCAGAAAGTCTTCACTAGGGGGGTTTACGTTTGTGCAGGGGTCTTGACATTCTAAAATTGACAAAAACTTCACTGATTTATACAGTGGTGTTTCATATTAGAGTTTGGAGCTTTGTTTGGAGGAACTAAGCCCAACAACAATGCTACCTTGTGGCAACGGGTCTGGTCGAGTGTTTTAGATTGGGGTTTTATTTTTAGGTTGAGGGTTTTATTTTTAGGTTTAGGGTTTTAGGTTTGATGTTTTAGTTTTGGGGTTTTCAGTTCAGGGTCTTACGTTTAGGGCTTTAGGCTTACACACTAATGCAAATATGTAACTTTGCATATTGTGCTTGCAACATGACATGACCACTTCAACCAATCATGTTCCACAAAAGACAAAATAGTCTCAGCAGATATTTTGCCTTAGAAGGCAATATAGCCCGGCGGATAGGCAAAATAGACAAGCCTGCCAATTGTTTAGCGGGCCATGGGCGGGCCGGTTTGAAAATAATGAATGTCCTCGGTCCAGGGGCGGTTAATGTGCTGGATGTTGCGGGCTATGGCCGGTCTGGTCCTGAAACATCTTGGATAATGCCATCTCTACAGGGCAGAGATAGGTATTGGACTGGACTTGGATTGGATCCGGACTATAGCAAATTTTCTTGAATTTGTATTGGGTCCGGACTATAATTCTCTTCAAAATTTAGGATCAGGACCGGATTTGGACGGAGTAATAGAAAAGAAATGGGGCAGTTTTGTTGTGAAAAGGCTGCATTTTTCAAATATTTTTGGACTTCATTTGGACTTGGGCTATATTTGTGAAGTCACAATATGAAAAACCTTTTGGACTGTGTTTGGACTTGGACCAGGATTGCCAGGTTGGCATTTTTACGGCCAAATTCCAGAAATTTGGCCTTTTTAAAAGTTGTTTGGCATGAAAAAATGGTGTTTGGCATGTACGTCATAGTTTGGCATTTTTTGGCCTTTTTTGATGTGTTGTCATGAAAAAACATTGTTTGGCATTTTTTGAAACCTCTGGCTCAGTTACTGCTTTCGGATTGGAATTATAGAACTTTTTCTTAGGACAAAGGTCGTCTCTTTTTCACCATGGTCGCATTCTCAAAAATACAAGCGGCTTTGCCGTCTAAGTGACGTCACAGGGCAAAAGACAAAATACTTTCTTGAGCAAGAGCAAGACTTCGAAAACTGCGGCAGTTTTGAGCAGGGCAGACTGCGCGTGAGGTTTTCGGAAAATAAACAAAAAAGTTTATGCAAATCAGGTTAGCTGTTGTGCTGTAGGCTACAGTATTTAAGTTTCTTTTAAATAAGTATCTACTCAAGACCACTGTACAGTGTGTGTTGTTATTTGCAGATTATTATTCTGGTATTGGGTGGGTATTCTTCATCAGTACAGTAGAGTAGCATACCCGAAGAGCTGAGGTCAGGTTGAACTTGAAAAGTTGAAGGAGACAAAGGATGGAAACTGATCATTATGAAAGGTTTAACAATAAAAAAGTATGTGTTCTTCAAGTTAAATCTTTGTCTTGGCTGTTTCCCGAGGATGTATTAGTGTTACGACCTAGTTAGCCCACCATGTCTGAGAGGAAGAGCTACTGTTATAGCATTTGTCTTTCTGCATCACTTACTTCTCGTCCGACGAGAGCGGGAATCAATTAATCTCTGATGGCGTTTACCAGTGGTTCGAATAATTCACTCATATCTGGCACTGTTCGTTGGAAATAAGTCCATCTGGAGCATAATCCTTATTCCTTTGGTGAACGCTGAGTACTGCTGCTTGAGGATCATCTTTAAGATGATACTTTGAAAATGACTAAAGGTCTTTTGCCCAACCCTCAACCTTGTTTGTAGTGTATTGTTCCTTGAATGATTTTGTCCCAATTACTGACCAAGGTAGCGTTCACCTTGGTCTGATTTTCATTTTGATTCCCTGGTTTTTGAAGAATTTTTGTGCGGATAGCATTAGACTAAGACTATTGTCTTTTCTTATGAGGATGGTCAGTGCAGGTTTTGCGTAATACCCGTAGTCTGGTCCTTTGGTCTGTAAGTATTCCCACCATTTCTTACCATTTGTTTCTCGATTTTTCTTGTACACATACCATTTTTTGGCATGAAATCATAATCCATAGCTGTTTGCTTTGTTTTGTCTTGCTTTTATACCTCATTAAATATTGATTTTTTAAAACTTTTTTATAATATTCTTTGTCTAAACATTTTTTTGGACCACATTTAATTTCCTTAATTAAATTTGACTACTCCTTTTTTTACACTACATAAGCATGCTTTCTTCATCTGTAAATTTACTTCACCATGTTCTGTGTTTGTTTGTTTTTCTAAGCAGACATGTTTGATTTCTAACTGCTGTTTTTTAATACTTCGCAGAAAGTTATAAATTGGGTTGATTGACTTGATGACTGCCATGGTCCTTTACTTTACCAATTCTGTGTGACACATTGACACTAGGCAGTAAACTTGCACATATTTTTCTGATACGATTGAAAGGCAATAGCTTATAGCTATACATTCATTGATATAGGGACAAGTGGTGACAATATTGGTTTACTTATTGGGCAGTGGTTCTCAGTTTTGTTTTTGTTAAAGTTAATAGTTAGGTTATATGAAACACATCAATCAATCAAAATATATTGGTCTCAAAACAATAACGATTCATTCATGTTCATTGCCATGACATAACTTAGTACATTCACTTCACACATGTCAGAGTCATGACACTGATGTAATTCTCCACAATTAGGCTTTAGAATTATGGGCTTAGGAATTACACTGAAGTCAATGTCTGTGATATCCTGTAGGTGAACATCATTCTGTTTGTCTTGAAAGCCTCATATTTTTTTTTATTTTTTTTCTTATAATTTGTCTTCCCAACTGACGACCTCAGGAGTTTCTATTTGGACAAGTTTCAAGGAAGCAATAGCTCAAGTGTGTAGTGTAGACTGAGTATTAAGCTTATTGTCTAATATTCTGAACGGCTGCTGGGGCATCTGAGATGAGTAAATGTGGAATTGGTAAGGAAATTTGTACCAATTATCAGGAATGAGACCTTAGAGTGTGATCGAGAGTGTGCACAATGGTAGCACTGCACCTGACTTGCATTGGAATGCCCAACTATAGACCATTCACAGATAACACATTGAAATGGTTCTGTCATATATTATATAGTTGTTGCTAGGATCGCGATAAGGGAACCACTTAAAAAGAAGCGCCTATAGAATGGGTCAAAACACTGAGGATGGCTAAAATCAGATCAGACTTGCATACAGGCCAATGCTAGCAGCATTCCTTCTGACTACAGCCAGGGACAAGTGCTGATGGAGCCACTGTCGTTCCCTGGGGTCACCTACATATCAACAAGGTTCTTTTCAAGGCAGCTTAAAAAAGAGCAGCCTCATATTGCACTTGGAGCTGAGTAGGGTACCCTTTTTTGGTTACCCTAAGTAATGTCTACGCTAGTGATGTGCTACATTTTGGTTGTATCTATGCCAATTTTTTTCAATACAAATTTTCACACTTAAGAACAGATTTGTGAGCATCTTGTACTACAGCAGCACTTGTTGCAATATGTCACATTTAGGTGTTTTTTTTTTGCCAGGTGTCTTCAACCTTCTTTGTTCAATTACCTCACTACAGGAACTTTGCTCAAAATCACCCCCACTCATGGTTTTAGTGTCGTCTAAAATATTCTTTAATTTGAAAATAATTCCCGCAAATGATAATGAAATATAAATGGGCAATCTAGTTAGCACAAAAATTGCATTTGCAAAAATTCATTTTCAAAAAACTGTTGGTTCCAACTACTGCGAACCTGGCTCCTGGCTTTTTACTTGTAAGTTTTTTCAAAGCAGGATGCAAGTTGGTCAGCTTGAATCGTATGGCATTTCCCTTGGTCTTCATGTGAAGATGATTGCGATATTTATTACGTGTGTGCAGTACTTGGTTGAAACCTTGCTCAGCAACATACATTGTGGGAAATTGCAGTAGTAATAATAGACTAACTTTTCCCCAACATCTGGGAAACACTCACTGCAGTTGATCCAAAAGTCTGACTATCCATTTTAATAAAACGCGGCTCGGACTTCATTGCCACTTACTGAAGTGGTTAACAAATTCCTGAATGTGGAATCGCATTCACTTATGTTAGTTGGCTAGAAAAAAAGGCACTGCACGTAGTCATTTTCTTTGCAATCCAACTTCGCCATGATCTCCACAACAGAATGACTTCTTAGAAATTAAGCCTCAAACTGCAGTTGGTGAAAACGATTTTTTGGAATTCTTACTTTAACCAAGATGGGTTAGTTGGACTTACTAGTCTGTATTTACCTTTTCTAGCCTACTGTACTGGTATACTCTGCCATTAGTCAGATGAACACAGTATAGCTATATCCAAAAGCACAGAAAATGCTCAAACTGACAAGAAAAACAGGACAAGCACGTTTTACAACTAATGGCTAACTGTAATTCATTTTACTAGCCATTATTAATTTCTATGTAAATCGTCTCACGACAGTAATTTTCCACATATTTTATCAATAGAATACACTAAGTTCCATTGTTTTACTCAAATAATGAACCAAAGTTTACAAAACACTTAGAAACGAACTGTGACGTGTTTTGCCTATGAAACAATGATTTGGCAATGCTCCACTGAAGACTACGTGTGTTGCAATTTTGCTAATGATAAGACATACAGTTGGAGGGATTTGTGACAGTTCATGGCAAAAAATAATTGGGCTGGCAACTTTCGATTGATGTTCCTGATCGCTGTGATAGGCGTTGCGATAATTTAGTGCTAGCAATTTTATTATTGTAGGACCATTTTCAGTAACTTTAAAGAAACTGAATTTTTCTTAGAAATGGAGTTCGGCCGATTAGATATTTGCCAATAGGTATATCAGTATTGGCCGCTTTCAATCAATGTAAGTATAATAAAAGAGACTACTGCATACTACTGTATATGAGAAAAATCCAAAATTATGCGCATTGTTTATATGCATACAAACTTCCAAATCTTATTACTTGATATCCCTTATTTGAAGCTACTCATGCAAAGCCTGGGTCAACAAACTACTTATTGCAATAGTTTCGCCACTATGTTATCATATTTTTAAAATTAGGCTTAACAATGAACCTGGAACTTCATCAGAACTGCAGTGTTTCACTCCAACCAGTAACACTCTCCAAGGCCTTGCATAATAGTTAGTGCACTGAAGCATTACACAGAACAATATTGGTTTGATTGTTACATCACCAATCCTTTATACTTTGCTTTATGATATTTGCCAGGAACCATGGAGTCAAAAGTTGAAATTATCCAATTCCAGAGTAGCAACCTGTTTGAGAACCACAGTTTTAAACATATTGAATACTTTCTTGCAATTCTACCTTTATTAGCAGAGTTAAATGTATTTTATGGCAATATGCCTTTAGGCAAGGTGTGAATCTATCATGCAACTCTGAGATTGCTTTACATGGCATCGACAGCCAGCAGAACTGCCTGGAAAAGGGAGTAATACCATTGCGAAATGCCTTTCATAATTTTTTGTTGCTTGAATTGTCATTTCAGCAGCAAATATATTTTGCATGTATAACTAACCCCACAAGCTGTACCTGGAAAAATGATTGCCATTTAAACATTTATTGGACTTTTATATTGGGACCAGAGTAGTCACTTGTTAGTGTAAGAATAACCATTATACTTCTTATCATGCCGGGAAAACGTTTCAGACATTGTTTTCTTCTGATTTTGCTAGGTATAGCCAAGAAATGTGAAACACAAATGCACAGCTGTTGTAGGGTATGTTTTCAGACACTTTATGTGGATGAAGAGAGTGATGGGGACAACAACAGTGTTCAGTGACTGTGCAGCTTGTGAAAAATGCACACCCATCTTTATGACTCGATTAAAATTTTGTGAATTTATGATAGTGGGCTTTTAAATTGTGGTTATTCCTTGAAAAATCACACAATTTGTCAAATAGACATAATTTGTTCAACAAAAACAGCCACTTTTTTGCGCAAGAAATGGCCACCACTTTGTGTGATACCCAAGAATTACCACTTGTGTGATACCCAAGAATTAACACTACCAGAGAATGTACATTTCAAAGTAAGTAAAGACCTTTTTTGACGCCCCCTTATTTGAATTCTTCCCGCTTATATGCTGTCTGGAGCTGCCACTGCTGTGCATGCAAGGCATTGGTAGGTGTTTATACAATGTGAAGTATACCTTTGATACATCTTAAAATCAGACTCAGTAACTGCTACTTAGTAATACTGTATTTGTAACCATGCTTCAGTTTACTATTTGTAATGGCTGCGTTTTGTTTTCTTGATGTTTCTTTAACTTGGAATCGAATAACCTGTTTGCAGGTCTGCATTTATAACATTGTTTAGTGACTTTTCTTACATAAGCAATGTACCCTCTGCATCAGTGCAGCCAACCAAGTGGTCATTACTATGGTCATTATGCTGCTGACCAATACCCATGGGTAAGATGATATGCTTAAGGTTTTTGTAAGACATTTTGCTTTTTACCTAAGTTGTGTGCTGTGAATTTGATTGCTGTGGTAGTTTCTGTAAACGATTTGATTAAAACTGCCATGTTTTGTCAAGCAAACTTACTGGCAGTCCCTGTTGTTTTTTGAGATTCAAAATCTGGGTGTCACTGCCATATTGCCTTATAACAGTCGTTTAACAAAATTTTACTGCCTTGTACTGATTTCAAGAAGAGTGAAATGTGGCAAATAAGTTGATAATCTTTTTTATGAATTGACTTTGTTAAGAGTTGGCAAATTTATCGTGAATCTTGAACATAAACAGTTTTTTGTTACTTAGCTGATGAAGTTTGATGCCGCCACCAACCAGCTTTAATTAAAGTTGTTTCCTTTTCACATTGAACTGTGTAAACATAACTTTTTGTACAAATACACAGGAAATAAAGCTTGTATGTTATGTTGATATAAGCTGTATTGTTCAATTCATGCATGCTCTATACATGTCGTTTCTTTTGCATCTTGTGCAATCTTTAGAAATAACAAATGTGTGAGATATAACTGTCACATTTAGCTTAAATGTGACTAAATTAGCTAAAGAAGCTGAAGTAAAAATTCAACCAAATTTTTTGTTCCATTTTAAAGGTTTAAAGCCTGTTTAACAAGGTACTATGCTACCAAGCTTGGTTACCACATGGACAAAATCTGCTTGTTTTATTCAGGTTGTTTACTTATCTGTTTTTTTTGTTCAGGCAAGAGTACCATTTATGATTGAAAATTCTGACACTGACATCATGGGAAATTCCAAGTGAGTTCCATTGGAACTGTCTGCTTTATTGCTTTCAATCTTGTTTTAATCTGATTCTAATAGAGTTTCTGCTATTTTTGATGATTGGTTGTCAGTTTTTCCCATGATATTACATGGGTAACTTCTAAATTAGTTTGGTGGAATATTTTGCTGGTTAGTAAATGTTCTTTCTATTAGAATTTTTGGTTATGCTTTGCAAATCTTGCAACTTAATGCTGACCAGTGATATTTGTGGTTCAGCAATGTAAAGCTTGAAACCAGAGAAGATCCCACTTTGCAGGATTATTCTGGTGAGAATGTGTGCATGAAACTTTGGTGTTATTTTCAGTTTTATTGCAATGGATGATGATAAGCTTTTGAGCTATTATGCTTTGCAATAAATTTCCAGTATGTGATGTGGATCGCAGTGTCATGATTCAGAATGAATGTTTTCCATGCTGGATTAGTTGAATTGTTCTTAAGTCTTTGTGAAGTTGTGGAATTTGATGCCAATTGAATTTAAAACTGTTCATGACTTAGACTGTAGATGCGTATTTGCAATAAAGTAAAATGGCTGTTGTGCATAAAGCACTTTTTTATGCACGATTGTCTTCAAATGATGTGATTAAGACAGTGTTGATGGCGGCGGAAATCAACCGAAGCCCAGGCAGAGATATTGCGTTTTGCCAATGAAAGGAAAGCAAGGAAGTTTATTCAGAAACGCAGAATCTCTGACGTACGTTGAAGTGTCGCCAACGCTTCATTCTAGAGGACTAGGACTTAAAATCCTATGTGGTTCTGCTTAGACGTTCTTGATCAAACGCGGCCAAAGATATTCTTTCAAAGGGGAAAGAGTGTTGTTTTCCTCGTAACGCAGTCTTTCAGCCCTGTCTCAGTTGACCTCTCACTTTGCAGGGTACGCCAAGCAAAGTTCTTTCATGTCTCGTCCCTTTCATGGAAAAGAAGCCGACACGTTTTACAGGCAAGAGTACGGCGGCTGCTATAATACGCAAAGTTGCCACGTTCAGGATCCTGGGGAGGCCTCAAAGCTTGAACATGGCCCATATTTGTCCCGCCGCTCACCGGGTGACGGCCACTGTTTCAGGCCCGTGATCGGCTCGGAGTTGAACGGGGAAGGGAGGAAGTCGAATGCCGCTTTGAAGATGCCCGAAAAGACGGCCCACGAGTGCCGGGCCTGTGGCCAAAAGTTTTCTTTGCCTCGGAATCTGGCCATCCACGTTCTGTCCCATGCCAAAGAGAACTTGTTCGAATGCCAGAAGTGCTTCCAGCTCTTTTCATGCCAGGACTACTTGTCCAAGCACTTGCTCGAACACTCGTGCTGAGACCTGTTGTCTTTTCTCGCTGCCAACTGTTGCCGAACAATCGCTTTTTGCTTCATATGCTTTTCGTATGCCTCAATATGTTCATTCCTTATTTTTGTATTTTACAGTTTCCCACGACTGCAGTTCCTAAAGCACTTCGTAATTCTCCAATGGTTTAAATCAGGGGTGGGCAAACATTTTCTACGGAGGGCCACACTGAAAGCTTCGTTGCTATCCGGGGGCCGCGTACATTATATCTGTCTACTTCAGTTATATGTATGTACTATTATGCATACTATCTATGTACGTGTAGCTGCCCTGTGGAACGCACAAAATGCCCTCACGGACCGTGGTTTGCCCACACCTGGATGAAATCATTACTTTCACGGCTGAAAAACCTTCGAAGAATAATTTGGAAGAAAGGGTGCGCCGTGCCGATGGCGTCAAACAAAATACACAGTCCAGTGAATGTTTTTCAGTCGGTTCGTTTTGTTCCTGCACAGGCTTCACTGGCTATGGCCGAAATTTTCCGACAGCTTTTAGCTTTCGTGGGGAATAAATGCATTTATTAAAAGACTTGTTAAGTAGTAATTCTTCTTAAGTGGATTTCTGAGTAGCATTCCTTTGAGCAACGAGTGACAAACACCTAGATGCGATGAAGTTCCTTGGTTTGACGAAAGCAGCGTCTGGTGAATCCTAACCAGTAAACAGATCTCGTCAGAAACACCAAGTTGTCGGAACGCACATTTTGTCACCCGGCCTTATTTCCTTGCAGCAAATCTGCATGTCTCGTTTCCTAACCAGGATGATGTAACTTGCAAGAATCTGCTCGTCAAAAGTGACACAAAACGAGCAGCCTATGAGACGATTTTGCGTTTTTAAAAGAGATCGGCTGTGATCGACTGTTACATCTACTTTAAACGACCTCGCGTGTTTTGATTTTGTTGCGTCGCACGTGATTGGCTCGCGGTGCCAAACGTCATCAGATGTCATCCGTCCAGGCAGTTTCTCGTCCAAGCTGTCAACCTTTGAAGCCTGATCTCAGTCATTAAAAGCCGTCCGCGCGATTCGATGAGCGACATATGCTGTGCTGTTGTTTTACGCTCTCTCATAAATCGCGCAGTTTCTCCCGATGGATTTCCGGGAGCCCGTTGTGGTGTTTGCATCGCTTGCTGTAAACAACGTTCAAGAGTCTTCCAGTCGGTGAATCATGTCTACGTCATATCTATTACCGTTCACGAAACTCGTTCTTAACGTTGGACGGAGCGAAAGCACGGCTCCTAGCTTTTGTCTGCATTGCTGTGATTGCAAGTTAAAGTTTAAACTGATCTGAAGTGCCTTGTGATACTTGTTCCGCGACTGAGTTTTTCTCTTAAGGTGTGTAAGTTGGCCAATGCCTTTGGCCAGGCTGTCTTTTGCTGAGATATTTCGGTCATTTGTCTGAAATAGTAAAAAAAACGTGTGTCATGTTTTCGTTTTCGAATACTTTTTTATGACTGACAAAAAGCATTATGACCGAATCAACTTACCGAACAATTTTTTTCGGTCATTAAAACAAATATCGGTTAATAACCGAAATTCCGTTCAAAGAAAGCCTTTTACCTTTTTTCTCGTTTTGAGTTGTTTTGTTTGGCACTCACAACATCCGCCTCAAAAATCCCTTTTTTGTGTGTTTTCTGTCCGGAATCAGCGAAACAGAAAATGAGTTCTTTGTCCTCTGCCATCCCTCCAACAATGGCTTTGGAGTTAACGAGCTAGAAACGCTGCGTCACTGCTGCTTTTCTGTGTCTGCAGCTGATGTACTTTGTTGCAGGTTGATACCAAAGAGCCCATCACCTACTCGAGTCATAGGTGCGAAACGCAACACTGCCTCACTCTGAACTTGTTCGGGTGGCTCGGGACTCGAACATTCTCGTTTTCTTGGAAAACGATATTTTCTAATTTTTTTACGTGTAGAATGTTTGACGAGAGGTTCCCGAAGCAGGGACGTGTAAATGGGGCGAACGGGGCGACGGACCCGGGCATCTAAGGCTGGGAACATCCAAAGAGTGAAATACAAAAATCAAAATGCTGTAATTAGATGCTTTTTCGTATTGTAAGGCTACTAACACATGATGCATGGATTTAAGTTGTCAAAACTTGTTTTTTGTCAACACTAGTGTTTACGTATTACAACTGCCTGTATTTCTCGCCTTCTTCAATAATAGAGTTTGGTGGGGGGCATACAATCAAGCAGTTGCCCCGGGCATCACCAGGCCTCTGCACGCCCCTGTTCTGAAATGGCTTCATAATTTTTTCGAGAAACGCTGGCTCCTCTGTAGACTTCTTGAAAAACCAGGAATGCTTCGTAATGCCTCACTGAATGTTGTTGCTCCGTGACATTTGCGTGATTCTTCATTACTAGTTGGGCAGAACCTGTCTATTTGTTTATCTCCGCTGTCCATGCAGTTTGATTTACCTGTTGCAGCTTTCGTCAGTGTCTGCCCTGATTAAGATCGGGTCACGATGTTTGTTACATCGCGCTTGCTTTTGTTCGTTTTCTGTTATCACGTAATAATCACTTGACCGCCGAACAAAATTTTGATGCGCTTTTGGTGCCTTTTTCAAACAGTTTCGTCAATGAACTTTTCTGTTTTTTTTCTAGTGAAATTAGTTATTAGCACATTGTCTGTAAATATTGTTGGGTTGGCATTGTGCATTTTCTGCTTGAAGACATCGATATTCCATCCACCTGAGGTGGGCTGTGTGTTTAGGCAAGTTTGTATTTTCATGAAAGCGTTGTTTCTATCTGTGGCTTGAGCTTCAAATCCATCATTTTCGAAAATAGTTATCATTGAAAACGAAGTCTTAACACATCAGACTTGAAGAAAAGTTTCAGTGAATAGTGAGTTTTTAGGTAATCTATTTCTCTCCCTGTTCGTTGACGTCTAACGAAAGCAGTGTCGCTTTTAGTTTATCCGTGCGAATTAAAAATCCTAGTTTTCTGTTTCTTGCGTTGAGCGATGCCACGCGCGAATGTATAGATAGTACCCCGCTTCATTCCCCGCTCCCCTTTCTTCCTAAATCTCTCTCGATTTCTCGCTCTCCAATTTTCTTCTATATCTCTCTCGATTTCACGCTCTCCTTTTCTCTTTTTCAAGAAGACGGTTCGATAAGAACGCCAATGACCGACACGATGGAATCGTGCGCCGACAACAACAGCAACAAGACTCGCAGTGACGAAACCTGCTCTGACCGAGTCTTCACAGAAGAGACGAACTGCACTTCGCCGTATCCGGAAATGGCTTGCAAGGTGGCCGCTCGCTCCAGCACTAGAAAAGCCGATGGCATCCCCAGCATTGGTGGATACGCGAAGGCGGAATCAGTTCTTCTTTCCAAAGGTGACTGTGGTATATACCTTAGTCCAGTGGTTCTTAAACTTTACAACACGTCGAACCCTTAACGTAGATTTCCAAGCTTTTCTCGAACCCCGTTTTTGCCCAATATAACAGAAAGAAAATTGGGTTACATTTTTCAGATGATCTTCGTCGAACCCTTGAAACGGCTCCGTCGAACCCAAGGGGTTCGATCGAACCCAGTTTAAGAACCACTGTCGTAGTCTGTCAGGTTAAAATTTTGCCCGGTTGATTTTGTCAACCACATCAAGCATTGAAATTTGTTTGTTCACCACTGCAATCAATGCAATCTCTTCTATGCAGGTGCTAACCGTTTTGTTCGCTTGGGGAAGGTGCGTTTTCTTGAGGAAGTTTTGAAATTTGCTGGAGGCGATTTCGCCTGTTGCTCAAAAAAGCTAAGGCGTGTGTGCTTCCTTGCACTGCAAAAGCGTCTGGAAAACGTCTTTTATACTCTATAGGCTCACTTCGCCATAGAATGCAACGTCGATAAGCATCATGTATCAAAAACAAAGAAAGTTTGAATTATGTCGAAGAGCTACCAAATTACCTAAATTTTTTCATTTTAGCGAAAAAATTTATTTCTTGTCTCCATTGAACAAAAAAGGTTATTTTGACTACTTCCCAGCTGTACCAACAAAACACTGTGGTTATTTCGAAGCTCGCATGGGTTGAATCCGTCAGTGCCCAACCGCTGCTCTAACCATGCATTTTTCTGATTTTTTGCGCGAGAAGGTTTGCACCCACCCACAACTCAAAGCGCAGAATCCTTTTAACTTTGCAAACAATTTATTTTCTTCGCGTGAAACGCCACAAATTCACAGCCATTGCATTTTTGTTTTAGCACCAGTTTGTTTTGATCTCCATCTAACCTGGAGCTCCATCCAGTGACGTTGCTCGATAGATTTATATTATGTTCACCTGATTTACGCCTTGCATTAAAACATAGAAAGGATGCATGCAAGATCTTCGCAGAAGACCTGAAACGTACTACGTCAATTTTGCTGATGAGACATACAATTTGGCGAAAGTGTGAGTCAACCATTAAACCAGTTGCGGAAAAAAACTACACATTAAAGACGAATAGTCCCGCGTTTTCTGTTGGCGTGGTGCGGAAACTTGCTGATCCAAAACAAGTTGTTCACATATGTTTACCGCTCACCATTGCAAGATCCAAAATAACCATTTGCTGCTGGCTATTTCATCAGCAGAACAAGTCAACTCCAGGTACTAGGTTAGGTGATACTATGACGACAAAAGTTAACAAAAGAAAAGTTTACTTCAGGCAAAATGAAGCCTATCAACTAAAACACATCACATCTTTACGATGACAGTTTGGAACGAGTGTTATCGTGAACAAATCGTTTCAAGCAACTTGGTCTGACGCTTCAAATAACTTCGTCAATGATGCGAGAAATGATTCTGCATTCTGTTTTGTATGTTGCAAAACTGTCAAAGATGGAAAGTTTGGGCTTTCGCCAAATGCACAAGAATGTTTTCTATTTGGCCAAACCTCCCGCGTTTTTGCAGGCGTCGCACTGAAGAGGACGTCCACCCCCAACCCCTTCCCCTCAGGCAAGCGCAGCAGGATCTACCAGCGCAGCGACGCGGGCGTGTTCAGCAGCAGTGACGCAAACTGGTGCTGCGGTCTGTCGCCGCCTGGTGCCAGACACTTGGTAAAATCCGACCCGGGAGCGTCTTTCTTTTACCGCCAGACACAGGCCCTGGCCTACCCGACGGCCAAACTGTGCCATTCCGCGTCCAGCTGGGACAGGCAGCTGGCCAGGTACGTGCCCCCCCAACATTCGACGGACCGGAAGCCGAGATCTTATTCTTGCAACAAGTGCGAGGCGATGTTTGCGACCGCGTCCGACCTCGTACTCCACCTCCCCACCCACCCGAACGAGAGCCTCTTCGAGTGCAAGTTTTGCCGTTTGCTGTTCACGAAAGAGCAGTACTTGGTCAATCACGCGCTGACGCACGCTGTGTAATAGAACCAGGGGGCGTAACGAGGTTAGATGGCGCCCGGGGCAAGAAGCAAGTTTGGCGCCACCACGTTTGAAACTGAGGTCTTTCGAAAGCAAATGCACTGTACTGAAGAAATCCTACTTTTGACATTTTTACGACGTCTCAGCGCTCCGCGCAGTTATTCGTCGCCCTTCGCGGTGATTTGGCGTCCCCCCATCATGGTGAATCGGCGCCCAGGGAATTGTGCCCCCCTCGTTACGCCCCTGAGTGGAACCGACCCTGTCGCGGCGAAACTCCCCAAAATTTCGCCGCTGGACGCGCGACGAGTGCATTTTTTGCCACAAAGCAAAAAACTCAACAGCGATACTGTCGATGTCGTGAGGAATTTCTTGCAGGTGAACTGAAGCGACAAGATTTTTCCTAAACCTCCTGTAGCGCAGGCCTGCACAGCACACGGCCGCGAGAGCTTTCGCAATTGCAGAAAATGTTGCAACAGCCCGACTACGGATATATAATTAATTGTCGTTCCAGAACTTTTTTCAAACTACAACAAAATGAAATAGATTTTGCGGCCCGCGGCATATTTGTGTGGTCATTTTGGACCTTCGGGCTTTCTGGAGCTGTGCAGGCCTGCTGTAGCGTTTGCAGCTGAGTGGCACGCAATATTATTTCCTGACACAGTTACGAGTGCGAAGCTCTGTTTTACCTCAAAATAATTTGTACTGTGTGCATTATTTGTTTATGTTTAGTATTACAGTTTTTTCAGTTTTCATCAGTGTCGTGCTGTGATCGTGTTGCTGCAGTCATTCTTCTTCAAGTACGTCGTTTACATATTCTGTGTTGTGAATGTTTGTGTTTCCTTTTTCAAGGCTGCAAAAGGGGTCTAGGACTTGCGATTTGCACTTTTTCTATATTTGTCAAAAACATCAACGGGCCAAGTTTTACCTAAAACTATTATGATTGCAATTGGAGGCCTGTTTTTTTTCGATCACAGACCGATTTTTTTGAAATGACAAAAAAATAAAGTCAATTCGGTCGCAATGTCCAAAAATTAGGCTAGTGAATACTGTTACAGCGAGTTTTGATGCTACTCGTATTATTGTTACAGCGACTTTTGATGCTACTCGTGTTACTGTCACAGCGAGTTTTGATGCTACTCGTATTACTGTCACAGCGAGTTTTGATGCTACTCGTATTACAGCGAGTTTTGATGCTACTCGTATTACGGGACAAATGACTGAAATGTCTCAGCGAAAAAAAAACAACCTGAGGCAGTGTTTGAATGAATAGATCTCGGCTGGTTGGATTAAAGCGCAAGTGATTCTTCGTGAACTTTGGCTGAAAGCTTCCCGCACATGGCCGTGCGCAGAACGATATTGGTAAAGTTCTGAAAAAAGTGACCACAACGGTTTGTGCAAGACCGACGTTGGTAATCTTGACAAACCTTTTCCGGCCCAGAAACACGTCGCCATTCGTTGTGAAAATCAGTGTCGCTCGATCGATTCTTGTCCAGCAGCAGCAGCTTTCATACAAACCTGTGCAATACACGCCATCCGCAAAACCCTATGCGCTACAAATGACTGTGCAATCCATAGTGCTTCCGTTAACATGATTGCTACGCAAATGAATGATTCTTCGCAGCGCTTGTCCGTTGCTCGTCGGTGTAGATGATTAATCGTGGCTGTTTTATAACTGTTGTCACATTGTTTGCGTTCGTTGTTCAAACAAGCTGATTTAATATTGATCAAGCTAATTTGAATATTACCCAAGCTAATTTGAATATTGATCTTCTTCCACCGCGCGTCCAGTGCTCTGCCCGCAGCACATTTCTGTGCGAAAAAAGTCTCACGCTTTTGTGCAATTGAAAACATGGCGTTCCTTGAAAACAGCTTCTTTTGTTTAGGTCGTTTTTCATATCCATTTTACTCTTAGCCCGCTCTTCAACTATCGGCTGCGGATGACGCGTGCCAGTTATTTTCGTAGGGTAGACCAGTGGTTCTCCACCTTCTCGCTGAACGTAGCCAAATCCAGACATGCGAATTTGTTAGAGAGCCGCACTGAAAAAAATTGTAGCACAAGTCAGTTGACACGTTCTGTTTTGTTGCAGAACGAAGTCTGTTAAACAAAATATTAGAGGTTTATTGAAAGACTGCTGAGGGCCGCACAAACGGTGCTCGGGTCGCACGCGGCTTCCTGGGCAGTGGTTGAGACGATTCGACGGTCGTTGAACACAAAGGCTGCGCCTGGTTCGGGGCTTCGGGAATACAGCAAATGTTTTAATTGTTTTCAATTTTCAAATCGTCTGCTGCCCAAACACTTCGAAAGGGTTACGTGCATGAACATTCGTTTCAGTTTTTTGTTTTCTAATTTGTTTGGTTTGTTTTCTCCCTGGCGGTGCAAAATTTTGTGTTTCCGTAAATGTCATACCAGGAAATAATCCACTGTGCGACTGTCATGAAAAACGAAGCACACCGAACAACGTTTGTCCTTCCCGTGCGTCTCATCCAAACCTTTTTTGTAACCGCGTTCAACTTTCCTTGCAGTGCGTGTCAGGAATTTCACACTTGTGTGTCTGTGGACCTTGTGGTGGTAAGTTTGATTATTGTGTGAACCAACCTAATTTCCAAAATCAGCTGCTTTGTGCAGGGACCGTACGAGCAAGACGCCATGTGCAAAAATTACGACAAGATTTGCGCTGTTTTCTTTTATAAATGAAATCCGCGTTGTTTTTGGAGTTTTTTGCCCTGAAAACCGTTCCTCTCAAGTAAAAGCCGGACGCGCCTGACTGGCAGGTAAACAAACCTACTTGTTAAAAGGCACGGTTTCAACTCATGACTGACTAACGCGGTTTTGCTTTTTTGCGGTAATTCTGGCGACGGAGAGCGGCTTCGGCAGCAACGCGCGGAGAACTCTCATTTCCTTTGGGGCCAAGTCCGTTACAGGAAATCTTTGATGCGCGCTGATCGCCCGTTCTCCCCCGGGAGCTCGTTCGAGCCGAGTTGCATGAGTCGGTCAATTCTGGCCGACCACCTTTATCTCTTGCCACCCTAATTTTCGCGTTGTTGTTCATCAAGTTTCCTCTGACCGGGCAACATGTTATATCGATCTTTCTGTTCAGCGACAGCAGTTCGCGTTTCTCCAGTTGATCCAAGACTCGCGCAAACATCAGTCATACCTCGCACAGGAACATTTCTCTCTCATTAGGCCTCGTGTGATGTGAAGGCCAGAGCAGAACTTTGTTAACCTGAAATTGTTAGGTGGCAACCATCAGAACTCGTGACCGGCTCCTCGATAATTCCCAACGTGGCAAAAACGCATTGCCCCCAATTTTCGAGTAATTCTGTCCGATCTCTGCCGCCTGACAAAATCTCACTTGCGACACAAAGTGCTTGTCCAAAATGAAAGCAGTTTTTGGTCGTTTTTTTGCGATGTTCTTCTGATTTCTCAAAGTTCTGAGTTGTGCAAACCAATTGTCTTGCCTCTCAAAGCCCTCAAACAAAGCCGATTCCTGGCGCTGTTGCTTTGAAACGTAACAATAAAAGCTGCGAAATGTGTGATAATTATCATACCGGAACGAATAAGTTTCGAAAAATGCGCCCAACATCCTGATAGGAACTATCTGTATGCTTATGAGCTGACGATTGCCAGCTCCATATCCACGTTGCGGTTTGATGTGAGTGAAGCCTGAAAGGTCGTAAACATTGGGTTTGCGATTTCTACATGTTTTGTTTTTTCGATACGAGGAAATTGCCATGAACGTGTGTCCTTTTAACCTCAAAAATAATTGTTCTGTGTTGTTTTAACCTCAAATATCAGTTTTGTGTTGTTTTAAAGTTAACGTTTCTGTTCAGTGTTGTTTTAACCTCGAAATATTTGACATCAGGACTCCGACTGCGGAAACGCAGCTCTCCGATGTCAGTTTAAACAACTCGAATAATGCCGCGATTGCGCGCCAGTTATTTGCTTTGTTGGAATAAAAAGAACAGCGTTCCCGGGACACTGCGCATACCTTTGTTAACGCTTACCGCACAGTGTTTTGAGCAGTTGTCTGGTTTCATACCTGTCTTGTGCTAAAACAACGAATTTGTTCAGATTTTCTGCCTGGATTATCAGAAATTATTGAAGGTGAGGAATTGCTGCAGCGCCAACTTACTGTTGAGGTCAAACAGCTCCCAGTAAGCTTTCCTGTACGTCCATGGGCAACATGGACCAGTGGGTAGGTGCACCATTCGTAATTGCTTACCAAGAGATTTATGCCAAACCCACCGTCCAAAATAACGTTCTTTTCTGAACCTTCAAATTCTAAACGACCCAACATCCAAGTTTATGAAAATCATTTTTTGGGAAAAGTGAAATTTTAGCATGTTCTGCAACTGCACAATATTTCACCGCTTTTAGAAAAGCACTTTCAGTCTTCGTTGAAACTATACGTCGGCATTTTGTGTCATTCAAGATACTTGTCATCGGCTAGAAGGTAACTCGAAAGAGCTACCCTATTAATGCTCTTCTGTTTAAACGGCATTTCCTTCCCAGCAGTTGGGTTACGTCACTTTCTGGAAGCAACAAACTGTTTTAGGTATGAATTTTTGGTTTTACAAGTGCCACGGCTGAGAGCTTTACGGTTGTAGATTCTTCCCTTGTGGCATTCCTGCCAGGGAGGGAGGCCCTTGTGACGTTCCTACCATGGATTTATTTTCATGCTGAGTGAAGTCTGCATCCTCTTCATGTTTTTTTCTTTATATCGTGAGGTGGACTAATCACGGTTTTGCTGTGTGACGAACTTGCAATTGAGCATGAATTTACACCGAAATTGAAAAGCACGAATAGAAGCGATTAACTTACGACAAAGTACATTTGTATTTCACCAAGAGGCCAATGTTTTTATTCCAAGTGACAGAGTTCAGCTTACCCATTATTTTTCCCAAGGTTCGGTGGTCTATAAGAGACAAGCATAGTCTAGAAGAGACCTACTTGTGGCGTTGGGCTGTTGCGATCGGAAATCCCGAGCGGCATGTGCGCAAAGCTTCGCACCGTGGCAGCAAGCAAGAATAGAGATCATGCTCGCAATCTCTCTTCGCGTACGCTAGTCGTTACGTTCAATCGTTCACATAGGCAGAGCTACCACGTCGCAATCTCTCTTACTATTGCTTGCTCGCGCTACACGTATGATGGTGTTATTCTTCACGCACGTCCCGTTCGTGGTGAATCACATAATCAACACAACACTACCGGAGAGGTTGCAACAGGGCCATTTAGGGCGGTCAAATGTTACAAAACACGCGGTTTCATAGTTTCGCAGAAAACAATGCAAAGTTCTCGAAGAATTTGCTTTTTTCGCCCCGAAATTTGTGGGTGTTATGCAACCTTGTGTCGTTATGGCCCCGAGACCCAAATGCGAGCCAGCGCAAACAACATGAAGGCAGCAGAAGGTCGAACGCATAAAAATAGCGATGCAGTGACGTAGGATTTGTCGAGGCTTAGGTCAAGTTGGTTCGCATCAGCGCTGAAAAGATATGAGAGTGTGCGAAGGCCTTGCGTCACACCTGCAGTAATTGGAGAAAGATCGATTAAAATATGCAGGCGTAAACCACATGAGACCCAGTACGGTGTGCAATGATACGCACAACGGCTTCGGCAAGCGCCTGACTTCAGCTGACGTGTCCAGCAGGTTGTGTCCGTCGACCTCACCAATGGTCGGCAATAACTGTAGCGAAGTCCAAGTCTGTCATTTCTCCAAGGCTTGAGTTCACGTGACCGTTGACCTGCTGCAGGGTAGATGATTAAAACGATGCCGATTTTTCACATTTGACCTAAGGTGACCTCGCGCGCTTAAAACGCTGAAAACACTGCTCATTTCTGCGTTAAGGTGGTAGTGACGGATCCGACTGGCATGACGCCTCTCGGATAAAACGCTGAGTTCATCAGTCATACGGTAGCGACCTCGTAGCCTAACAGATATGTTCAAGGGCTCGTATGCCAATGCTTTTCGGTTCGTCTCTCAGCTTTACGACTTTCGTTTTGGTGGTAGTTGTTGCACAGGTATCCACACTTTTCTCCTCATATTTTCCGTTTTGTTTTACGTTTGGGCTGTAGGTTTAGCGGTTAGGTTTAAGGTTTAAAACTTCAGGTTTATAACGGAATCAGTCGAGTACAGCTTAAACTCCCTTTCGATCCTACCTAGTCGCAGAAACGAGCAGTGTTTCCAGCGTTTTCATCGCGCGGGGTTACCTTAGGTCAAATGCGCAAAATCGGCATCCTTTTTATCATCTACCCTGCTGCAGCGGCCTTCGTTTTAACTCACTGCAAACTGGTTTCAACCGGTTTTTCGTGTTTCATTGCAATGTTGGAGTCGGCTGCAGTCAACGAAAGTGGCGGGACAGTTTTACTGCGACTCATACAACATGCGCCCAGCAAAAATACCGTAGTTAGACGTTGGGCTTCGGCATCTATAAAATCTCCTGTCGCATTAAACAATGCCGTTGCAACGCAGAAAGCCTGAACGTTCGAACTAAAACAGCCTTTGGTATATTTACATCTTTTGGATAGGAAAGATATTTAGTAATATATTGGAGGTCTAACATTGGTAATTGCGTCTGACAGGGTTAAAACTAAGTTGGTAAATGAAAGTCTGGTTGGTGTAACGATGCATCTTATGAAAAATTGCATAAAAGTTTAAATGCGAAATCAATTGTCCGGAAAACAATCAACGTAAGTGGATTTGGGCTTTACTATTTTGAAAATGAGTCTGTAATGGTAAAACATATTGTTAAATGGTTGCTATTTCCATCTGAAACGGAAGATGCAGTACATATAACCCAGATATGGAATTTGGCGATGAACCAACAACATCTCCCGGCAAACGAATGTGAACGTGACGCAAGAAAAAGCAGGAATCGTCTGTTGAACTGTTAACTTTATACATTTCTAATGTTGTATTCCTGCAACGAGAACAGAAAAAACGGTTTTGATTTGGTGCAAGTAGCCACTAAGGCTCAGTTAATAAGAGCTGGCGAAGCTAAGGGTTCGCAACGTAACGAATCAGAATTAAATTGACATCTGCAACGCCAGATGTAATATTTCTGAAAAAAAACGAAATTTTTTAAAGACATGCTTGAACCGGTTGGAAAAACCAAGACATCCTTATGTTGACTTTGGAATGCGACACTATGGTATAGCAGAGTTGCTATGACAATCAGTTACTTACGTATCAAATAACCAGGCTGTATTTTCAGATCCAAACATCCCATTGGATGAAGTATATTTTCAAAACTGTTACCTTCAAAAAGTAGAGACCCGACAATAAACTCTAAACGAAACAAGTCCTGTTCTTTTTCCAAGTAAATGTAGAGAAGAATTGTAAAATACCTAGTCGTGAGAAATTAATATTGCGACGGTGGAAAGCTTTGAACACTGAAGCGTAAACATATATCTAATGTGGAATTCACAGGCCTCGCAATTTTGAATGAGTTTTTGTTTTATTTGTGTATAAACCTGACAAGAAACACTTGTTGCAAGACCCAGTTGTCTTGAAAACGTCGAAGTACATATTTTACTGGTCTCACGGTGTCATGCTTTGTAACATCGCCAATTGTGTCAAGTACATTGTCCTGCTTGTCAGGAAAATTGTCACTGAAAATATTAGTTTTGTTTGGTGCCCTTAAAATATTCATTTTTAATTTATTTATTTTTTAGTTACGTGTTGTCTAACAATGTACATGAAGTATGATACAAAGAAAACTGAGTCACATGCAGTGAAATTCTTAGCCAAAATTTTTTGGAGTGGACAAAAATGGTTAGCAAAAGTTAATTATCTCCACTGCTGCCCGAAGCTCATATTAGTTTTCTTTAGATTTGATCCTGAATAAATACGATTCTGTCAAACGTTTGCAACCAAATTGTTGGTAATTATTTCAATAAGATTTCAGGACTGAGAACGCGTGAAATCGATTTCCTATTAAACAAAATTTGCTGGCTGATTTCACTCAGTCGCCTGTGGAGACTAGCTACTTGTCACAATAATGAAACATAAATGTTACATTAGCTTGGGCAACATGGACACTTGGTTCGAAAAATATCACCAGACTGAAGAAGGTCTACTTTTTCTGGCTTACCAGCATTGCTGATTGAGTTGTGTAGAATCTTTAAACATTATCGAAAGTTTTTTCAAAATAAAAGAAGTTATAAAATAAAAAAGCTGAAATGGTTACTCAGTTCAAAGATTATGATCGTTCCAAGCTGCGAGTGCAATCCAATTTACCGGCAGTTCTGGAATCCAGGGTAGTTGAATGGTGAAAACCTTAAGCACAACATACAATGTTTAGAAATCATTTATTTAAATTGGTGTGGACATCTCCGACACAATTCTGAAGCAATCGATGCGGTGACAAGGATTGGTGCAGACAGGGGCGGATCCAGCCATTAAGTTTAGGGGGGGGGGATTCAATAATCGGTCAAGTCTAATAAAGACTTCGCTAAGTGTAAGAGGGATGAAGTATACTTCACAACACTGCTGTGACAAAACAATGCACAACAAAATGGCCTCACATCGCGAATGCTGTTTTCCGAATTAAAAAAAATCATAGTGAATGAAATTACTTTATAGGTTTTTGGGGGGACGATGGCCCCAATCGCCCCCCCCCTGGATCCTCCCCTGGGTACAGACCAGTATGCAAAACGATGCTATGCACGTGATTTATTGACTTTGTTCCACGCATCTTGGTATGTTTCTTTGAAACACCAGTGGGTTAAATAGAAAGTTATGTTTGATGATTTATCAGGCTTTAGTCAAGCATTTTCTCCCTGCTACCTGAATCCGGGCGAGAGGCCGGCTAAAGCTAGAATAGTTATGAAATATTATGTTCAGAAGATAGCACATGAACATTCTAAAAATCCTTTACCTTGAGAAGCTTTCAGTCCAGCTGAAAGCTAAATATCCTTTATCATGAAAAGCTTTCAGTCCAATTGAAAGATGAAACTAAAAGAGCAAGTTGTTAGTGGTATAGCCACAACTGGTGCACTACAAAATAAAACGTGATTCTCAAATAGTTTGGAGATAGTGCTTGCGAGAGAAACATGTCTATAATTCTCCAGCATCACCTATCACCATTCGTATTTTTGCAAATAGGCATAATAACAGTTTTAATGTATTGTTGTAGGTTTCTATCATGCACTTAAGAAAAGCATTGAACAGATTACTGAGGAAAAAGCACGCGTTGATATCAGCACAAGTGCCGTTATGTCCAAATTTCATTTTTGCAAGCAGCCCAGAAGGGGAAGATTTGGAATTAGGGATTAAAGCTTATGGCTGTTGCCTACAAGATTGAATAGATTTTATTTGAATGAAATTTCAGGATATAAGATGCGTGTAGTTACTTTCCGTCAATTTCCCAATAAAAGTTTTGCTGATTGGTTCGGCTGCGTCGCCTTCGCTTGAATATAACGAAGGTGAACTTGAATTACTTTCAGAATTTGCAAGAAGTCTAAAACGAATATGAACTGTACTCATAGGCGTTTTGTTTTTTGTATATCTATGCACTGCATGTCCCACACAAATATTGACGTTTTCATAGAGTGTTAACGTTTTCTCGTTAATAACCAAGGGAATATTTTCAATTCGTAAAAAAACATCTTGTTAACGGTTTCTCAACCATCAAGCCTACATGTTTTTATAAATGACCAAGGAAGTGGCAAAAATGTGGATTTAGATGTAAACATTCATCCCATGCGATAAATCTTAATTTCAACTTTTTACTAGCAACAACTTTCAATTCTTGTTTCTATTTTTACCGAGATCGTTGCTGAGTGAACTGTTTTTTTGTGTAGTTTCGACAAGGAAGTTTTCATCTTACTTTTTCCCTGAGCTCCCATCGTCTGTCAGCAATAGCTTTCTCATTTCTATCAGAGCTGCACTGTATTGCTGCAGGAACATCTTTTCGTTGCTTTGAAACTTTTGTAAGTTGACTTCACGCACAATGTTTTTGCAGGAGTAGCTGAGTATGTGCCTGTTTCTTGTGGCAGTAAACTCCAATAAATTATCACGAAATGGACGAAATGGAGTTCATGGGTGTTGCAATATGACACAGGTATTACGTAATGTGCAAAGCAATGACATAAAAAACGGAGGGTTTTCCGAAATCCAGGCTTTGAACTTTATGCATGTAATTGACTGCCACCTGGAAAGAAATAGCAATGATTTCAGCGCTATGATAAGAAATGTACAGCAACAAGGAATTTGTTCAGTGCTGTGATTACAGCCTTGTGTTTCTGAAACGACCCATCTACCAACCTTGCAGGAATCGTTTTTCTGTTCTTGAAAGTCCTAAGACGCCGCTGTAAGCACGCTGCATTGATGATAAGCTTACTGTATTTGTCTTTGGTTTAACCCAGGGGTGGGGAACATGCGGCCCGCGGGCCAAATGCGGCCCACGTGAACATCTGAAATGGCCGGCATCAAAGTTTTCGTCACGCAAGGAGTACAAAATCGCATCACAACGAAGCTCTATGACAAGCAGATACTTACACAGCATGTCAAGAGAAGCCTCTATCCCTCATAGTTAGATATAGGGAGAATTTTCGGTACAATCAATTGTTTTTTTGCGGCCCGCGACAACCAATCATTTTTGCGGCCCGTTATGGCAAAAAGGTTCCCCACCCCTGGTTTAATCCGTTGCTTATTTATCTTCTAAGATCATATAAAATGGTGTATTTCAAGCCTTTCAACACTCATTGAAACCATAACTGTTTCTTTATTTGGCGGAAAGCTTTCAATGGCTCCCAGCTGTTGCAATTTCAGAACAAAAGGCACTTTTCCTGCGGGCCCGCAACCAGCCATGCAGCAAAACACACGTGTCGGTGTCATGACTCAGCAACAACCGGTGTCATGACTCAGCCACAACCGCATGGATGATGACGACCGGTCGACAGGTATGGGTTGGATATCCTGCCAAATTACACATTTTATCAATTGGACGGCGTATTACAGTTCAACAAACTCACACCTAATTTCCGTAACAGCTGAAAGGAAACCGACAGATTAGGGATTCGTAGGATGAACAATATGCGCTTCCAGTCCATGGAAACGATATTTCATTTCCGTTGTTGCGCTTGTTACGGTTTACCTCACATTTCCTATACAACGTTTGAATGCATGTGAGGCTTAGGCCTCTTAACAAATTATTTTAAACACACCTATGAAATTTTCCCAACAATAGATTAAAATCTTTGGTTGGCAAGATTGAAACGGCAAAAAAGAACAGAATGAAAATACATTTCTGAATAAATTAAAATTTTCACCATTAAAAATGTGTAATTCGTAAGAGCTCTGAGTGAGATTTTGTTTTCGCAGCCGCCATGTTAAACATTTTATTTTCTTCAGTAAAAAGCGAAATAGGCTCTTTTTATATAGCCTTGTACTTTGCTATACTGACCTTAAAATGAAGACTTGGCAAAAACCTTACCAAGATCAATAATGTTTTTCAGGTCATTTGTAATTGACTTGTTTATTACTAAAATGCCAATGAGAGTAACTGAAAATGTTATTGGCTTATTTCGATAACTGTGCACACAAAAGTTATCTTAAAAAGGAAAAACAAAAAGGACAAAAAACAAAAATAAACAAATAACGAAATAAGAACAAAAAATTGTGTACAAAAAATTTGAAAAGAACACAAATTTCTACTGTTTGACCTTTGGTGACCGCTAAGACGTTTTGAGAGACCGCAACTATTTTGTCTAAATACCGAGATGATCGTAAAGCGAAGGTTTCAGTGTATTTTCGTAGTGGTCGTAAGCGAGCTTCCACTGCATTTTCACAGACCGTTGGAAAAATTAGAGAAACCGCCGTTTCGGTCTCTCAAAACACATCACATATACTGTCCTTGACAATATAGCCTGACGTAAGGTTTAAGTTAAAGGCAGGGTTGCCGAGTCGGAGGTAAAACGTCCGACTCCAACTCCGACCTTTTCAAGTTTCCTACTCCTTAACATAAAGTGACTGGATTTTGGCTGCCAAGATTTTTGTAGCATCTACCACTCAATGGAAATCGTGGTACAAAGCAAGAATTTTATGTTTCAACAAAAGTTTCATAAGAAATTGTACCAATCCAACAGGAATTCCCAACTTAGGAGTGTGATGCAAGAAATGATACAGTTGGAATTCCGAAGTCGGAGTCGGACAAAATATTTGGCTTTGACTCCTAGTGAAAAATTAAATACTTTAGAGCGGAAGTGTTGAGAATTCAAAGAAAAACAAGCAGTGGGTAGTGAATTCAAAAGTTCGGAGCCTTTCCGAAAAAATGACATTTGCATGAAGGTAAATGTACATTGGGTTGAAACAGTGGTGATTATTAAGAACGATATTTGCAACGTTACGGAGCAAGGGCAAGGTCAAAAAGAGTGCTGCGAAACCTACTGGAAATGTTGAAGTGATGACGGAGATGTAGTGAGATCTAAATTCTTCAACGTATTCTCATGTGATGTAGCTCCGAAGCAACCAAGAATAAGCTTTGCAGAGGCAGTTTCAACGTTTCCGAAAAAATTGGCGTTTGCCACTGAACAGCTATACGAACAACCTCTCTTCATTGTCATGAACTGGCAAAACGTACGCACGATAAAATACTAAAACTGAAAAGGTTTTAATTACCTGTAGCGCAATAATCATTTACACTGCCCTGAAATGCAGCTTTGAGATTTGCAAACACTGAAGTTGATTGATGCCTTGCCACTAGGAATTTGCTCAGCATTTAAAATGTGATTTCTTCAATTAACAGCATTCCAGTTTTCATGTTGAACTTTGGATGTGATTTGTCTGAAATATAGTGCAGGTTGACAATGACAGTTCGTTTCGCAAACTTCTGAAAACAATTTTTGGAATTTTAATGATTATACTGTGAGATACATCAAAAACAAATTGCGTTGACACTGATACATGCGTGCATCCAACATTTAGACATGGAGCATGATTAGGCCGTTGTTCTACATGACTAAAATAGAAAATTGCAGGGCTTGTATACTTATTTCTGCAGTATCAATTTCAATTAGTCACGTCAAACGTACGATAATTAAACTAACAATAAGTTCAACTTATAAAAACTATTCATTTTGGTAAACAATGCATCGAGTTGCTTTAGATTCTTATTGCAAACAGAACAGCCACAATTATCGAAAACATTTTATTTGACGTTTCGGCTTATGCGTAAGCAATCAGCAGGAATAAATGAAATTCATGAGCATATGCATTCTGCTTTCACTCTTTGGCATTATTTTATTTTTCTCACAGGAACCTCTTCTTTTATAAAACGCTCTTCTTCTCTGATGAACATTTTTCCTGAAATGTTTCAAAGAATTTAATAGACCTTTAGGGATTGTTTGATGCACCGATATATATAATGTTGTAACAACTTTCAATCGATAATCTAACATACAGTATATAGCGCAAAACAAATGTTTGATGTAAAGCAAAAAGGTGAGTATTGTTTAAGTTATGAGAAATTCGACAAGACAAAAAGCATTAACATGTTTTTGAGCTTCAGATATCACATACAATGACCTACAACAAGGCTGCCCACCCGCGACTCCCGAGGTTGTTTTAAGTGGTCCGCGATGTAATAAGTTCGTAAGGAAACTTTTTAAATTTTTAGTATTTTCTTTTAGGCTCAAGTATATTTGCCATCAAATCACACCAAAATTATACCTGTTGTTTCTGTTATGGGCCTACCACCCAAAAACTTGTATAACAAACGCTTCGAAAATATGTTATTTTTTAGATTTGGTTTACGTCCATACAAGCTGGCAACACTGCGTGCAACTATAGGGCTCATTATCACCTCGTGTTATCGCATGAAACTGATCAAAATCAAAGTTGTTACGTAAAAATAGCTTATTGTGACGTCACAAAAACGTTTGTGGCCCGCAATAAATTTCGTCATGTGAAAGTGGCCCGCAACACTAAAAAGGTTGGGCAGGCCTGACATACAGTATCTTTTCACTGTTTCCGTATTTAGCTTCTTTATCAGCGTAAATTCGTGGCAAACCCACTTTCGAGCAGTCAATGCCTGATAGTGGCTATTTGAGTTGTTGGCCAACCACATAGGAAATATCAAGCAATGATTATAAAGACATAACAATAAAGCCATAAGCTAGCTCAATACATGATTAAATGCCCTGTTAGATTTCACGTCACGCATTTCACATAATTCACCCCAAGTCCTCCATTTACATCTTGCCCGACGTAGGCTGGACCCAGTCCCATCGCCACGGGGGGAGGTTGGTGGGCTTAGCCCCCGCAAACAAAGCACCAAGCCACCCCAAATTGAAATATGGAACACTATAAATCAGTGGAATTTTTATCAATTTTTTATGTCAAGCACCACTGCACAAATGTAAAGCCCCCTCTTGAAGACTTTCTGGCGACGGTCCTGGCTGGACCTCGTGCAGGTAAAACTTTGTGTCAAATGGCTGCTTTCCTGCAGTAGCAAACACCGGAAAAAAACTATTCATTTATTGTTATATTCCAAACGCACGTGAGCCCCCATGAAATCACCTCGTGCTAAACGAGAGTTGTTCTTAATCATTGATTCCGGTTCTAACTGCTTATATACGGACAGAAAAGCGTGGTGGTAGTTACACCCGTCAAAACGTTTCTGGAACCCAGCCTTTCATCGACAAACGTTTCTACCAAACGCTGCGCTGCACTGCTGCCTGCATGGCTAATTCCATGGGGAGAATTTTGATGATCGTTTCGATCACAGTGAACAGCGGAAAACGTAAGTAATGGAACTAACACAACGCGTAATCTATGTTGCAACGAATAATCTATTCTAAATTATTTAATATAAACTGAAAATTGCACACATTTTGGTTACAAGCGACAGAGCGTACTTCAATTTTAAAAATGTGATTTGGTGTTTAACTTCATATACAGTTCTTGAATAAATGGCATATTAAAAGAAATTTCGTATTATGTGTTGGTGGCTATTTTCCTGGTGGATTTCTAAACTAAAGTAGTAGTTGACAGTTGCACATTTGTTGTTGCTTTCAGGGTCATCGGCCGACTTTAACGTCTGTGACAGAGTATTCAGGGCGATGTCTTCTGAAAGAATCACTGGAGAGGAAACACCCAGTCCAATCGACATCAACTACTGCATAAGTATGATTAACTGTGAACTGTACTTTGGCGCTTTTAGTAGTCGTGATTCCTTTCTGAAGACAGATTATACATCAGGGTGGAAGGTGCCCTGTTCAGAATATGAAGCAAATTGCTGAATGTTTCAGTTTATACTTTCGGTATATCATGGAGGAATTGCTGAACTGCAGAAAGCATTTAGCTTGAGAACAATTTACTGTGAAAATGTTAATGTACTGGAATGAATGCACTAAAAAATCTTTATGACAAACATTTGGATAATAGCATCTTGTTCTATGTAAATTTAAATACTGTAAAAATTTGTAATGCATTAGCAATATTATGGTAGAACTTCACTCATTTCTTGAAAGAAAGTTACGCTTTCCTTTTTCGTAAAAGTTAAGGATGTTTGTCATAAGTTCATGTAATGTTTGGCAATATCTCCCAAGAATTTCAAAAACGTAAAATTGTGCCCCTGTTGCCTTATCTGTTTATTGTTTACGCTACTAATAGTATTTACAACACGACTACCAGTTTGGAGTTTGTTATTCTTAATTGTCGGAATCAATTTTAGGTCACAGCGAATATAACACGCTCTTGTAATTCAGTTCACTACCATACTAACGAGCACAGATAGTTCAGGGTCAATTTTTCTTTAGTCAAAAAGAAAAGCTGTTGAAAAATAGCTTTGTGTCTTTCAATTTGATTTTATGAGTGGCTTTTACAGTTTTTCTGGTCCATAGTACTTTGGCCCTTTGCCGAAGAAGCTTGCACCGAAGCAAAGGCTGTCGAAAACATAAACATTAAAAATCTGCGTCTTCAAAAATTATTCTTGACAACAATCTTCCTTATGTATTTTTTTTTACTCTGAGCGAGTAGGAGAGACACAGATCTCGAAATCGACTAAGAAGGCGATCGCAATGCGCGTAAGGTTAAAATTCTCATACCCGTTGATAAACGCGGTACCGTGCGTCGGAAAAGCGAACAGGGACCTGAAAACTTTCCCAGGACACTTTCCCTGTTTTCTCAGTTTAACAACTTCGTCGACCTTGCAGATGAGATAGAACCTGCAGAGAACTTCAAATGCACTTTCGACGCGAGCACCTGCGACAACACATGCGACGAACTGCTCGGCTACGAGACCAACCCGCTCGGGTGCCAGACAAGCTGTAAGTGCAAGGTCAGCAGCTTCATCGAGGAAGATATCAAGTTCACGAAAGACGACTTGCTCACCATTCGAAAGGTTAGAGTCTGAGTCGTAGCCACAACGGCATCACGGAATAGTTATTCGCAAAACTGTCATAATTCTTCTGCTCGCTCACATTCGTCAGGTATAGCGGCGAGATATAAAAAGAGTTTCGGATGCCTTGAACAGATGGAAAGGTTTTTCTGTTTTGTCGATTTCAAAAATTCAACTTAATGTCAGGCAAACAATCTTGTCTGGAAAGTATCGTTGAATAGGTTTAATACAGCGGTTCTTAATATTTCCAATCGCGGGGATCCTGTTCTTGAAGATACCGGCATGTGGAATCCATGTCTGGTCAATCTCTACTGTACCACATGTGCGTTTCTCTCAGTTGCACACAGCAGAGAGAACTGGCTTCATTCTCTAACATAATAGAGGTATTTAATGTTCCCTGTGACGTTATAAAACTTATTTTTCGACTTAGGAGACAGTTAGTGCATTACTGGACGCACCACAGATTCTTCATTGGGAACTGCTAAGGATCCTAGGGACACCGTTAAGAACCACTGGTTCACTAGAAAAGATCAAACCAAAATTTTGTCTGGTTTAGCGTAGGAGACCTCACCACCACAACGTAATGTGGCTATGGTTCTAATCGAAATTCTCAAGCCCTTCTTTTAATTATAGAAGCTACACAAAAGAGAACAGCAACTTGATGTTCGCAACGTCGCATTTGAACGTTTCCATTCTGAACTCAGTTCCGTTTCTACAGTACGTCGTTGTATTTGCAATTTTTACAAAAACTTTAATAAACCTTAAAAATTATGAAACTGTTGAAACACTGATTTTTGCGTCACCTTTCCCGGGTGCTTCTTTGTAATAAAATAATTGACTTTTCTCAATTATGATACACAAACAAAAATAAAGGAATTGCTTACGATACAAAGACCACGTGATTTCTTCGGCTGCATTAGAATTGTTGCACCTTTAATGATCATCTCCCACGCTCATATATTGCCTTTTTCCCACAACGTACAAGTCACAAAAGTGCCTTTAAAATATAGTAGACCAGAAACAAATTCAATGTTGTTGCCAGTCTGGTGATGCTTTTGACTTCCAACTCTGTGTCTAAGGCACTACATCTTGGGCAAGTTATTCACCATATAGCAACTTTTACACTAACAGTAAGCTATTTATCAGAAGACAAGTGGATCACCTCTTTCTTTTTAGTTATTTTCGGACGAAATGCCAAACTGTATAGATTATTGTGATTTGTAACCTCATACAAATTAATCTTATGCCTTACATTTAAACATTAACGTTGGTCATTCATTCATTTTATTTATGAGTTTTTTGCTTTCTCGGCTCTTACTTTAGCCTTTCAACTTTTCACCCTTAAGTTTTGCTTGCAATTTTCCGGACTGAGGATGCGAAATTGTACCTGAAAACAATTTCGTGTTGAAAATTTGTTGATCGATTCTTTGCTTACCCCCATTGTGGAGAGTAAATACTTGGTCACAGCTGGTATTTTTCTGACACTTCCTCAAGAAATAAACTAAAACACGAGGATGAAGCATCACAAAATTTATTCGTTGAATGGGCTTTATTTCAGACCGAAGTATCATTGCATTTTGAAATTGATAACGCTATTACTTCTTTCATCTTTTGACAATTGTCACTCGGAAATAATTGGCAAGCTTTGTCATAACCTGACAAAGCATGTGAGAAATTTCACTTTAATAAAATGGTGTTATTAAGTAATAAGAAAAGCCACTTTTGCAGAAAACTTTGATAACATCATAATTTAAACCATGCTAATTTACCAAAAATCGTCATGAATCGGTCAGAACCAATGATAGGCTGAAGCTATTTTTCTAACGCAGGCCTATTACAAGCAACCCACTGATGTGGAAGATGCGGCAGCCGTTGGTTTGAACATCTGGGATCAGTGGAAGATTAACGGAAGAGTGAAAATTCCGTTTGAAATGGATGAAAATCTCGTCAAAGGTAACAGCATAGTGCAACCGTACAATTAAACGCCAACTGCTGCCTCATTTTTTCGCAAACATTCCACATGGGTAGATATATATTTTCCCTTGAGCACGCCCACCAAAATAAAACTATAGTTTTGGATATAGAAATTTTCAATTGCTAGTTACTGCGTGATACGGCTGTTTTATAATGCTGTTTTTAGCTCGTTATGGTTAGATAAGAATTAAATAATGATGGTTTTTGTAAAACCACCTCAGCAGATGCATTTTTCGTAAACTGAAAACGAAGACCTGTCTGGTGCTTGCTGTTACATGCATTTTGGATATAATAGACAATTAACGTAACACTACATAGTATTTTGCTGCACATTAATGAATCGTGTGCCTCTCATTGTTTTTTCCATTATTATGGATTGTTTGTTTCTGACGAAAACAGTTTCTTAGTGTTTACCACGCTAGTCACGATTACACAAACGTCCACAAACGTTTGTTGTAATTGCAGTGGAAAAAGCGCGTTTGGCCATTGAGGGCGCCATTCAAGCCTACTCCCAAGAAACGTGCATTGATTTCGTGAAGAGAACGACTGAACCAGATTACATTTATTTTACTCGGAAAGCTGGATGTTGGTGAGCAAAATGCACTAAATAATACCGTTTTTACATTACATTGCTAAAATCACGATCGGTCATTCTTTACTTCCTACATTTTCACGAAACTTTTTCGCAAAAAATTGTTTTGGTTAATTTTTGCTTTAAATTTGGGGATTACACTTTGCATTACGAACTGGTACTTCTGCAGCAGCTTGCAATTAGGGAGTAAGATGCCACGGACTGGTATTGCAATCAAAAACACTGCAAACTTGTATCTATAAAACAGTACAAAATGATCAACCAAAAGCATTACAAGTTTTTGTTTCTGCGGCAGGGCGATGCTCGTGGTCAGTTAAAAATGTTACGGACTGGCATTTTAATAAAAAACATTACGTACTGGTAAATCAAAATACATTACGAAGTGGTGTTTCTGCAGCAGGTTGTAATTTGGGGGCAATCAAAAAACGTTGCGTAGTTTTATTGAGTGCGTACTTTTACAATAGTACAATTAATCGTTCAAAGCCTGGGTTATTATACTGGGGGGTGTGAAAGGTTTGCAACGGGGGGCGCGAGTATAGCAGCAATTTATTGTTGAAAAGTAAGATAATGGCAATTCAATTGTTCTGTTTATTGTGTTTCATTACGCGGTTAGGTGAGGCGCGAGTATCAAGGGCTAACGCCAAAGGTGGCGGGACTGCAAATGTTTAGGAACCTCTGGTTTAAAGGATCTATCCCGTATTCAATTGACGTAAAATTCCAAGGAGCCATTTTTTCGTAGAAAGTGCCATTTCCACTCGGTAAAATACAGTAGTAAACTCATATCTGGTTGTAACTGTTTTAAAGCACTTGTTTTATTACGGATGTGGTTTCCAATAAAAATAAAAAATTGCACTTTCAGAAATTAAGTCAGTCGTATGCAGTATGAATTCTCAGCAAAGTGAGTTGTCGCTAGAAGTTTTACACAACAAGCACGATTTTGTGAACGTTTCCACTGCTTTCACTACATCTGACACAGCCTGGTGACGCGGTTATTACCCAAATTCGTTTTTCTCTCTCGATGTAGGAAGATATCTGCGCTTTAGTGGCGAAGAGACAGCGAAGAACTTCAAGGACCTTTACTCCATGTGTTCTCCAGGTCGTACATAGGGCGGCGCGGCGGGAAACAGGACGTCTCTATCGGCTCCGGGTGCGAGTGGAACGGCGTAGTTGAGCACGAACTGATGCACGCCCTGGGCTTCTGGCACGAACAGTCGAGACCGGATCGCGATGATCACGTGACAGTCATGTTCGAGAACGTTCAACCAGGTTTTTACTTTCAAGTTTGCAACGATCGTTGTTTTTGATAGTGCTAGAATGTACATCGAAAAATGTTTAGATAGAAAAAATGTTAAGTGGCAAACGCAATTTTTTGTTGGGCCTACAATCGTAAGAAAAATAATGGGTGTGTCAGTGGGAAAACGTTTTGGCAACTGCTGTTGATTGTACATTATATTTTCGCTGTTTTAGTTTTTCCGCATTAGTTTATTTTTTTAAAACCGGACGCCACTTTTGTTGACTTCATTTTATCTGTGCCTCGCTGCTGTGGAATTGCCTGAATTGCATTTGTTATTACGCAATGATTCTTTTCTTCACAGTTGATAGATGCACACATAACGAAATTCTTATCTATATATAGGGGGTACTGTGGCGGGAACGCGTGGGAACGACGTTCCCACACCTTTTTTGCGTTTTGCTTTAAAATGGCATTGAAGCTGTTTTAACACAGCTATTTTTTGAATGCGTTTCCACACCTTTTTTGTTAGCACTACATCCCTGTCTATATATATCTTTGGACAAAACTTAGAGTTTGCAAAATCCTAACCTTATTTTTATAATTTCGGCAGGGAAAGCGCACAACTTTAAAATGCGGGCGTCAATTTTTTCCATGGGTTCGCCATACGACCTCCGATCACTAATGCAGTACGACGGCTACGCATTTTCTAAGAACATGAAGCCGACACTAGTTGTCAGAGATACCGACCAGCCTGTCCTATCCCAACGTGAGGGGTTCAGCACAGAAGACCGGAAGCAGATCAATACCCTGTACAAATGCAAGAATTACACGCACATCAACAGTACTAAAGGTGTGTTTTCATTACCTGAGGTGAATTACCTGTGTATACATATTTGGGAGCTGTTCAGACGTCAATCGAAAAAAGCTTCAGATTAAACTAAAAAAATATTATATATCTAGTGCACCTTCAACCATCTATTTTTTATTTTTTTATTGTGACTCTAACAAAAAAGAACACCAAGTGTCGTGTTTCACTATTACAGTACGGCTTGTTCAGCTGAGATGGTTAACGCAGAACTTGTCGCAAGCATTTCTTTAGTCAGTGCACCGTCTTGCTCGTGAGCGACTTGCCGTTCACTCGACTTTTTGCGTTGACAGAATCGTGGACATTTTGGGGATCGTGGACTGAGTGCCCGGCCACGTGCGGCGAGAGCAGGCAACAGCGCAGTCGCGTTTGTCTTAACCAGGACCGGGTGCCAGTCATAGGCTGTCAGGGTTTGCACAAGGAAATGAGAGTTTGCTTGAAAAAGCCTTGCCCCGTTATTGTTACCACGGCTAAACCCTCCGTTTGTTCTACGTGGGGTGCTTGGAAAGAATGGAGAGCATGTTCAAAGCCTTGTGGTACTGGATACCAATACAGGTAAGAGTTTGTGCGGTGCATCGTTTATCATTTTCTGAAGATCTACACAACAGCTTCTATAGCTATCGCCATCTCAAAACACTTGAAAGAAATCACATGAAAACGCCAACTGTTCAACTGTAGTTCCGGAAATTTGGGCATTAAAGCATTCATGATCGCATGTACAGATATAGTAGTAACAAAAGTATAATCTTCCCAACCTTGGAAGAAATTGCACTCTGTAATGATGTCTGTCCTAAATGGCTGTCTTAATGTCAAAATCGCGCACATCTTTTAAATCTGATTCTAGAAAATCGTTTTTTTAATCAAGTGGATAAATTATTGGCTGTCTTTCAAAGTAAATTGTCAATTTTGATTGATTGCAGTAACGTATACTTAGAAGAAAAAATGCAACCATTTTGCGAAGCAAAACATTTGTTTCACTATTTGCAAAACAAAGGAAGTTGTGAAACATTTCAGTTTGTGTTTTATTTGGTAGTTTATGTGTGGCAGGTATAACCGGCATACATTTTTATTGTAAAATTATCCCAGTAATCGTAAGTCTTTAATGAGTTCCTATACCTTTACCAGCAAGGTAACAATGGGATGCGTAAATCAACTTTGAATAGCTATTCACAAAAAAATTCAAAACGAAACGGTAGTTGTGACGTGCCGCATTCATAATCTTTATTATCAAACTAGATTCAGAGGTCGGGAACCTTCTTCGCTAAGGGAGACATGAAACCTGCATATTTTTACTTGTATTTCCGTGAGAACCATATAATATTTTTCAACACTGGTGCAGGAGGCGGGGGGCAAGCGCACCCCAAAACGTTTGATTTGGTGAAAATCCGGGTAAAATCCGTGGGGAAATTCGGGCAAAATGTGTGAATACTTTCACAAAATCGCTCTATGTGCTTTTTGATTTTACAAAAATCACACTCCAAATAAAAGTGCAAACGTTTTACTTGGAGGTCATGTTTTTTTGGAGGTCATGTTCGGGCAAATTAGGGGAATTTTGGCCAAGTTTGGAGAAAATTTGGGCAAAAGTTGTGCTTGAAGTGCTTTGATTTGAAAAAATGCGCCCAACGTGAAAAGAAATGCAGTCGGTTTCTTTTGGAGGTCATTTTATTTCGAGTATTTTTCGGGCAAGTTTGGGGAATTTGGGCAAAAATCCTTCGCACACCCAAAAATTTGCCTGCTGTTACACCTATGTTTTCAACACTTAATGCAACTAATTTACTAACTAACGTGTGCATTTTTAAGCAAACCAACAATTTTAAACAATGGTAAGCGTCTTAGTTTTCTCTTTAATAACATGCTTCTTACGGTCAATGCGACTTCTGGTGCTGCATGGTGTTGTTGATGGCTTGTAGTCTGGCAGATAAAAAATTACAGAAAAGGTTTAATTCGTAACAATTGTGTTAAGAAAATATCAAACGAGCCAGATGCCGTCATCAAAAGAACTACATCTGACTCGCGAGGCATAGGTTCGCGACCCCTGAACCAGATATTGTGTTTTAACTACGTAGAATAAATTTATAGTACCTTCCTGAGCTGGCTAAACATTATTTGAAAGCACATCGTGTAGAGAACTTCGCTATAGTTCTTCACTACACTTTCTATACAGGTTAAACTTCAGCAAACTTCGAAAGTCACAATATTTTTACAAAAAAAGCTTGTTTAAAACTCGCAAACATGCTACACTGAACAATTTGCATCATTTATCAGCCAACCATGAAAACTATTTAGGCTTGGTTGACGTTTCTACTTACATCTAGAGCCTGGGCTCTTAAACTGGGGGGGCGTTAAAGGTTCGCAAGGGGGCTAGAGTAAGGCAGCAACATGCTGTTGAAAAGTATAAAATGCGATGTTTTTGTCATTCATGAATTCATTATCATTTCACTTTAAACGCCATAATCAAAACAAAGCGGACAAGACAAAATCGCGGAACAAACTAGAATGTGAAGCCGATTTGCGATGTGCAATGTCATCAACATAGCCTAGAATTAAACTACTAGTTTCCAAAACACAGTTTCATCCTTACCATTGAGCAGGACAATGGCAATGAAATTATAGCTGTTTTTTGTGTTCATTGTGAGGTTAGGTTAATCGAAGGGGCGCGACTGAAAAAGGTTAAGAAACGCTGATCTGCAATAGAACGACTGGCGGCCTGTGCAGATTGGCGAATAATTACACAAAAAAGAACTTTGACAAGTACGCTTATAAACAAAGCAATGTTTTGTGAATTAATTGACGTTGAATTGAAGGTCTTTGCAAAAGTGGCCTGGAGGTTTAGCGGAACTCCTTGCTAATAATTTTTTGCATTCTGTCAGAATTCGATTTTGCTCCAGTGGAATCTCTCGATGCCTTGGTCGCGCTTGGGAGAAAAGGTTCTGCAACACTCAAAATTGTTCGGACACAAAAGGTATTGTACTTACTATTTCTAAACTACCTTTCACGATCTGTGACTCCATTTAGTGCAATACTCAAATGTGACATTGCTCACAGATTTCCAGCTTTCCAGTGGAAAACCGTGGATGTCGAAGCAGGAGATTTGTAAGGGGAACTCCATGTTTGCAGGGGATTTTGACGGAGACGGCAAGACAGACCTTCTATGCTTCTATCCTAATCGTTGGATGTAAGTTGAAACTGAGGCCAAGAAACCAACGGGTTTAAGTTACATGTTTCCCTTTTGATCATTCTAAGCTTTTGCGAATATGACAGCATCATACGGCGTTGAACTAGTGCTTAAAAAGTTGCTACTTACCGCCGTGTCTCTGTTGCCCCAATAGCAAATAAGGAATGCGAAACATGTAGTAGTAAAATATTGTGGGAAGTTTCCCATGTAGTGTTTTAGGACTATTTCAAACTCTTCCACGGTTTTCTTAATAATAAGAAGAGAAAATCATATCAACAAGGAAAAAATGACATCGTGCATTATTGTGGTGTTTGTGTGTTGGGATTAGGGTTGCCAGATGTGCTTTGTAAAACTACCGGCCATTTTGTCAACAGTGACGGAGCTGGGCTGTGTCCTAAGGGCGCATGTTAGGCTAAGGGACCATGTTAGGCTGTGTCCTAAGGGCGTATGTCCTAAGGGCGCATGTTAGTGTCCTAAGGGCGCATGTTAGTAACTATAGTTGAACAGTTGGCACCGGGTTCTTGAATAGCATTTTTTTTAAATAACCTTTTTTGACAATGCATGTATTTTAATAGCTGTATTTTAATCACAATGCTTGGTTTAAAAATTGTTTAAACAGTGCTGAACATAGTCATGCTAAGCATTAACAAACGAACCTACTTTAAATAAAAAATTATATCTGCAGGGTTTATTGCGAACAGAGGCGTTTTCTTAAACTGTCAGAAAAGAAAGCACTTTGCAAAAATTCAATTTTACATGTCGTATATCATATTCTGAAATGAACAACTTTCCGCAAAGTTTGATGTTTGCGTTTCTATGGTTGTGTTGTCCGTATGCATGGGCATGCGAATGGGGGGCAAGGAGGGCATAATTCCCCGGCCGCCGAGTCACTATGGGGGCGTCGAATGATTGCGGAGGGCGCCGAAAAATCCCAACAATGTCACAAGTACTTTCGTCAATACAGTACATTTGCTTCCGAAAGACCTCAGGTTCGTACATCGGGGCGCCAAACCTGCTTCTTGCCCCGGGCGCCACCTAACTTCGTAACGCCCCTGCCTGTATGAACACCATAAAACAACTGATAAGTTCATGCGTGCGATATTCACTCCAGTCTGTAAACAAATTTTTTTTAGCTCAACTCAAAGTCTTCCAAAAGCATCTCAGTACCTCCTGGAACCTGTAAGGTTGCCTGAGAGATGATCTCCATGTTGGTTTCATGGCTCTTGAGCCAATTATAGTCCGCTGATCAAATGTGTCGGTCAAATGTGTCGGTCAAATATGTCGATCAAATGTGCCGGAAATGTGTCGGTTCAATGCAGCTAAGTGATTGCAAAAATAAAGTAACCTATTTGCTATCATTTTTTTAAGGATTAAAATTCTCTAATACCACTGCAAACGACAAAAATCTTTTCATCGGAAAAACAAGAGACATAAGGCATAGGCCAAGTTGTTTTCGTTATTAGTGAACCCTGCGCATTCAAACACAGCCTATCGTAGCTTTGCCATTGGCGATAGTGACAATGATTGAGCTAAAAACTTTCCCCGAGAGAACGTTTGTACATTTACTCACAAACATGATGAAAATCGCTCTGTACGAAAAGAAATTTAAGAAAACACTGAATTATCAACGAAAATTGCTAAGGCTTATCAAGAATACAATTTCTCAATCTCTGTTTTACGCAGTGGAGTGTAAGGTTCGCTAGTCTCTAGAATACCACTCTCTTCCTGTCCATTTCTATGATTTTCCTACATTCTACTGTACCTGCAATAGCCTGTAATAATTAAGACCATAACCCACCTGCGCCGGTTCCGTTAGGAGGATGGTAAGAATGACTAAGCAAAGGAACAAGGAACACAAAGACACAATGAGCATTGTTAAGTTACAAGCAATAATTTGCACCCGTTTTGGACGTAAATGAACTTCGCTGAAGTAACTGTCGTGACAAGATTCGCTACTAGATTCATTATAATTTGAGAAGTTCTGCGTTAGTTCGTTTGGGAGTTACTCCAATGCATTTATTTTCAAACTACCGGCTTCAAGCACTGACTTTCAAAACACCGGCTACTTACCAGCCTCTGCTAAATTAGCAGTAAAATACCTGCCAGGCCGGTATTTGGTGAAATACATTTCATTTTGCGTAAATGGTTTCAAAAAACCCGGACTTCATTATGATATGGATATCACATTTGAAACATTTTCTTGAAATAGACCTTGTAGCCTACCCAAACTACCAAATTACTAGCATCATGGTATCATTCGTACATCCACAACACTAGTACGACAAATATATACCAGCTCTAATTAGCCTGTTATTTGAAATAGAGCACCAGTATATTGTGTTTAGAACAATATTTTTTCCCTCTTCATCCGGGACATTTGGAAATCTTAATTGGTCGGGATGGACATCAGCGTGCTCTATTTTTGCCGCTCCCGGATCCGTTTCAATTGCTGACGTAAATGGAGACGGGTTGGATGACTTCGTATGTTATGACCAAACAACCGGGTGAGTTGCCTTAATTCATAGATGAGTCGTCTCACAGGAACTGAAATAGTTTTTGTGAATTACCAGTCATTATATATTCATTGTATGCATATTTTGATGAAGAGCATACCTTTTGCACGAAAGCGCTCCACAGCCAATCAGTGTTATGCATGTTAGCTTTATAGCAGATGATTGAAAAATATTTTTATCAGTTCAACTTGAATTCGCCACAATTGGGAATCTTTCCTTAATTTTAAAAAATAGATTTGGCTAATATGTCCATCGTTTATACAATTTTACTTTTTACATCTTAGAGATAAGAACAATACTGGACTTGAGATTGGTTGTGGTGCCTTTTAACAAATATCAGTTGCTTATTTCTCTGATGAACTGTAGAGTATTTCGGATAGTGGTCTATCGCACAATTGAAAATGTGGGGCAAGTGATAGGGTTCATTTAAGCTTAAGTTAAATTATAAACAAAAGAATGTAGTTTAAAAACGGTTTTAAAGCTGATGTTTCTTTTGTGCAATATGAATTCGAAAGATATGCGTGACAGACGTAAAGGCAGGGCAAAACGGCAAGGGCGTTTGCTAAATGAATCGTTGTATAAACACGGAAAGCGATTTAGGCTTTCATGAAAAGAAAAAAAGGTAAACTATAATGGTGGATGAAATCGGCGTTTCATCACATTTCGCTTGTATAGAATAACCGACGAGTTTCTTAGTATGATGCGTACGTAGGTGATGCATTTTAGTTACGAAGTGTTTTTTAATGACGCGCTTTTTACTTTCATGTAAGATGTAGAACTGAGCCAGTGATGGTTGATTGGTTCCAACCCAAAACAAACACATAACGCATTTCTACGTTTTTTGTTTAAGAAAAATGTCAGTGTCGTTTTCAACGTCAAACGGATTTCATGAAGATGTCGATTTGAAGCTGAGTTTCAGTGATTTCTGCATCGATGATGGAAGCAGTTTGATGTTTTTCGACGTAAATGGTGACAAAAAAGCGGACCTGATCTGCAAAAGTCCGCTTGGATTTGTTTCCATACTTCACAATACTTGGGCGTAGATAATATAGTCGGTTAATCTTGTCTAGCAACTTAGTCTCAGAGAAAAATCGCCTTTTCGACACATTTATGATTTTCTTTCCGTGCTGGATTATCTCGATGTACCCAGATTAAAGCAAATAAATGGGTTTTAATGTTAGCGAGTGATTCTTCTCAGATGTATGACAGTATTATCGAAACGGCACTGGCCTTTCCATTATTCCAACGCCTGCAGTAAATAAAGCATGCAGCAAAGCAAGCAAAATAAATTTAGAATATTTGAATCGTCTTTCAAGATATTACATCCAGTTCAACACATATGTGAAACCATATAGCTTGAATTATTGGGAGGCAACAAAACCAACAAACAGTTGTCAACGGGGTACACAGGCACGCTCAACAGAGTATAGATGAATTTTCGCAACCACCATCGGAAAAAAAATTGCAAACACCAACTGTGATTTCGACGTAGGCCTATATTTGACGACAGGGGCGGCTCGTCTAGAGGGGCTGCCGGGCTGCAGCCCTCCCTGAAAAATGTAAGGCAAAAAATTCCGCCAAACGGCCAAACTCGCCTGAAGTTTGGATTTAGTTGCGAAATTGCACAACACAATCATTTTCGGTACTTCCGACACCATTTTGGCTCAACGTTTCCTAGGAATCCAAAAAAACCAATGTTTCGCTCTTTTCCAACAACGCCGCTTATGCGATGACGTTTTCAGCACACTTGCCGATGAATTTGGCGATTTCGGGGCTGTCTTCGGCACAGCCCGAAAGGAAAGAAACCAAACAATTGGTTACAAGAAACATGGTGGTATATCCGCCTATCGCAAAGCGTTTTTGTTGTTTTGACGATGAATTTTTAAAGAAAAAACGGAGGAAATATGATCTTGACTGTTTTTCACCACCTGATTTTCTTGGATATTGAATTTTATAATTAAGTTTACCAATGCGTTTACTAGCACTTTGGCGATATTGGCGGCATTGGATTCAAATCTAGTCGCCAATCTCGGGCTGCGAAAATACAGCCCTTCCTTTATCTGCACCAGTGCAGCTTGCAACAGTAGGCTTAGCTGATGAGCTGTCTAGGGTTGGTGTTTGAAGATGTACGGCAGTAGTTGGTGGATATCATTCTTGGACAACAAAGGTGTGATTGATTTAAAACATTGAAATGTGAAAATTTTGAAGCATGAGAAGTCTGGCAAACCTTTAATTTTTTGGTAAGGTGAACATTGCAGCTGTAATTTATTCAGGATACAAGCTTTTACTGGAAGAGCATAACAATCCAGTTAAAAAAACAAATTTTATATAAAATCATAAACTGTTTGAATATTTTTGGAAAATTTAAACTTCATTTGAAAGAACCCGCTCAAAAAATATGACTGCAGCCTACGTCTGCTGCCATGACACGGTTTGAATAAAACGCTAAGCTTTGTCGTGTTAACAATAACACCTTAGTAGTCGAGCGGAATGTTCCAAGCTTAGTATGCGAGTGGTCCTGGGTTCGACTCTCGCCTTTATGATAATAATAATAACATTTTATTGCGGACGCGTGGTCCATATCACAGACACAAGAGCACAAAAAGTGGTTAGCTATACATCAGCGCACATTACAGAAACGGTGTTCGCCCATGACCAACACTGGGAGGAGCAAAGCTGTTTATAGCTAACCACTT
>Ga0210059_1000780_pt1 | contig 43795 bp, 22 predicted proteins | sample Ectturendosymbi2_FD_188042 | JGI IMG/M metagenome (GOLD analysis project Ga0210059, IMG submission 188042) | Ecteinascidia turbinata endosymbiont from Florida, USA - Sample 2 (SPAdes) (version 2) | ecosystem: Host-associated > Tunicates > Ascidians > Unclassified | place: Key West, Florida... | reverse complement strand
GACATTTACTCCTCAAATGGGCCGGCTTTCCACAAAAAAACACAGCGTTCTCGGCTTGCTGTACAGTCCACTTGGGTCAGCTGGGTCTTTCGAAAGAGAGAAAACCCGATTTGGGCGAGTGGGTGTTCGAAGACGGCTCAGCGTTGTACTCTTCTGCATTATTCAGAGCATCGCAAAGCGTTTTGGCCCTCTCATATGTTGCTCGCAGTTCTATCACATTGTCCTCAAGCAATCGTTGTCTGATGTATGTGGAGCGAAGACCAGCCACGAAAGCATCACGAACTGCCGCTTCTTTACATTGAACAGCTGATACGTCTGTGAAATTGCTAGTGCCTTCAGTCGTTGAAGAAATTAATCGATAGTTTCTCCCGGCTTCTGCTGGCAAGTGTTCAGTCTGTGTCTCGCATATACTTCGTTGACCGGTTTAACGAAAACATTGTCTAAACATGATATCGCTTCCTCGTCAGTCGAACATTCACGTATGTACTCGTAAACTGTTGAATCGAGTAGACTAATCAATATGTCCAACTTATCCTGAGCAGTAACTTCTGCCAGACGACTCAGATAGTTTTCCAAGATCCGCTTCCAATGTTTCCAACGATTTGCACTTGATGCTGAATCAGCAGGAGTTGAAAACGTTTGCGGCCTGAGATGCTTGTCCATGATTTGAGTGTAAAAAATTGTAGTGACACGCAAGTCGCCGTCGCGCCTATATGTAGGCTTTATGACACTCAAATCAGATGCGAACGTAAAAAGCAGGCAGTATGAACACAACGGCAGCGATCAAGAAACGGTGCGCATCTGTCGGCAAGTTAGTAGAAATGACTACGTTCAGAACAACCGGCCACAGTTGCAGTAGCAATCAGGCGAGATTGCTCAAGGGCCCGATCGCAATTCACGAGCGAAGCAAGGTAACATATCACCACACCACCCAATGAGCCCAAGCAGGACGCAAATGTGACACAACCGAGAATCAACCCAGCTTATACCAGCTTTGGTGGCGCGTGTTCAAACCGCTCTATTTAGCAGTCTTGCGTTATCTTCTTATACATAAGCCGACTTTCCTGTTCCAGCCCCAGACAACGCACTTCGTGCACGGGAAGGATTTTCTATCTGACTCATTCAACTCGTCGCTTGTATGTGCGCTCTCGCCTTAACGTGGTGAGAGCGTTGCGACAGCCTTACTTGTGTTTGGCAACTTAAAATGTTATGTCGCTTGGTTTGGTAGCAAAACGAATGCTCTTGCAACGGCTCGGCTGATCTCACTGTTTGTAGCGTCTGGGTATACCTTCAGTTCAACATAGAATCCACATGGAACTCTACACTGGTTTCCTGAAACCCCCCGCCTCAGGTTTTTCTTAGTCGTCAGCGATAAAAAATCGAAGCGCAAGACGGTCATACATTTCATTCAAAACGTATTAGTGAGTGTAGGATTGTTTGAATTGCAAGATAACCATTTGTATATCGAAGTCAGAATCGCTTGGCATCGATCATCATTTCGAAAAAGTAATATACGTAACACTCGCGGGCCGCAGAGATATAAATTGACTAGCATTTGTGAATGACGATGATGAAAGACTTAGTAAGTGCTCTTGGCAGTGACAAAATGCACGGTTTTGTGTGGACGTTATCTTCTGAATTTGTACCTGATTTTTAACGTGGCAGTTTGCCTCGCAATAGTAGTCTAATGATGACGACTGTCGTCGAATATATTTAGCGCAACACCTGAACTGATCAGACAATGTTTACGGCACAGGTAACGGCAATGCTCTTTTAGTCAGTAGACGGGTGAGGTCAGTAGCGAGCTAGATGACCAAGTTTTTTTCTAGAGTAGCGACTGGGCCAGAGGCGGAAGTGGTTTGAAAATATAGCAAAATGAGGGAGAGCTTGTAATGATGGCTTAAAATACTTCCGCTACGAGCTCATATTATGTTCCCTTCCTTGGTGGACGAATAAACCAGAAACATTAACACTGTCTCGAAACTGTCCGCAACGGTTTTTCATGCTGTGTTAAAAGGCACAAGCTCTATTCGGAGAAGTATAGTGGGCGTATGTTTATAGTTTTAATTTGGCGCGACACATGATTAAATTCGACTGTAAAAACTTAACACCACTTGACAAAATTAGCAGCAAAATTTAGTGATAAAACTGTTTACTAGTTTGCTGATTGTACTGAATAAGGATTGCTTTGGATTAAGCAATCAGAACAGAAGAATTGCTAACAAATATGTATGAATGGCACTTTTTTCACAACTGGTCTCAGACGTATTAAAACTGCTTCCTTTCAAAAGTTGTAGAATATAACTTACGTTTCATTGGTTCACGAATTTAGTTTTCTGTGCAGTGTTTCAGTTATTCTATCATCATTCGTTGCACCTTATGCACGTTAAATGATACATATAAAAACTTCTGGTTTGTTGCTGCAAATACGAAAGTAAGAATGTCGGTGTTTAACTATTGCTACTAAAAATTCTTTAAAACTCATTTCGTATTGTCTAACTGCAAAACATTTCCATTCAGCAATACCGTTGAGTTGTAGCGATGGCCTAGAAAAACCTTACTATTTCTTCTTTGAATTCACTCCAATGCAAAATGTCGTGCTTTGTCGCTATTAATAAACGGGTGGCTGCTTAGCGAGCGTTCTGCTTTTTAATGGTATCGGTAACACCGCTGCTATCTTCAGCAAGGGTGATAGTACTGTAGCTATAGTAGTTTTTCATTCTTGGGATAATTTGCAGGCAATGGTTACAGCAGCAAGCCACCTACATTGTATTCTAGAATGAAAAAGTGTTTTATATTTGTGTGTTAGGGTGGATTTCAAGCAGGCTTTTATTCGTAAAAATAGATTTTGCTTGTGCAGAGCACAAGAGAGCAAATTTTTACATTTCATTGATTTACTGGAGTCGTAAAATTATGTAAACTTGTCACAATCTTGTCACGTTTTAGCACTCTCAATGCCAGTGTTAATTTCTTTATCTTCTTGATTGTGAACATACGTTTTTCAGGTTGGAATAATTCATGCATTATTACTGTGCAATGTCACCATCGTCTAGCACTTCAGCGCCAAGAATACCAGTGAACACTGATCAAACTGAAGAATTACCGACAAGGTGAGGTTTGTTTTCAAAATCATACCTTGAAGATCAATAACGGAGCCTAAGAAGGGTCAGGAAGCACTAACTCTAACATCCATTTTTCAAAGTTTGTAATTTTTAGAACTAGGGCCCCTTAAGACACAATGCTTACATTGTTTACTTTTCTGCTGATACCGCTGTTGTGACTCACTAGTTATTTAAACAGCATGATGGACGGTGAATAACGTCATGCGTAGATGGAACTAATAACGCACACCCCTTGACTTCTGTTGAATTCTGTTTGGAAACTATGATGTTGTTCCAAGGACTGCGTTGTGGGCAGCAGACCACTTCGGGCACAGTTGCAAACAGCAATTCTCATTTCTTTCACACAACTGTCTTTTAGAGTATGAAGAAGCTCGCGCTCTTAATCTTTTCTCTACCGTGCCTCGGTTAAGTAATTGTTCTTCTGTTTCAAGCCGTGACTATAAATAAGTTGTAAAAACAAATGTATTTATTTGTAAATTTTTTGATCAAACTTTCTGTGTGCTACAACCCCTGAAAATTTATTGACGCGCCCCCTTGGTGAGGCGTGCCAGGTTAAGAACCACTGCTCTAAGTAGATTTCGAAGACAAACTTGATTGCGTGCAAAACGAAACCGGAAAATTCAAGCAAGACTCGAAAAAGCGGTGATTTATTGTGGATAGTTCTGCTCTTTATACGGTTCTTGTATGATTTATTTCCCTTTTCAAATTAAACAATGGCACTTGCAAAACTAAGAAATAACTACGTCGACTGTTGTGGCACATGTACAATGATTAAAAAAAACAGTGCAGCAGCGCGTTTTAAGATCTCCAGTGCAATATCAGTATACACAGCTAAATACTTTTAGCCTAGCCCAGTGGCGAATTCTGCCTACTCAATTAATTTTTGTTTATTTGTTTTCGATGTTCATTTGGCAACTTACGTAACTGCACAGCCCAGCTGCAAGAGCAAAAAAGCTCAAAATATTCCCGGGCTTCAGCTACGTGAATTTCTTTTTGTGTCACTTTGAATCATTCTCACATCAACAAGTCGCAAATATTTTTTGCTAAAACGTAGTGCAGATCAGTGAGATAACCAACAACAACCACTAGTTGTTCTGAGGAATAAAAGATATCGCTTGTGCACTAGTTGGAAAGCTTTACGAACCTCCTCGTCATTAATTTCGCGTAAATTATTGTCATATCGACGGTTTTATGATAATGATTCCTGTAAACTATTACATACGTCAACAGGTTTATGTGTTTCAAAGTTAGACGACATGGTTGTTTTTGGAGCATTCTTTGTGGTTTGTGTCCGAGAGTAATAGAGGTCTACATTTTATTAAAAGTTTTGTTTAAAAAGCACAGTATTAATGGTTTCGTCTTAACTGTGTCGTCGACAGCTGATGCGCTGTTCGATGGATGTGAAAAATTTTCTGAATACTTTTCATTTTTGTTCAACCCTCGGGGGGAGGGGGGGCTGCAGGCAACATATTATTACAATCACCAGTTCTTCGATCAAATTTCAGAGATATTCTCCAACATGCTTTCTATTTAGGTTGAAATATCTTAGCGAGAAAGCAATGAGTGCGAAAATTTTGGAAAAAATGTTTTTGAATATTTACGTAGAAATTAGGTTTTCATGCGCTGGCAAATTCTGATGACGAAAAGATTAAAAATTTTGACGATTGTCAGCCGCAGTTACACATAATATCTACACACTGTATCACGAGATTTGGTAATAATTAATACGGAATAATTGCATGCGGTTTGGTGATTTCCTATGCCAAAGATAACGCTGTGCCAGCGAGCAAGCAATGTTTAGCTTGGATGGCGTTTGTAGTAATTACTCACTTGCAAAGTGATGCATCCCTAAATCACTCACGTAAATTCAATTATGTTGACTTTGCTCTCGTTTAGTTAATTATTACATCGTAAGGAAACTTTTTACTGAAACTGGATGCTCATGCCAGAACTGTGTAATTTCAGAGGACATCTTTAATGAGCACTGCGCTTTTGAGGTGAAAGGCAAGTCGCTCTATGTTCGTACGAAAAAACCTTCAGCAGATATGTTAAAAAAAAAATTAAAGTTTTGCTTTTTACCAACAAAGCAACACCGGAACCGTAGAAGTCTTTTCTAAACATAAACAGCTAGAAGAGAGAAATTTCATTCTTCATTCCCAAGGGTGACGTTTAAACCGTTGCCGATAAATCAAAACTGTTTTATATACCGTTGTGATTAATGCCGTTATATTAGAACAGTTGAGCAGCCTGCTTATTGGCTTATTGGCTGACTAAAATACTATTATTTACAAAGTTTGAATGAACCGGTTTGTCGCAGTGAGGACAACGCCTTCGGTATAGCTCATTTTATTACTGATAAAGTTGAAGCAAATTGGTGTTAATTGGTAGACCGACACAAAGTTGACTTTTAGCTTTTGGAAGTTGTCTATTGAAAAAGTTTCCTTGTTTTCTCACGAGCACATCGCTGTGAATCTCAACAGGACGATGTCTGAAAAAGAAAAAAATGAAGGTATTTACTCCTAAATAAAACGTTTTTGGATCCTAGGTAGCATGATTAAACACAGCTGAAACACCTACAAAGCTTTCAACATTTAAAAAGTGTTACTTGAGATTTTGATCGTCGGACTAAATAGCTTCGATAAAATATTTGTAGAAGATAATCGATTCGACTACCGTGCCCGCAATCGATTGTAAAACTTTTATCTGGGTTCCGACAACGTGGGTCCATGATTTCAAATGTCTCTTGTGTCATGAGTGAAAGTAGGTCCTAACTGAGTGGGCCACAGACACAATGCAATTTTTGTTTGAAAATATAATTAGCTACACCAGCAGTTCCCAACCAGGGAGGAATTCCTCCCCAGGGAGGAATTTTATGAATTCAGGGGAGGAATTTCCACTTTATAGTTAAGTTACCTATTCATTATAAGCGTTGGATATTTTTAAGTTGACATTGGCTATTTCAATTTGTTATATCACTTTATATTTGTAAGTCATTTTGTGGACTATCACACGTTTTTGTTGACAAATTTGAGTGCCATTATTTGACAACAAATAGTTTTTGTCCCACTTTTATTAATCAAGTTATTGTCGTCAATAAAGACCATTGTTCCAATTGTAGTTAATAATGGCCTAATATCCCGAACATGGGAGGAAATGAAAGTTCCATAGGGAGGAAAAGTTTCAAAATGACAAAAGGGAGGAATGTATCAAAAAAGGTTGGGAGCCACTGAGCTACACAGAAACAATTAGTTCTGTATCGCATTCTCACACATTGCAAGTATATGTAGTTGGAAAACTTTGTTCAGTTTGCCAGGATGCCCCTGCGAATATTTCTTGTTTTTTATATTTTCAGGCAAAATTTTTCTACATAACCAGCAAGCCCTTTTATTCTTGCGCTAGTTTGTAACTATTTAATGTTCGCTTGTCACAAGGCTACAACCACGTAATCATTTAAAAGAACTTTTCTTTACCTCTATTTCACCTTTTGAAAAAACTAGGATATAAGTGGCCTCCTCAGGGATATTCGGCGATCCACTGAAATCAGATAGATAAATGCGTAGGTTTTGTTCAATGTCAGAGCCTTGGTCGGAAAACCGCAAGTAATCTGGTCATGTAGTCCTCTAATGCCCTTTCGAAGTTTTACTATATTGTGGTGTTTGATCAAGGCACTCATCGCAGTAGCGGTACGTCAAAGCGATTCGCAAAATTTTCAGAGGAAACTTCTTTTGTTTCTTTGTTATTTCGCCCAAATTAAAAAGCACTTTATCACATACGATGTTTAACTCCTGGCTTACTAGATGCCTTGAACTTCGCGAATCGCGAAATGTGGATGGTAAATGTGTTTAATTCAGTCTTGTAAAAAAAGGTAGTACAATAGTTTAAATTTCTTTTTTTTAAATACAGAAATATTGGCATGGTTAGTTACATGTTTGCTATTGCTTTATGTAACTCTGCCATCCACAAACTAGAATCCTGCGCTTGATATAATGTCTGTGACTGTAAGAAATTAATTAGACCCTAACAATCAAGCCTTAAAAGTAACCATTTAGAATTGGAAAGGTTACTTTGTGGTGAAAGTTGCTATTGAAAAAACAGTGCGATTTCAATGCATCATTGGAAACTTTTCCCCAAGTTTGATTCAGTGGTCTTGAAACTTAAAATACATATGTAAATTTTGACGCTAACTGGTTTGGCAGTGCTGCAGCCTATGCCAGCAATTCCCTCTTACGGAGTTGGATTTTTCCGTGTGCAATTTGCTGTACATCTTACATGTCTGAAATATAGCAAGTTTCACATGAAACTGGCTGTGTCGGTTGGTAAGGTAACAAACGCATCTTATGGAGGGATGGTTGCTACATAGTGATTTCACGTCGTGGAATTTCATAACATTTTGATCTTCTCCGCAAACTTAAAGCTTTTGTACGGGAGCGTGTGGAAATGTACAGACAAAAGACTGCAAAATTACGTTTTAACTGATAGCGCTTGGATCGTCATCTCCCATTCATTAAGTTTGTTTTGATTCACCCCAAAAGATGAAAAAGTTAACCCAGTATAAAATGACGCATTCCGACTATACAATGCTTTCTCGATTACCTGGTCTAGTCGGGGCAATATTTTTAGAAATTTGAGCGGTTATTATAAGCAAAACTGCTTAAGTGAGAAAAACAGTAACAAAGAAAAACATAACACATATATGTTTTAAAATTTGACAGAATTTCCAACAATTTTCTAAGAAAATCAGTTGCAACAATAGACCTGTTAAAAAACTTGTGAAGTCGTACATTGTGGAAGGCGACCGGATGACTGAATGTCGGTTAAACGAGGGGCGGGGAAGCACTGTATAATGAAATATACACCTGTAGTAAAACTTTAGTTCTCTGCGTGAGTTAAGGATTCTGATTAAAAAGCGCTTGTGTTTTTTTCTTAGAAAAAAGACGTTCTAGCAGCGACTCGTTTGCATTCGAAGAAGTACAAGAATCGGTAAGTTGTTTGGGAAATCATCTGTGAAGTTGGCAAATTTGCTACATTTAGAAGTTCCGTGTCTCTGAAGAGGTAACTATTCTGTCCGGGTAATATTTCCAGTGTAGTCATAACTTCAGAGATTAACCTCATCTGTACTAAGAAATATATAAACTTTTTGGAGGATTAAATTTTCTGTGGATCGTATTACTTGAAAGCATGGGTGGGAATTTTTGTGGTGCTTACCGTTACCTTCTAATACAGTCTGGTCTTTGTGCAGTATAAACGTTTCATAGTGTTTTTAAAGAAATTCCTACCATCGTTGCTGCTTTTCCGGTGGCTGAGCTAATTTTCAGCAAAGCTTAGCAAATTTTTTTTACCTGAAACTATGGCGTACTACAGGAAAGCTGGTTGCAAAGCACCGAAAACATTTTGTCCTGAAAATTTTTAACTGTCCGTTTTTATGATTTCGGCCATGTCCAAGCTTTTTTGTGCAAACTGAGGGCGTGTCGGATTTTCAATTATTTTTCGAAGAAGTGTAAAGTGAAAAACGAAACCAAAAGTAACCAGTCTCCACACAGGCAACGAAGTTGAATTAATCAGAAAATTTTGAAATAGGAAGTTGATTTTACGCGTCTCTACGCATCCTCAGTCCTCGAATCTTATTCAAATAGCATCAAAGCAGAGCACAGTCGCTTGATTCATCTAAAGTAGACAGCATTGTGAAGAAAGATGTTTGCATATTTGTTTCCTGCTGAATACGTTTAAATGCAAAAGGCTCTGGTATTTAAACCAAGCAGCCACCTCAGAAAATGAATTTTACGTCAAGTTTAATTCAAAAAGAAACATTTTTACGTTACCTTGCATTTGATTATTGTCATAGAGTTTCGTAAGCACCACACCCAAGGGCGTACGCAAGGTGGGGTTTTGGGGTTAACCTCCCTTTAATATGATATGTTGAAAAAACTTTATTACCTTCGCAGGGGAGATTAATTGTTTTCGCATACTTTTTGCTTGTTAATTTGTCGGCTTAATGCAAAAATTGTAGTTGTGAATGCTATGACGTAGTATTGAGTGTGTTTTACTCCTTTGTTTTAACGCGCAGCCTGATATTTTTGCAGTTATGAACTGCTGTGTCGCAGCGTTGAGTTTATTTTCCTTCGATATCCTAACTTGGAGCGCTGATAGTTTATATTCAGTGCAATAACAGATAAGGAGAGTGCGTGTAGAAGAATGTGTATATTGTGTCAACGAATTTCACCAAAATGTTGGTTTGGAAACATGAATATGAGGTCAAATTGTGACGTCACAAACAGCGCACACCAAATACAAAATAACCACCATATGCAACTGAATGAAAAACCCCCTCCATGAAAATTTTCTGCGTAAGCCAATGAACACACCAGTTTTTAAGCACCCTTCTTGCCAGTAATTAAAGGTTTGGTCTGTTCATACTTCACGTAACGATTTTACTTAGAATTACGCATCGGATAAACGTTTGAGATTTTACTTCAAGACTTCAATAACAAACATTTTAAGAATCTTTACGAGCACACATTTTCTTTCAAAAAGTCATTCTCATAAAAACACGAATGAAATTGTGCTGCAGTTTTTGTTAACTATCTTGACAGACCTAAACCTACATACGCGAGAACCTTGCACCGTTTGTATATTTGACCACAACCACCCTGTCCAGTTCAATCAGCACCTAGTAGCCAAAAATTGAAGCCGTGAACTCACCTATCTTGAGGTAGAATGAGTAGTCTAGCTTTGAAACCTTTACCCAGTCGTCAGTGCCAGTTCCTGTTATCAGGTAGACCACTTCCATTTCCTGTTGTCAGGCGTTGCTTAGAAAATCAGGAGTAAATGCTGTTATCCTCAAAAAGTGAATTTTCTTGTTTCCAAAGCTGAAAAGCATCTTTTCGTATTCGCATACGACTGGGGACGGACTTGTTACAGATGTTCTCAGAGTAGCGTACGTAAAATCGCGTACCGGCTGTGGATCGTGGCTCTGATGTGTCAGATGTAAGGTGCAGTTTATCAACACTTAGGTTAGACTTTTGCTGATTTTCCGGCAGTTTGTGGAGAGCTATAGTCACACAAATGACAACAACGTTTTGTTTACCTGATTTTTTCAATGTTGCAGATGCGTTTTTGAGTTCCTTCCTGAGACCGAATTCAGCGTCTTGTTTTGTCTGATCTCAACGATTTTGAAGATATTTGCAAAAATATGCTATCGACGATTTCGCCGAGTTTAGCTGTATCGATTGTGAATGCTTGAACACTTTTGCTGTAAATCTACGAATGGACGCAGTTTTGCATTTTCCTTGTTACGTGCCAGAACACCTACATATACGGTTGCAAAATTCGGAACAGACATGGTGAGACACAATTTCCCAGACATGGTGAGACACAATTTCCCAGACATGGTGAGACACAATTTCCCAATGCAAGGTAATGCTTCAAAAATACAATGTATCGCATGTACTTTTAATCTCTTCTTTTCATATTTAGAAAGAAGTTACACTAATTCCGTCAAATTTCATGTGATGCAGATTCCATTTCCATGAAAAAACTTAGTCGCACTCAGCAACAGAAGTCGAGGCAATGACGAAACTTTCAGGGCTAGTGGTTTCCGACCCCCCGAAAAAAACTCCCGCGCGTGCGCCTAGCCTTGCAACCTGTTCTTGTCCACAAAAACTGATGATGCGGCATTACCTGAGGGCTTTGCAGCCTAGCTTTTCCGCTTTCCGAGGTTTGTCACATGATTCGATTCCGTTCGCTCTAGTCACGCTCTAGTGACGTCGTGCTGAAAGCGTGAATGGTTGTCGGCGTGTCGCTTATCAAAAACGTGATTTTGGAGAGTTTAGCATCTACTTTCAAAACGACATTATCTTAGGCACAGGACCTGAAGCTGAAATACGCAGTATGTGCAATCTCTCCCCGCCAGTGAATTAGCATCAGTTAGCGTAAGAAGCTTACTGATATGGTCGAAGATGGCTTAGGGCTTGAACTGGAAGAACAGTCATTGCTATTACAGGAAGAACTGCCAGTGGCCGTTAGGCCAAAGAGAGCAAAGCGACTGAAGGTAATGACAAAACATTTGTTTAGCACCTTGTGCACAGACATAGCCACAGCCACGGCAAAACAACACATTTGTTTTGCGTGGTTAATGCTGCTTTGCCGCTTTGGACACATTGTCACCACTCATACGCTCTGCGGTTTTAACATTTGTTTATTGTTCGAGCAGTAGCAAGAGCAAGGCTGCGAATATACTGATGTCCCTGTCGTATGTCTTTTGCAAGCAGTTTATTGTATATCACTAACCGTTCTTATCTTTATAAATGAATCCATGTACGTTCCTAACAGAGTACTGCCGAACAGGCTGATAGCCTGTGTTACTTACAAACGGCGCAGGTGTTCACGTAATACTTCTTATTCCTGAAAAGAGACCTCCAAATCAAACCAAGCCTTACGCTTGTGACGCAGATGTTGCACGAATGCCCTCTGCCGTCCGCCAGCAATTTTGAAATTATTACGCAACTCTGAACGACATTAATTGCAAGGTTGCTCAATATTAGGCTGGGATAGTAGAAATACGCAGCAACACGAACATGAACAGCACCGTCAGAAAATATCTTAATATTGTGAAGTAAGACTTTGAAACGGCATTTCCAATAAGTTGACGGTTGTTACAACCTTTGCTATTTGCGTGCAGCGTACATGATCTACATGTGATATTGTTTTTTGCTGCGAATTGATGCGAAGTTATAGTTTTATGTCAACATGCTGCTTTTCAACGCGAAACTTTGCTAAAGCATTGTTTTATAAAGCTGTGGTTTTTGGCATTCTCAAACATAAATATCTGTCGTGTTTTGCTGATGTTCTTTAACTGCTTTGTCAGTAACAAGAAATTACAAGCTCAACAGCGCGTTTTGTGCTTTCAACGTGATCGGTGATCAACCTTTGTTGCTTCGCAGCTAGACAAAATCGATAGCGCGTGGCCGTGGCAAGGCATGTGTGCCTGAGCAGATAGGCAACTCAAAAGTGCTTGCGTCACGACTACGAAAACACTGTACAAAGAATCTGTATGAAGTGGTTCTCTAGCGCTTGATATTTCCATTGCTCTGTTGTGAGTCGTGGGAAGCACTTGTGTTATGAATCCTGATGACAGCAGGATAGCCTATATTATAACACCCACCAAATGCCGTGAGGGATCAACATGCAAAATTTTAAGTGTTTTCTCACACAGAGAATGTTGGACCTGATGTGTGCTACTGTATTCTTTTCAGTTGCCATCAGCTTAGCAGTGTTGGCCTTGGAATCTGGACACGCCTGTGCGAAATGGTTTTTAGGCCCCCTGCTTAAAAATTTGTTGGTTCCTTATGCAAACTACTAATATACAGATATGCATGTTAAGTGCAGGTGCACTGCTTGTACATAAAAGTGAATGCATATGCACTTAAATTACAGCATTTGAAGTTTGTTTTTGCAGGTACAGGAAACTAAAATTCCTTTAAGTTTAAATTTTTTCGCTTTGCCTCTAGGACAGTTTTCAAACACTATGTGCTAGGTGTGGTCAATTTACATCATTGGACGCTCTTTTCAAAAACTTGCTTTTTCAATCATTTTTTAAGGTAAACATAACATTCGATCAACTGTATATCGGCACAATACAGTATAAACAACACTTAAATTGCACTCTCCTAAAATATTAGAGTATTGTTGCTACCAAACCATGATAACCTAATTAATGCTACCAATTTTCCCTCTACGGCCAGTCAACTCTTGCCAAATTTTAAAAAGTAATGAAATGAATATTTCATGCACTTGTCTGTCTGAATTAGGCTTAGCGTGATGGTGCACGTATCATATTAAAAAACTCAATCTACATACACTACAAACAATAAAATGGTGAAACCCTACACATAAATGCCCTGATGTTCCCTTTCAATAAAATGGTGAAACCCAACACATAAATGCGATTGACAAGATATTTAACCAATGCACAAGGTAACACTGCACAACTGAGGGAACAATGAATCTTACAGAAAGAACGAGGATTCGGAAGGCAGTAGCTACACATTGATTCAGGGGCAAGTGGTAGGCAGTGATGGTGGTCAGTTCGTTAACAGCAGCTAAAAAAAGAGCAGGTAAAATTAGATCAAACTTGCACACAGGCCAATATGCTGGCAGCATTTCCCCTGGCCACAGCCAGGGACAGACGCTGGTGGAGCCTGTTCTGCGTTCATTCCACCATGTTCTGCGTTCATTCGTTTTCCGATTTCTTTTCATTATGCTTATTTGATCTCCAACTGTTGTTTCTCAACACTTAAAAAGTGATAAACGGGGTTGGTTGACCAGATGACCGCCAGGGTCTTTCGCCAATCCTATATGACACAGCGCCCGTCATTATTTACACCGATCAGATATTATGCCATTGTGTTTTCATTTGCTCTGATTTTCGCTAATGGTTGGTTTACTGCATGCGATGGCTTTTATGGTGCTTCTTCTTATTGGCTGAGTCATATGAAACAATAAACCATTACCATTCACTGCACAGCTGACTTGTTTTTTATTTCACATTTTCGGAGAGACAGATTACAAACACATGTAGTCCGTCCCATTATCCTATAAAAGCCAGATAAAGCAAGAAATACCACAACTCTTGATTATGTAGTAATTCTGAATTGAATAACAAAGACCATCACTATAGGAAACTTAAGCCAAAAGTAACAAGACATATTTAGCCGTCAAATAGAACTTGGGTGTTTTTCACCAAACGTCATGACGAGTATTACTTGTGGGAGCGTCGACTAAACTGCTCAAAGTAACTCCTGCTTTTCTACAAAAAAATGTTGTAAACAAGGTGGTGACATTTGCTGTCTAGATTAGTGATGGGCAAATCGTGGCCTGTGAAACCAAAAACGATAGTCTACTAAGGTTTGCTGAAAAGGCACACTAGCAAGTGCCCATCAAAAGCAAAAATGGCTCTCATGTGGAAAAAACATCACACGGTAAAAAGCAGTGAGAATGACTGCACTACGTCTTAATGATCAAACCCGTTGGAAGACAGCTCAATTCGTAAAATTGACTGTTGTTTTCGTCATTTCATTAAGCTGTGAGAACAGTTCGTGCAAAAGCGGGGAAAAAAGCTCTCGTTCCGCAGGGTGCGCTAAAGGTAATAATGACCCGCTGACTGTACAAATGACCATCAAAGGCATTAACCTTGTCTGTCACTGGTTTGTGGTGATTGCAACCCAATGCATTCAAAAGTTGCAACCACACTTTTTTATTGTCACTGCCATTTAAAAGATTAACAACAGCAACTCACTGAGCAATATCAGAAAATAAATTATTACCATGTTGCTATTGCACCCAGTGTTGCTTAATGTGTTTGGGCAGAAACATAACTAATGCACAAATACCAATTAAGACCAAACTGAACAAAAGAAATTGATGATTATTCACAGTCCAGCTCGATTGTGGTGTCCGCAATATTTAGATGCCAGCACCTTAAAGACAGTAATTTTTATAACAAAAATTCTGTAAACTCATTTCATGAATAAATGTTATCAAGATTAGTAATTGATCATTTTTTTGAGATTAACCATGTTTTGAAAATTTGTTTTTGTACGGCACCTTAACAATATCGCTAAAGAAGCATTATTGTGAGAAAACTCACATGGCGAAATCCTTGGAATGTTAACCTTGGTTACTTCATAAAACGCACTACAGAACTAGCAGACTATTGTTTAAACGAGCAATGTCCAACCCGCGGCCTGCGGCCCTCATGCAGCCCAGTCGAAGGTTTTGTTCGGCCCAGTTCAGGTTTTCGCTGTTAGCTTGAGCTAATGTACTGAATAATGAGCTTGAGCTAATGCACTGATAGCGTTCGAATCCTAACTGCAATGGCGGCAGATGTGATAAAGTGGCACTGAGGACCAGCCTGCATCAAAAATGTCAAATTCAAATTTATCAAAATAAGGATAGTTTGTCAGAATGTATGATACGTTTACAGAATGTATGATACGTAAACGTATCATACATTCTGACAACCTGTCCTTATTTTGATAATTTTGAATTTGACATTTTTGATGCAGGTTGGTCCTCAGTGCCACTTTATCAAGTCTGCCACCATTGCAGTTTGGATTCGAACGCCTTCAGTACATTAGCTCAAGGTAATTTTGTTTTTTTAAGACCAAAGTAAGTCAGTCAATGTGCGGCCCTCATTAATATGTCATTCTGTGTGCGGCCCTGGTCAAGATAGTGACATAAGTTTTGACTCAGTAAGTCATTTGGTTTGGACGTATAGCTGGTTTAAACTCAAATGGCTTTCACATGTTGCGCAGTACGCAAGTTACAGTACATGACATACTGTAGGTAGGAGTATTATGTTCGCTTTTTATTGGAGGTCCTTTTCATTTGAACGTTTAGGATTGCTTTACCTGGCCTGTGGAGTCCTGAGCTTTTTGCCAAAAACGGACTTGATGTTTTGACATTTGTTGCCAAAATCAAGGAAATAAAGCTGAGGATATAACCATAGCAGAAATATTTTGAAGAGTAAAAATCCAAAGTGCGACCCCCTTCAAGAGCTGAAATCGAAAGTGGCCAATAGTTTTGCACAACTTTGTAAAATCTGCACACTAAAGCTAAGCCCAACTCTTAGTTGCGGGTATAATTTCACGAAATTGTGCTTTTACAAAACGATGCATCTTGCATTTTGACGCATCCCCGGCGTAAATTATCGTACCTCCATTCCTTTTTTATGTCCATCGTCGCTATTCCTCCATCCTGTGGTTCGTATTTACCAAATGGAGCGTACACTTAGCCAAAGTAAAACCGTGAGTACCGCTGAAATTCCAGCATGACACTGGTAGTATAGGCTTCAACGTTTGGTCCTTAGTTCATGAAATATAGCGAGAAGGCAATCCCTGGCTCGTAGTTTGCATAGATATACTTGAACATTTTGCTATCAATTGAAGAGTTAGGTCGTGTGATTTACCAGAGTTCTTTCCTTGAACCCGATCTTCGCGTACCACGAAATATTTTCAGGTGAAGTTGAACCAAATTTTGTAAACCGAGACTTTAATGAAAAGAAGACGTTTAAGCTGAATTTTGAGCACGTGCGTGACGTGCACTCGGGCAGTTTATTAACTCGGGTTAAAAACAGGGAATTGGGTTGAGAATAGGCATAGCAAACCTGAAATTGGTGGGGATGAACAGTTTTGTCCAATAAAATCTACTTTTGTGCAACTCACAACTGTTTTATTCATCACCTCGCTTCAAGATTAAGTCTTTTTTGGCCTAACCTTGGCAGCTTTTCTTATTCGGCGAACATCCAATAGTAGTTATCATGTATGTCTGGCAGGAAGTACTTGTTGCTGAAGAAGAAGTAAAGGCGTAAACGGCTGGTTCAAAAACTTTGGTGACCCGTGCCCGAATGTACGTCATGCTGCTCATGCCACATGTCTTGGACTTATCAGAGCAAGAACACCGCAAATGAGCTACTCTGCAACAGCCCTTGTTTCGCTGTTGTATATATTTACTCGGCATTCTGCGACATCGCGAATCGCACAGTGATGAACAATATGTGGAATTCAAGCAATTGCAACTTTAAACAGCTCGTGATGTAAAATATATTTTTGCCAGTTTACTGGGCGAATTGATACTAAACGCAATATGCTTTTTTCAGCTCCATCTCAAAAAATAAGAGCAAAAGTCAATTAACTCCGATTGAGATATGCAAAAAGTTTGAACACAGAAACGATGGTAGATGCAAATTACAAGGATCGCTATTTAATGCTCCCTCTCGCTCGGCGTTTCGGGTGTGAAGCATTTCTAGTGACTGAGTAGGAAATTCTGGTCCAAAGATTTCTAACTTTGTAACGTAAAACTGCACATAAGGTTTTTTGAAAGTACTGTTATTTCATTCCAACAGCATGTGAACTTGTTGCCCAACAAAAATAAGGTAGTTGAAAATTTGCGTAATGGTTTACTTGTTTTACTTCTTTGATAGCTTTTGTGCCAGCTGTACGATACAGAACAAATTTTGTTGGTTGTGCTTTTTTAAAAATTGATTGTGCGTTGAATAAACTATACTATTCCTTGTATAGAAAGGATTTCCACGATGTATCTTCTACGTTTTGGGAAACGAGTTTTGCGAAAGATACTCTTACTATGGAATGAGGAGTAAGTTGGCGCAATTATTAGAATCTGTGGCTTTGCTTCAAAACGTCTTTCCGAAAGCATGTCGTTTTTCATCAAGCACATTGAGCAAAAATAAAAAATTCTAGTGATTTGTTTGCATAAATTTTTGCTAGACTGCTTGATATGTTTTGATACACAGCAATTTTGGTGATCTACTTATCATACTACCTGCATTGGGATGATGACACTTCAACATCTGTGTACCATGCTTTTACTGTGCTGGCTTACCTATTTCCGATCCTTGGAGCTTTGCTTGCCGACACATGGTGGGGAAAATACAAGTGAGTGTCCTGCATCGTATATGTTACTGACGACTGAATAAATGATCATCAGGCCACGTGCTATGAAAAAAATCCCAAGGTACACATTGCAGCTCATTAAACGGCTGTTGTTGATGTCCATTGACGTTATCCGAACTTTTATTCATATAGTGCTATAGGTATGAGTGAGCCTTAATCTGCTGCAGGTAAATTTATAAAGCAGGGTCTCATCTGCTGGTTTTGGAAGTCGTATTCTGCACAGAAACGCACTTACCAGTGACTTAAACGAAATCACGTTGCACGTGGAACTGCGCTGCTAAAGTTGCAAACCTCATGAAAATCCTTTCATTTTACAACTACAACTGCACATGTCAAACCAAAGCGATATTGTCATTTTTTGCGGCATTGGTTTAGAGTTTTGAGTAAGACTTTAGATTAACACATTCTGATATAATTATGACCAAGCGCATGCGCACTTACACGAAATTCGTTCCAACCAAAGCAAATGTATTTACATTTTATGATGTCCGCAGCAGAAAAGTGCAGCAAACATCGAGAAAATGCGTTACAAAGGCACTTTTAATTTAGGGCACGAAAAGAGCGTCTAAAACAGGGGTCTCAAACTCAAATTACTCCAAGGGCCAAATGAGGAAGTATCCCAAGGGCCGCATTATGATGCTGACGCAACAGTGGCGGTACCTGAACCTTATTAGAAACAGCTTTTACATCTTATTTCCTGCGAAAGGTGTCATGGGCTACAGGCAAATCATTTACAGCCGTCACTACGTTCATTTAAAAGAAAGTTGAATACTCGCTAGCCGAGAACTTTTAAACACCGGTGAATAAATTAAATAACGTTAATGTTAATTATTTGAAAATTCCCAAAAAGCATCGCGGGCCGTGTGTTTGAGAACCCTGGTTTAAAGGCACATGCTAGAAATGCCCTAAAGATGCAGTACGATGATAAAAATCACACATTCTAAATGAGCATCTTTTCTAACTCTGTGCACACAGGGGAATGACTAAGGATTGCGTTATTGTAGTTGATTTGTTTTGCGCAACTTAGTTTAGTTTTCAGTTGTAAACCTTTTTCACGCCATCACAACGTTAGCTTGACTGTGCAAGGTGTCAACTTCAGCTTTTCTTCATGGTTTGCTGCTTGTCATCAGAAATGGAATTCTTCCAAGTGTCAATTATGCGAATGTTCAGATCTCAGGTGCTGTTTTAAAAAACTCACAAGTTCACAACAGCTCAGCAGGTCATGCAGAATAATGATATAATGTCTCCATGCGCTTTGCTGTGAAACTATCAAGGCAAAAACCACAACTGTTTTCTGAAATGTTTGTTATTATATCAGCTTATGGAAGATTGAACGAAATTCATGATAGAGCTATGCTTTATTTTAACTGGAATCTTAATTCGGATTCAAGAAAATGCTCAATTTATGCGGAGTACATTGTTTCTCATTTTTCAACCGTTTACAGTTTTTAGTTCAACGTTGACAAATTTTATATAAAATATTTACCCTGCATGGTTTCAATAGAATGATCGACCTAACTTTGATAACAAGGTTGCCATCGCATATTGCTTGACTCGACAGAAGTACAATTTAGACAAAATATCATCCTCACTTTAAGAGGCATGGGTTTTACATCTACTGCAGTTTTGCGTTCAGTATATTGTGATTTTCAACCTTGCTTTCGGCCAGCTGAAATTCAGTTGAACGCCCAAGTTTGAAAATAGATGTACGATCAGTTGCGAACTTTGGATTTGAAATTATCTGACCAATTGCTGTATTCATTCGTTAGATATTTTAGATAAGTTTCACGAATTTTCTTTTTTATAGGACAATTTTGTGGCTGTCTATTGTATATGCCATCGGAATGGTCCTGAACACTCTTGGCTCCATAAACACGCTGGGTGATCTAACAGTCCACGCGTAAGTAAAATTCGGTTTCTGTGACCTTAGAGATGTTCTAGATATTTTAAGCTGAGAATTCCAATCTGCAACAAAATCTTGTGTCTGTGAGGAGAGTTGGCAAAGTACTAGATGTCTTACTGTTTTTCTTTTCTCCAGATTTTGACTGTTTGAAGAAAGACTATTTGTTAATATTATACGCAGGGTATTATCATCTGCCGGCCTGTTTGTGATAGCTGTGGGGACAGGAGGTATAAAACCGTGTGTATCAGCTTTCGGTGGAGATCAATTTGAAGCTGATCAGGTACGAAAACCCAAAATCCACGTGCTGTTAGTTTCATTATTAAAAAATTGATTGTTAACATAACCACAAAAGCAAGCGTTATGAATTTGGCCTGCTGTTAGGTGGTGGAAGTCGGAGAAAACAAAGTGAAAAGCGGGGTTGTTTTGGGTAGAATAATTGCACCAAATTTCTGCTGGATCCGTCTGTGCTCACTTCAAGTTTTTAAAATACGTTTGTTTACGTAAGAGCATTGCAGAAAATACGAGCATATTACTCCAACAGTGCTTTGAAATGGGGCAAATCGTGAACTTTGTACTGTGAACGAGCATTCAAATGAAATCATTTTTTCTGAAGTTTAGAGACCTGCTCAACTAGTACAGTAACGTGTGCAGCAAGTGCAAGGATGTGTGTCGTGCATAACAGTCGCGATCTAATTTCCCAGACACTTCTGTGAATCAAAAACGTGAGGTCAAATTACCCCAGTATGGAGGCCCGTTTGCGCCATGTAAAAATTTCGTTATAGTGTAAAAATCGCTGTAAAGTTATTTCACAAAAATTTTTTACTTTTGAAAAGAATTATGTCAATTGACTAATTGGTTGAAATTTAAAAGATTAATTCTTTAAAAAAATTTTTTTTGCAAGAAAAATTAACAACATTTTTTCGTTACTGAGCCCAAGTTATTCAACAAAACGTTTTCCACTGAAGTTAGTGAATAAAAAGTGTTGTAAACTCGTATATCACATGTTCGATTTTTCACAAAATATATTTTTTCACATATTTTTTTGAGAAAAGTACTTTACAGTGTTTTATTCCAACATAGAAACATTTTTACATGGTGCAAGTGGGCCGCCGCACACCAGCACGCCAGAAGGGGGTATTTCATTAATTCGAACTTTGTACTCCGTCGTCTAAGCTTTCAATGTGTCATTGGCAGAAGAGTATTAACATAAAGTTTTGTAATATAACTGTTAAGTCGGTTTAGTTAGGGACCGTTCAGCAGATTTGACATTATCAGCAGCAAAGAGTTTTAGGTGTTGGGAGCATGTCTAGTTTATAAGTCTGTCGTTTGTCATCTCCTGGCGTAAAGATGCTTGTTGTGAAAAGGCTGTTTAACAACATTTATGGTGACTATAGCGTTGTCGACTTACTGAAACAGCTGCTACTCGATAGATAGCGTTCAACGTCTGAGCAATTTTCGTTTGTGGTTGCCAAGCAACTTGTTAGTGCTCCAACATCAAACCCAGCTGCAACATCGAGTCAACGTATAGTCTAGATAACTTTCTGTAGATCCTACTTACTTTATTTTATTCTGAGCAATATTATCATGAACAAGCAAAGTAAGAGCTGATGCCACTTAGGATAAGCCTATATTATAGCATGGGCGTGAACTGCATCGAAAACTATTCGTGTACTTTGATTTTACCTTAAAACCCTTTCATTTCGATACCAGCGTGACTTCGTAGATTCGTTAAAGGTTGGATAATACCAAGCGTTCATGTCTTTCTTTCATATACATAAAATGAAAGTCAAGCCAGCCAGAAACATTTGATTAGAATCATGTAAAATTTTGAAATTTGATGACAGCGTCAGCCATTTTGGATTTCTACGTGTCACAAACGTGTTGTGAAGTTAAAAAAACATTTTTCAATCTTCAAGTGTCATCAAAATTAGCTTACTTTATCGTACATAACCACCAATATTAATAACAGGCATTTTTGAAATTGTTGCATTTTGGTCTCCATCTTTCTTTAAGGAAAATTACAGAAGAAGATTTTTTTCCTTGTTCTATTTCGCAATCAACGCCGGAAGTCTCATATCAACTTTTGCTTCTCCCATCATCAGAGGTTTGTCCTGTGTTTCTTGTTATTGTTTTCTCTATATGAAGAGAAGCTCCCAATCGTCTGGAACTGCGTCTGATGTCCTGCAAAGAAAACGCTATAATTGTAGATCAGGGGTGCTCAATACGTCGATCGCGATCTAACAGTCGATCTCATAGGTACCGTGGGTAGATCGCATGACAATAACATCTTCGGCGCCTGTGGACGGACTTGTCCGTTCCTACATTCAAACGCCCATAACTTTTTTGTATTTGGTATTTTGCAACAGTCATTGTACTGTAAAAAGAATTTTCAATGTATTTGTTAATACATATGTGTTTTGCATTTTTGTAGAAGGTATATCGTTTTGACTTGTTCATTTTAGAAGTTGCTCTCATGCTGACGAAGTATGAGCACCTTTGCCTTAGATCAGTGCACAGGTTTTTGAAGAAGTGGTTGACGTTTTTTCTAATAAAATGTTTTCTACAGTTTTAAAGTTTGTTATAGTATTGGATGCAAACGGCGAGTAAAAAACTGATGCTGAAAAGGTGCAAATAAATAAAAACTTTCAGTAAAAATATTAATTTTTTTCTTAATAAATTTGAATTGATGGCGTTTGTTGTAGACCTTTGACTGATATTAATATGTTACAGAACAGGTGAAGTGCTTCGGAACGGACTGCTACGCTCTTGCTTTTGGACTTCCTGCTGTTCTGATGGTTGTTGCTATAGGTAGGTTGCTGCTGTTTGACTCTATAGTGTGATTCTTTCTGATTTATCTTGTGACATTGTTATTCCAGTGGGGTTTAGTACAGTGTTTCTCAAACTTTTTTTGCTTGCATGGGCCAGATAACTTTTGATAAAAATTGCGTGGCGCACTATCTTTTTTAGCATATGCTTATTGTACGAATAAACAAACACATATTGTTCTAAAGTAGCGAATTTGTTCCGCAATTCAGTGAGAATCTAGGTGGTGTACCGAGGTTAGATGGCGATCGGGGCAAGAAACAAGTTAGCCGCCCCCATGTTCAAACCGAAAGTATTTTGGAGTAAATTTACTGTGTTGAATGAAGTACTTGCGACATTGTTGGGACTATTCGGCGCCCCCAGTGATTCGGTGCCCGGGGTATTGTGCTCCCTTTTCCCACCCTCGTTACGCCCCCTGGAAAGTCTTGCTGCTGAACATGATCAATGTTTTCCCACGCTGTAGTGATTAGACATCTAGACAACTGTATTCTAGCATATTTTTGTCCTAACCCCGTGGCACACTCGAAAACTGAACACTGGTATAGTAGAAACGTTTGAAAAAATAGCTTTTTAGAAACTTGATTTTGGATTTTATCGTGAGGAATCTGAAGAGGATTTTTCTTGTGAATTGTTTGTTCTACCGGCTTTCAATGTTTGTTGCGGAGATTTGCACGATCTGTGCACTCCGCGTGTTCCATCGATCAGTAAGAACTGTTCGTTAATGCTGCAGAAGTTTGGTGTGTATAAGTGCTAAATATGGTATATTCACGTGCAGTCTAAAAAAAACAATTGGGGTTGCGTTTGTAGCCGTAAAAAAAGGACCATCAGTATGACGATCACGATCTTTGTATAAGAAATTGTATATCAGGCCTGCACAACATACCGTCCGCAGGCCACATGTGGCCCGCTAGAGCTTTCTTAATTGCAGAAAATGTTGCAACAGCCCCACTTCGGATATATAATTAATTATCGTTCTAGATTTTCCTTCAAACTACGACAAAATGAAATAGATTTTGCAGCCCGACGCAAATTTATGTTGGTTTATTTGGCCCTTCGAGCTTTCTGAGTTGTACAGGCCTGTTGTATATGTTTAGAATGCGAAAGCATTTACAGCTGTGGTCTTTCTGACAATCCCAACATGGTACATAGAAGGTCTTTGGCGGCCATGCCTCACGTAATGTGCAAAGTACCATTACACGGTGCTTGCTTAGAACATTGCGGCAGACATTCGGAAATATAAATCAAATGCTCCAACAATCTTTTCGAATCGATTGATGCTAACATTGATGAGTAGTAGACGAAAAACAATTTGACAGATTGCTTATGGTTGTGCTGAGCAAATAAAAAATATTGCTCCAGCTAAAACACGCAACGAAAAATTTGTAATTGAAATGGCAATGCTGGTTGCAATTTTACAACTAAAGTTTCATGTTCGGTTTCTTTCGACGTTGGAAATGGTTTGCGACGACAATCGGTGATTTATGCGGTTGAATAGATACATATGTTTTTTTGCGGTTCATGCTTGCCTTTGATTGTTACCTTCAGCGTTACTACCTCTGCAACGTAAAAGTTTCATATTCATGTAAACGGCAAAGTATCATTAAACCAAATTGCACCGATTATACCGTATTTATTCGATTTTTAGCCGCCTTAATTGTAAGTCGCCCTTGATTCTAAGCCGCACGAAATGGTGTTAAAATATTAATGCAAGCCAGTTTTTTTTAAGGAAAATGTTAAGTACCCGGTATGGGCCTGTAGGGACCCGATTTCTCTGATTCTAGGGACCCGAATTGGGTCCCTAAAACACCTTAAAAAGCCCTGATGTAAGCCATCTTGATTGTAAGCCGCACTTGAACATACGTTACCTAATCCGTTGAGATACTTTTGCGTATTAGCACGTTTCACGATTTTGACCACCTTGGTAATGATACATACACATTACACATATTACAACTGCCTTCTGTTCATCGTAATCCCTCCTGTGGCGAGTGTGGACGGGATGCTGAAGAAAGGAAAGATAGTGCGAAAAGAGTGTTTGGTCAACAAAACGTAGCCAAGGAAAGACTGAGCGTCATCTAGACCTTTTCATGAGCTAAAGAAAGAAATTTAAGCCCCCCTCGATTGTAACCCGCACAAAATTATGAAATGAAAAAAAACATTGTAAGCCGTGGCTTACAATCGAATAAATGCGGTAGTCAAGAGTCCTCATTTTGCATAAAAGTGGGAAAGATTAAGCAGTTTTTGTTGTAGCATCTTGTCTTGTTTTGTTTTTCGTGTTGCGGTCGTGCAGTGAATATTCTGGACTGCTCTCTGAAAATCGGAATGTTTCAAAAATTATGAACAACCGAACCCATGTTTGAACTTGCAGTGTTGTTTCTCGTTGGAACCAGCTCGTACAAGATAGTCATGCCTGACGATAAGATCATGATTACAGCGGCGAAATGTGTCGGCGTAAGTTGTTTCACAAACAATAAGCGCGCGATGTTTTGATTTGACGCAGCTCTCATTATGTTGGGTGAATAATGCTGAGTGGGTGTTTTTCCAATTAAATAAAAAACTGTTTAAATAATTGTTAAAGTAAATAAAACTGTTTAAAGAATTAGTTCCTGTTTAGCACATGCACGTCGTTTGTCTTGTCCCCCTTGCCTCAGAGACTGTGTCTACACGCATTGCTTGCTGCTTATAGGCGAACTGCTGAATTCGCATTTCCTGCTTTTGCGCAAAAATCGCTTCTCTTTTTCTGCGATTTCAGCGTGCCATCAAAAATCGTTGGAATACGCCGAGAAGCGAAAGAAACAAGGAACACTGGATGGATTACGCTCTCGATGAACACAATGTGCGTTTCTCTCAGCTAAGTGCAAAGCTTTCTCGGAGCCGGTTTTCGCGGTAGATGGTTGTGTTGTAAAAATTAAGAAAACCTTTTGTTGGAGCTTTGGGTGCTAAAAATGTAACATTGCTGAAAGAAATGTTTTGGTTTTCTTTTTATCATGAAGAACTGGATTTCATTCGAATCTACTCTGTCTGTTTTCACTTTTTTTTCATGCAGGCCAAATTGGTTCGTGATATTAAATACGTTCTTCGAATTCTCATCCTGTACATTCCACTTCCCCTGTTTTGGACTTTGTTTGACCAGCAAGGCTCGAGGTGGACTTTGCAAGCTGTTCGAATGGATGGGTACGTGGTAAGTATATTAAAGTGATACGTTGGAATATCTTAAAACGTTTTGTCTTTCGTATTCAGCATAGTTTTTGTGTCTCGTTGTGGCTGGATTGGCATCAGAAAACTTAGCTTTACAGCGAGTGAAGGTATTTTTTTATGCAGGGGCAAGAATTTGTAATACGTTAGCATCTGATTAGACGAAGCACTGCCTCATAATTAGTTTAAAAAATTACTTTTTAATCATTGTTGCCGCATGCTCATCACATTTTTGTCACAACGAATAGCCAACACTATCTTATAGCTCTTGCGCTTGATAGCGTTTACTAAAAGACCTGAATGATGCATTTATGAAAGCATGAAAGCAATAAAAAATGGACAAGCGGTAAAAAACAAACGTCTTTACTTCTTGTGAACGCAGGGTTCACTTCGAGTCCTTCCTGACCAAATGCAGATCTGCAATCCACTGATGATCGTCACTCTTATTCCACTTTTTGAAGTGACGCTTTATCCTCTGCTTCGAAAGTTTAACATCAACTTTAGGTGAGCGTCTACTCGAAGATCAAGTGCTTCTATGAACAATCGTTCTGCTTTTTGATACAATGATAAGTTGTCAGAATATGGTAAATTGCTTCATAGAAAAGCACTGACATTCGCGGCGTTTTTTTGCGAGAAATGCTTTTCATTTTAAGTCATCATCGCAAGCATATAACAATTAAAAGCTCTAGAAGGTTTTCTATAGGCTTTAGAGCAGTGGTTCCCACCCTTTTTCATTTCGCGACCCCATTTCAAAATATGATATAAGTTCACGACCCCATTCGAAAATATGACATAAGCGCTCGGCCCCAGCCATTAACTGCAACTCTAAAGGTGTTCAAATAACGACCGACAAGATGAACAAAATGAAAAAACCCACATTTTACATGTTACGTTCACTGTATTTACTTTCATATGCATAACAAACAGCACCCACGCTAATCAGTAGGACGACTGTGCTTGCATCCGTGCAACTAGTCTTGAAATCGTGGGGACGTATTAGTGATAGCTAAGCTCATGTCATTCTCAATGTCCAGTCTATTCTGTGACTTATTTTACTGTAATGTGAACAGGGGTTGAAAATCCAGCCTCACACACAGGGGTGAATATTAGAATTCAGGGGACTGAGGCAAACTCTTAGAAAAGTACCCCAATAGAGTTGAGGAGCCCCGTTTGGCTCATTTGCAAATAATTGTTGCTTTATTTTGAAAAGCATACGGCTTGTTTCAGATCTTATTAAAATGTGACTCTAGAGTAGTTTATAAGTTTTTCAACAGAACCGTGCAAAAACCTGTTTTTTTCGTTGAGACCTTTCGGTCGTTTTTCTTGCAGTTGTATCAAAACTTGCTGAAACAGTATTCACTACCCTACTATTTTGGACATTATGACCGAATTGACTTAATTGATTTGGTTATTTCAAACTAAATTCGGTCGATGACTGGAAAAAGCCAGGTGCGAAACTCTCAAATGGTACCCGCAGAATCTCCAAAAAAAGGGGGACGCGAGATGACAGCTTTTCGTTCACCTCCTCTTATACCCACTCCTATACTCACAGTGGTAGGTTGAAACAAATGTAAGCAGACAACAAATAGGGAGCATAGTTGGTCTAGGTATGATTGCTGCATAGCGTACCAGGACTGCGTCCGGGATTTTTCAGAGAACAAGTCACGTGGTTAGGAATCATTTTGCAGTTGCAAACAGGCTCAATCGTGAATAACACAACCGTTTCTTTTAAAAAGTGAATACAAATTATTGCGTCCAGTTTCCGTTGCAGGAAATGCAAGAGCATTATTTTCTTTACGATGCAATCTTTTGTTTGAAGTGAACCGCAAATTGCACTATGTTAAAAAGTTACCTTCTACTTTTATGCACATCACTATCACTTGTTAGGCCTGCTGGTAAGATCCCGTCATATGTCAACTTTAAGGCTGCTTTGTGCTGGAATCATGACCTTGAACCATAACGAATACAAAATAATTAATGTAATAGGCTATGGAACTACAATGATATAAATATCGGTTCAGCTTAATTGGAATTTCAGCTGGAAAGTATTCACAACAGGATACATGTTTACGAGGCTGACATACTTTCAGCATCACTGGCCAGAGCCTAATTTATCTAGTGCTGCCGTGTTTCTACGATAGAGTGGGGCGCGGGTTGAATTTTTGTTTACATCCTCCCCGCACCCCCAAAATTTAAACCCGCCCAGCTGGAGTTCGCGAAATCTTGCCCGCTCCCGCCCCGCACACTTCTAAACCCGCAACCGCCACGCAGACCATCCCAACCCGCGCCCCTCGCATTTTTTCTGTGCCAATCTCGCACCTGTCTGAAAACTTCTAAAAACTTATCACCCCCGAACACATGTCTAACAAGCAGCAAAATAAAGCTGATCATTCCTTTCATTGGCAACCGAACCAAAACTTTTCCACACATCTTATCTACCGCAGATTTGAGGTTATAAAAACAACGCTTCAGTCGAGTTGTGACCAGGTGTGTGTTAAGCGCTGTCTTATCCATTTAGAAGGGCAGCTAGAATGAATTATTCCTCACCAAGTGCGACGATAGCATTAAAATATGGAAATGGTCCAGTGTTGCCACTGGGGCCATTCTCGTTAACATCAGATTGTTGCCTGTTTCAACATCAAATAACATCAGATTTTTACGTTAGACCTACAGCTTTACACAAGCTAAATGCTATTATCAATAGCTAATAAAGCGCTCTATCCCACGTTGATCCCCAAACAGAGCGAAGTACAATCGCCATTTGAATGGAGAAATCGGTTATGTGTAACGTATATGCTATTTTCAACGTAGTGAAGAGAGCTTCTTCAGTTTGAAACCGTAACCAAACACATGAGGTTGAGAAATTGATGAAAAGATCCTTAAAAATCATGAATCTAACTTATTTTCATCCCAAAAGAAGAGGAATTGTGTAAAACAAATGCAACAGTCCAGTCAGCATCAAATTTGTTGCCACATCGGCCATTCTTTAAAAACATCAAAAGCGGCAACACTGGAAATAGTCACTTGCCTAGTGCCTACCACATGGCAAAAGTGTGAGCTAATGTATCGCAACAATGGGTTGTTACATCGTAATGTAATAATTATAATTACTGTAGGCTTGCTGGCCTAAGCGCAATGTTGGCAAAAAAATTTTGTAAATCCATGTTCTTTGCGATTTTTGAGCTGATTAAGTTCATGTGCTTTGGCCAAACATTCAGTTACCCGCACAAAGAATTTCTCATCCCGCGCCCGCCCCGCACCCGCAGCAAGTACAACCCGCACCCCCACACAAAGCAGTACGGGTTCCTGCACCCGCCCCGCAAATGCGGGTACCCGCAACCCAGGCGGGTTAAACCGCCCCGCGCAGGACTCTATTCTACAATCAGGTCGATTTGAACTGTATAGGAGAAATCAAACAGGAAGTATGATGGAGATAATGTGAATTTCACAAATATCTGTCCGTGTTTCGGTTTTGCTGATGTAACAAAATGTTGATATACGAAGTTCTAAAAATTCGAGACTTCAGCAAACTATTGAGGCTGCTGTTCACGACCCCACAAAAACTCCTCTGCGACCCACTTTGGGGTCGCGACCCACCGGTTGGGAACCACTGCTTTAGAGGAATCAGCCTATTGGGCTCTGCTTTCATCTTTTGCGACGATTCAAACTTGCGCGTATCTGTATTCAAGTAACTTCACTCCTGAAATAAGCAAGGAATCAATCACAAGTTTCAAGAGGAAATCGATTTCACGTAAAACTACGCATCATCAGTCCTTACATCTTATTCAAAGAGAATCGCAAGCATATAACTGGTTGATCGTGAATATGCAGTAGAGCGTCAGCACCCTTTTAAAGTCTTCATAAAGCTGGTCTATCATCCATCTAAACATCTGCCAAATCTTTCAAACTGTTTTTTGTATGTATTCCGTGGTGATATAAAACGCTTTTGCTTCTATGTTCGAGCAGGAAACAATTCACGTTCCGAGTAGAAACTTTAAACGTTTCTAAATGAATTCTTCAGCAATGCTGGTCGTTCTAAAAATCAGCCATGCCCAACAAAAATCATTTACGTCCCAGAAGCTTCACCAAAGAGATCTCGCAAAGCGCGAAAGAAAGTTTAAAGATTTGACTTTCGTTTATTTAGATAGTGCGCTTTGATTGGCCAGAGGAGCCAGCGTATTTATATGCGATATATTTTGCAGCCCACTTCGTCGTATGGGCTTGGGAATGTTCCTTGCTGGCATCGCCTTTGTTGTAGCTGGTCTTGTTCAGTTGGACATTCAGGTGAGTGGCTGCAAGTTAAACTTACTTACCTGCAATTCGCGGTAAGTTTGCGACTGTCGTGGTGGTCTCAGTTACCATTTGCCACGAACGACAATGAAAAATTCTCCTGAACTTATTACACTTGGATGCAAATTCTAGTGGTAGAACTAGAAGACTGTAGCCTACTTGTTCAGAGCACTTACATGGGCAAATTGAATTGAGCTCGTTCCAGTGAGTGGTTTCTTGTGGTATTCCTACATCTGACGATTGTCGCTGTGAAAAATTAGCGTTTGCTTTCATAACAGGCATGGATAGTGTATGTCATACTGTAAGCCACTGCGCTCTTCGAGACAAATCCTCTACGAATACTTGACTGTTACTTTTTCTTCTGCAGAAAAACTTAACAAAAGTTCCCGAAACGAACAACCAGGCGAGCGTGCGAATCATCAACGCTGCAGGTTGTCCTGTGGAATACTATTCCGATATTTATCCTATGTGGCAGCCAGACTCCGCAGAAAATGAAGGAAGCGGCCAAAATATCCTTTGGCCTGGCAATGTGAGTGAAAAATTGATTCCTTGAAATACAGCTTATGTAATGCAAATGTGACTTACCTGTATACATATAACGTTTCCGAAACGAATTTTATGAAACTGATTATGATCTGTTTATTCCAACATTTTGTTTATGAGTGGAACTGTTGTTTCTACAATGCCTGTTCATAAATATAATGACGAAAGGTTCTTTCTTAGGCTGGTATATTTTTAATTGGAATCTTTCGTTAAAAAAGTCATAAAAATACTCTGTGAGTTGCTGTTACTGAATGTTACGTCAACGAAATTCCGATAAAGACTTCAACAAACGGCTGTTCACAAATTTGAACGAAAATATTGTTCGTGACTTAACAATCCTTCACTGTTTTCTATTTTATTTTTCCATTTTCCATAATCTTTTTAAGAAAATTTTTCCTCTTAATACTTTCCTACCCATATAAAAAACTAAAATTGTGTTGCTCTGTAAATAAGTTGTTTTTTATGTCACTTGAATGAAAGGAAACCGACACCAAGGAAAACATATTCAAAATCCAAAACCACAAATTCTATATCGATTTCGCTTGCTCTGGATCGCGGAAAGAAACGGCCAGCTTGTCGCTTTCAGGGAAAACTGCCTACGATTTCATCATTAGTAACGACGACTCTTCTACAACGTTGAAATATTTGCAGGTAGATAAAATTGTAAAGCGCTTTGTTCATATTTTTCTTGAGCGGATTTAGAAGCAGTTTCAAGCTTCCACTAAACTTGCATCATCGAAACGGGTACGTTGCATTTGTTGCTGGTGCTTGATCGGGTGTTGTTTGGCTTACTGCTCAGAATCGATGGAGAAGCAGCCTGCAATTCGAAAAACGTAGAAAACTTTTCAAACGATACGTTAACGAAAGTATGTCAAAATGCTATGCTCAACAAATTCTCGCCTTTTTGTTTTCAATGTCTGAGCATTAAGGTTATTACATGAAAAACTAAATCAGTCATTTCAACCTTCCACTTTGACAGCAGTTTCTTTCCACCAACATTGCTTTTTCGCCGATTCGTGAGATCACTGCATAGTTGCTTTGCCAGATTGAGTTACGACCAATCTTTGAATAACATTTGTGACACATGCAATTGAAAAGTTTTTGCGCTCAATAAAAGAGCTTGTTTACTTTTTCAAGCTGTCATTTTAGTTAAAGAAAGCGCCAAGGTCACCATTTTTCGTAAATATCATGCGCCGTAGCACCTCGATTAGAATTTGTACTGTGAAACGGCAATGTTTGTCTCAACTAGCTTATTTTTTAGACATCTCACCATACGGAGAAATCGGAGCATGGCAGCGCAGTTGTTGAGTAAGTTTAATGATTTCTTTCGATACCGGCGAAACTGCATGAAACTGACTCAACGTGCTTAGCAAGCACGCGATACTAACAAGACTCCAATTTGGCAATATATGAGTTGCTCACGTGTGGTAGCACAGGCCACTACTTCGAATTTCTGCAGAATCCGCTGTTGAAAGATGACTAATTTAAGTAAATGTAGCTCAATGCTAAATTTTGCCTTAAAAATAGGCTTGCCATTGCATATTGGTGGCACTGCGCATCTTGTAAGCGTTTTTTCTCCCTTTTCTTTGAATTTCTGTGACCCCAGCCATACGCCGAGCGATCTCAACCAACCTGTTGCGAACGTGTTAGGTTGATCAAAATCGTTATTGACTCATCAGTAGCACTTGTAGTCGTAGCATGTTGAAGTTCTATTTGGCCCAAGTATAATTGTTTTCAAATTTGTATCAACCTCATTTATGTCACACACAGTATTCTCATTGTTGACTGCAGCGCAGGATGACTTGTGGCAGCTTCGATTTTGCTCCAGTTACGATCGGAGAGGTTCGGCTTAAAAACCAATTGCAGTGCAGACTTTTAAAGAATACTTTTGTATTTAATCATGTCTGATATATTTCCAGACAAGTATAAATATCATTATTGCGAAGTTTTCGATCGCTGTCTACATACTTGGGCATGTTCTTTTACGACCTGCTGTTGCTGGGCGGAATGTCAACAGTTCTTGTTGGACGGTTGCATCGCCCTTTATATTTAACCTGTGGTACGATTTCTTGGCTGCTTCTAATAGCGTTTTTGTTATACGCAGCGTCGTGAACACCTTGAGCATTAATGTCAGTGTCCATGTTTATATCCCAAACGACGATCCAGGTTTTCGTGGAGTGAAATCCAACGCGCGACACACTCTGCCCGAATTAAACAGAGGAAAGTAAGTAAAGGAAACACTGACGGCAAAAGCGAAAGATCGGCACATGAGATTCTCAGTCGTGTAAAAATTGTATTTCCGGTCCGGTGGGCCCGGTGGCCACTTTTAGGGTTAAATTAAGTCTTCGGCGTGAATTTAACGTGTAGGGAAATTTGATAGTATTCCGCGTTGTTTTAATGTGACGGGCTACTGCTTTACTTGTTTGTGCATGAAACATACTTCGCCGTATTTACGAAAGGCTGTGGTGCGGTCGAAGATGTTGCTTAATAGTGAAAAAGCATCCAGCTACGCGTGAAATGTGGCTACCGGTAAGCACCTTCATATTAGCTTTATCGCTTAGTCAACTTTAGACTTTTTTAAACTCCAACGTGAAATGTTTTAACGCCTCTCACGCCCAGTGGTACCGAATTAAAAGGAGATGAGATAAACACGGCCCAAATTAACAAATATATGCTTTATACTGTTCACAAAGTTATGGAGCTGGCTGTCAGAAACTTAGTATGATGGTCTTCCCTTACTGCTAAGCTGTATTCCCTCATTTGATAAGTTAAATGTTACCTCCAACATCCTCCCACAAAAACAACAGCGAAGTAAGCATCCACTAAAATCACATGGTAAGTCACCATGTTCAATGAAACCAAATAGGTCTTCAGCAAGGCCCAAGTTATTCTTACGCTGGAAGAAAACGCGTTGAACCGGTTTGTGTTTTTTATTTCCCCAACGATGTAACTGTTAAGCTAACCTGCACAATTTCAGATTTGTTTTATGCAGGCCGTCGCATTCTTGACGTCTGTTTTTGATGACGTGGTTTATACATCACTATTGTGTAGTGATCGTCAACCGTTATGAATTTTCGACCGAAAAAAATGTGTATTATAGACATACACTTGAAATCTCTGATGACACCGACACAACGACTTTCTACACCTATACTTTCGAGGTGAAAACCGGAGGAGTCTATTCCATCGTTTTGAGTGACACAGACCCCACTACGCCGGATATTGGATCTGAGGTCTGGAGCTTTTACGAGAACGCGCTGTTGAGAGGGATGAGATTTGCTGGCTACTGCTGGATACCAGTGGCATACGGATATATCCGGGTGGACCTTCCCCGCCAGAATAAAAAGTTGGATTAGGCGGTGATCATGCTGTCAATCAGATAAAAACACTCTGTGTTTATAAATTGATTTTCTGCCGTATCTTTTGTCATACGACTACCGTGTATTTCAATACTCCAACAACGCACGTCAAGTGTTTTTCTCGGCAAATAAAATGTGAAAAACGATGGTTTTGCATTAATGGCGAATCTTCGCAGGGAGAAGAGCTGAAAGGAGAAATTTATACTGACGTGTATCACAACGATGTGAACATCTTCTGGATGATTCCACAGTATTTTATAATCACTTTGGGTGAAGTTTTCTTGTCGGTTACTGGTCTGGAGTTTTCTTATTCGCAGGTGAGTGATGATGAATATATTAGGCAGACGGATTTGTACATCGCTTTTCAAAATTCGTTTACCATGTAGTTCCTGTAATAGATGGGTTTAAACCGTAGTGTTTCGTAAAGCGTGGCGTTGAATAAACCAACCAAAAGGAGTTTTTTTTTTATAATAACAAGCAATGATTTACTTGATTTTTATTTGCTATTACTGCACAAATTCGGCTGTAAACAACAGCAAATCTGAAAGCATCGATCTGACCCAATGGTTTCTTGATCTGAAACAAAATATATTTCTGTGGATAATCTTGGCCAAAGCATGTCTACGGTGAAGATGCCATGTATCCAAAATTTTGACAAGAACAGCCATCTTTTGATCTCACAAAAATCTGGAGAGATGCTTTTAAGTGCGTCATGGAGCAGTAAAAAAGCGGAATTTTCGGATATCTTAATTTCTAGGGTCAAAATAATTACTAAATATTCTTGACTTCTCACGAAATTTCTACTGCACGCTGCTGATGAAATGTACGGTTGGAAGATTGTTGCTTATGCGCTTGCGTCTGTACTCTGTATTGCAAAACAGATTACCCCGTCAGGGACTCAAAACCTTATTTGGAAAACTTGCGTATTTACAGTTTCTACAAACAACTATTTACGGAAATCCTTGTAAAAAATAAACTAGACTTTCCAAATCATTTGGATGCGACCAAACACTTTTACGAACTTTTCGATGTTCCCATAATTTCTGAAGCGTTGGAAAGTGCAATCCTGTACTTACCTTCTTTATTACAATCTTAATTACGTATCAAATGTTGCTTTTATTTAATTACTGTATAATGAATCCATCTCGGGTTCCTAGGGTGTTTGATAGCACCGGTATTCGAATATTTGCCACATTTGGATGATTTATTACCAATACACTCAGTTATTAGAAGAAGCTTATTTTTTCCTCAAACATATCTTCGACTGGATGTGTGTAAGTGCACCTGTTACTCGCAGGCTCCTCCAAGCATGAAGTCAATCCTACAAGCACTGTGGCTGTTCACCGTATCCATTGGCAACATCATCGTCTTGATCATCGCCGAAGCGAAGCTGGTTCCCAACCAGGTAGAATTGAAGCAAGATCTCGTGTGTGATTGGCACTGACAAACTGGTTGTAAATCAGTATCTGATGTTTGAAGAAGGCAGATGTGCCCCGATCAGCTATATTTAGATAACCTTTGTCGTCTGTACGAAGTGCCACTGACCTGTTGCAAGCGACCTTGCGCGAGCCCTTGCTTGTCAACTTTATTTGTGTGCAAAGCCTGGCAAGTGCCCAAAGCGTCCCACCAGCTTTCCAGCAACTTGCGGAGTTAACTTGTTTTTCACCACAAACATGTGTACAGCGAAGAAAGCAGATTGGTCGAGACTACTTTCTGTACGAGCGTTTTTCCTGTGCCCTAAATTACGCTGCCCGGTCACGTCAACATTCCGGTTACTACTCGTTTTAGCGGGTTTTAACGTTGAAACTTGGACAAAGTCCTGATGCGCGTGCTTGGCGAATTTTGCGAAAAAATGAAAGGATTTTAAATTAGAAACGGTGTTTCAGTACTTATTTTCCATCTCAAAAATGTGTGGTGATGGTGCTATGTGTGCTAACCACCCGGATTGCAAATTGTAGTATTTTGTTTTCCCAGGTCATAGGCAAGCTAACCTCAAGCTGCAAACCCCAACCTTTCAAAAAAAATTGATCAGTTACGGGCGCTTGTTTCGATTTTTTAAGATAGGCCCGCAAACGGCGATCAATCACTTTTTTCGTCACGCGTTTGACCTTACACTGCAAAGAAAACATTTGGTTCTGAGGAAGACATGTATTTTTAGTTTTTCAGCATAAATTGAATTGTATTGAAACTTGGCAGGATCGCGCAGCTGTTTAACGCTGAGCACCAACGTTGCGCTTAACTGCGAGACAAAAATACTTTTTAGTTTTATTTAACCGAAAGCTAAAAGTAAAACCAAAAAATCAAAACACACGTTTTGTCACTTTTGTGCATTTGTTCCGGGATTTCCGATCAGGTGCCAAATCGAACATTGACTTTTATTGGGGCTTGCCAGCTAAATGAAGTCCAGTTTTTGCGCTCGATAGAATGTGGAAGAGACTTTTGTGCTAATTTCTATGCGTATGCAAATTCCAGCCAAGATGGCAACTTTTGTAAAGTTGTGCTTTCAGAGCTAAAACAAAAATTAATGTATTGGTTGCAGCAGCGTATATTTCTGCTGTCAGGTATTGTTCTGCAAATCAGTAAGTTTCGAAGTACATCCAAGAAAACGCTTTCCAGCCACTTTAACTTACCTCCATTGCGATAACTGCATGCAGAGATAGCTATCTCTGCCAGAGATAGCAGTTTTTGTGCTAAATCTGTCAGATATAATATTTTTACAAACGGCGCCCCACATAACACAAAATCCATGCTGTTAATGTTTATTGGGGAAGTTTCTGTGTGCAAGGCACAGAGGAATAGTGACATAATCTCTTGAAAATTTATCAGTAGTAATATTTAACTTGCCACGAGGTGAACTCAGCTTTGTGACGTAAAGAAACGCTTGCGTTGTTGCTTCTCTGTGACGTTGCTCTCCTGCTGGGTTTCCAAAAATGCATCGCTAAACAATATTTTCGAATTGCATCGGTAAACATTAGCGTTTGTGGAAATGTTGATTCACAGTCTTTTGCGTTTGTGCAGGGAGTGTATGGCGTTAGTAAGTATCCGTGTCGTAGATTCTCTTGTTTGGTTGGCAACGCAGCATTATTAAAATCACAGTGCGCATGCAAAAAAAACTAACTTTCGAGTTTTATGCCGTACCTTCGTCACCTTATCTAGATGAAGTCAAAGTCATGGATGAATGATACCAGGTATACAATTAATTCGACACGGTGCCGTCGCTGGTCACGGTGATGTTAGATCTTGCTCAGTCTTTAGGACGAAGAAGGAAATCTCTCCATTAACGTAACCATAGTTAATTTCCTAAACAACAGGCAAAATGTTAAATCCTGAGCAAATTTTGAAAGGTTTCCTCGAGACTAGTCTGAAACGTTTTTGGCGTTTGCTGCCACAAGGGTTGCAAAACAAGTGATAAACTTTTTTGTTCTTTATCTCCTTTGTAAAATAAGTCAAGAGACGGGCAGTTTTTTTTCCCAAGATTTTTCGATCTTTTCGCTCCTGTATGATTATAATTATCAGTTGAACATCTCGCATAGACTTCAATGGCAGCACACTACAGCACGTGTTCGACTGTGTAGTTCGATAGCAACATCACGTGCACACCATAGTTAGTGCTTACTGCTTATTTGATGAAACCTCACAGAAGCTCTAGCTTCTATGCTTGCCGAATAAAGTGAATCTAAAACAAACGCACTGGTTTTGTTTACTGCTGTTTCTTGATGGATGAAAAGAATGTACAACGACATGATGACAGAAAACTCGCGTTTGTCAAAGCTTTTCTCGACAACCATTCCAATGCTTTTTGTGATAGACATGGATAGTTTAATTTGCACTTTTCTGGTGGTAGCGTACAGCCTATACAGTAGCATTGAAAGGTTTGATTGGTTGTCTTCGCGAACAATGTCAGGCCTTATTTTCAGGGTTTGAATTGCTGTGTGACAGTGCTGTGGCTTCGACTTAATCTCGAACTTTTGTCGAAGCAACACTTTCCGATTATCATGTAACGACTCCAACCTTGTTTGACGTAGGCGGATGAATACTTCCTTTTTGCCGGCCTTATCGGGATCGCCGTGATCCTTTTCATCTTTCTCGGTATACGCTACGAATACGTCGACGAATCCGAGTTCGCGGACGAAGACGAAAGGGAAATTTTCGAAGAGGACGAGTTTACCAGCGGGAAAGGTTCTCCCCAAACAAAGTACAAGGCTGCAATGGCGAATGGCAAGAGCAATGCTGCTTACGAACACGACACCGGATTTTAGGCAAGCCCTGCCAGGTCCTCGCGTTTGTTTTGTACATACAAGGTGCTCGTGTCTGCGCTGACCTCCGTCGAACTCATATCTGTGGCGCTTTACGCACAATCTGAAACTGTAAATTCGCTACTGAAACTCGTGTTAAACCAAACAAGTACCCGTAGAAAGTGGAGACATTCATTGTCTCCACAAATCCGTTTGTATCTGAATGCAGCTAATGGCCATTGACAACCATTTGGTTAGTTATTTTTTGTTTGTTTTTAAAAAGAGTAGTACAGTGTAGATTTCCGTATTTTCAGAAACTGAAAATCTTGGGTGAAAATTGACAAACTTGGAAGGTTTCAGACCATACTTAATTGCGGGAAGTAGACGGCGCATGGCACGACTGCTTGGAATGTTTGCCCCTGCGCATTTTTCGTAGAGTTTTTCCTCGCTGTTAACCATGCGAGCTCTTGACGTGCCCGAAATACCCTACTAACGTTCAGCAAACAACCTCTCTCGCGGTATGCATCGGAAATCCTGCACTCCCCAGTAAACCCGACTCCGATGTCGCACGCAGCATTGCGGGTCAAAGTTCTCCGAAAATTCACGACGGCAAACAACATCTCTGCTCTTGTTTCAGGAACGTGAATGGGCCGTAAAATTTTCCACACCTTTCATAACAAGCGTGCATTGTGACCAGATTACTAATTACCGGTTTAATGTTTAACCGGAGAACGGTACACACCACCTCGCGCGCGTGCACACATGCAGGTCGTGACCAACAACGAGCTTGCATCTTTTGTGTCATGGCGGAGCGATAAACATCACGAAGCTGCTTTGTCATGCAGTTCAATGGGACGAGACCGAACAAAAAGCTGTTTTTGTCTTTCTCAACGTCAGGCGCTTTTTTACACCGGACCTCACGCCTGCGTACCTTCGCAATAATGTCCCTGCAGGTGATGCGATTCGCTGTTACGTTGTTTTGATCGGGTGGAGTATTACAATCTGACTCGACGTACTACATTGCCAAAAAAGCGCTCTGTTTTGCAAGCTTGTGTTTGTGCATCCGCTGTGATCAGAACTTCATGAAAAAAAGGTTACTTGTCGATTGGTGTGATGAAGTTCAGACTCATGCCGAAATCAGAGTGACAAGGCTCTACAGAAAGCAGCCATCGACATCTTTTTCAAAGAAAGTGTCATTTTGCAGCAAATTTGTAATTTGGCACACTTTGCCAAGTTGGTTGCATCATGAGATTGGAACAAAACATAAATATGGACAGTTATAGCCATCATGTGTTTCACCACCTTCCACCCAACGTATCCTCGCGTGTTTGCGCATTGAGAAGTTACTTCAACGCAGGATTACCATTCGTCCGGCATCTCCCTGACGTGTCTGGAATTTAGGTGTTAAAATTTGTGTCCGGAAATAATTTTTTCAAATATAAAAATTTTTTTTAAGGTTTAATGTCCGGAATTTAACAGGTAGTAAAATAGCGTTAAACTCGAAACAATGTGTATATGTTATGAAGATGAAAACTTCAACTTTTACTTATTATTTGTCTGCTTCCAGCGTCTAAAATAGTACTGCCTGAATTAGCTTTTTTGCGGTGGATTGGTAGTTGCAAGTGCATACTGAAAAATGCCGTGTAACGTTTGTTTGTTGTCGAGAAAAGTAGATATTGAGACTGTCGGGAATTTTACATCTTCAGATATGGTAACCCACCATACTTCAGCCATTACTGCGGCGCTCTGTTTGTTTTATGTACAACGCGACAACCGCAGATGCATCATCGCGGGGTACAAGCAACTCGAACAAACTTTCTGACGTCACAGGACGCAATTAGCTTGCGTGTTATGTCATAATGCTGTGATTTCGGAGAACAGCTGAAAGTTTGCTTCAAACTTTAATCGAGTGCAAAGTTCAAGTTGTGCACCATTGTTATAAGGACGACATACGGGGTACTGCGCTTCTGTGCAGCTTATAGCTTTATGAAATTTTTTTGTTGCGCTGATTTTTGCAAAAAATAGCATTCTGTGAGTGCCGTTGATTTTGAAGCAAATATCGATTAAACTAAAAAAATTACACTGATAAGATTAAGTGAGATCAGTCCCCTTTTAGTTCTTAGTATAGTTCAGCTGAGACCACATTTATGTGAACAAGACGCAGTTTGGCGTAACTGCCGTTTGCTTTTGCTATGGATTTCCAGACAAATAAGACGCCTGTTTGCCGACAGCCGTCGACTGGAACACAAGCCTTTGATCGCCAGTACAGTTTTGCAGATTACAAATGTGGTTTTCTGCTTCATGCAGTCACTGAACAACACAAAAATGACCTTATTCCTGAAACGTATCTCACCTGGGTATTAACCGATGTATTGCAGAATATTAATACATGCGCACGACATCTCAACACAGGTGAACAGGTCTCGACTATCTGTGCGCCGTTGTTGAACGACTGTTTTTTAAATCAACAACTTTGGGCAAAAATATTTAGCATGTTTCAAGTAGTTTGAGTGATTGAATAGTGGTCGAAAACAAGTTACGTTCGTTGAAATTATCCATGCGTTTCATATCGCTCTTACGATCATACTTCCTATCTGACATGTTATTATCCGTAAGTGCTTTTTGCCTCTTGTTTTTTTTCCCAGCAAGCGCCAAATGTTCCTCAAGGTTACCAGTTGCACTGGTAGCTGCCTGCCAGTGTGGTTAGTAAGCATGGCGCTAAACTGCCCTCGGTGATGGGTCTACAGTTCCTCAGTTTTTAGAAAACTAGAATAGCCTCGAAGTCATCATAAATCCCAGATCTACTCTGGCCCGGAGCGTTGACAGGACTCCAGCCATGGATGAAATAGTCACTTTTCGTGCAACAAAGCCTCCATTACCGCGATCGAGTTTACCAAGGCAGTTGTCACTTAAGCATGTCACCAATTTTATGCTCAATTCTTGGCGCAAGACCTCTGCTTGAGCTTGAAAAGACCAAGCCACACGTGCAGCTGGAAAATGTTGGGAACCAGTCAGAGCGAAAGCAATTGTAGATAATTTTTTCTGTAACGCGCAACTGCACGCATCCTGTCCGGTTGCATAGTTGTCCCTGAGCAAAACTATTATAAACTGGTTCACTCTTGCAGTTAATGCGGAATCAACCCAAAACAACATAGGTTTGCATGCACGTTTTCAAGTGTGGTGAAGCATGTGTGAATTTGTTGCAGAAATGACACAAACTGTTGCTGGCCTATGTGGAAATTTTTGGCTACTCACTTTTGAAATTACTCTGATTCACCGAAATCACGACATTCGTCAAAAAATATTTTATTTCTGAGGTGAAAACTGAATTTTTTGAAAAAATAAAACATTTTGATCTTGTCGAACTGATTTTTACTCACCCATCATTTGGTAAAACATGCCGCAGCACTGTCAGTATTTTTGTATAATCAGTACCATGCTCCACTGGTCAACATGTGCAGTAAGATTGGAATCAGCATTTTATTTCAAACACATCGTTAAGCGAACATGTTTGAGCAGCATATTTACTTTCCGGCTTCCAAGCTTTTCAAATTAATTTCTACGTGAAACATGTAATCTGAAGGATAAGCATCAGAACACTATGGCAAATATGATGTCCAGGATCTAATTCACAGTGGTTGTGTTTGTGCATGCTCTTTGCTTTTCATCGCTGGCACTTTCATAGTTCTTGCAAACCTTGTTCTGTCTGAAGCTGTTCTTTACGAGGTGACCTTTTAAGAGCAACACACTATGAAAAAACGCTTGACGAGTTTTAATTTTACGACATTTTATTGATGATAAAATTCCCTGGTCAAAAATATTCCCGATCAAAATATGTTGAAGTGTCAGATGCAGCTCAGGCAGAGCTCAGAAGAGGGAATGTCATTGAACTGGCATGTTGGTACGCAGATGGCATGTTTTTACGCAGATCAAATTATAAAGGTTTATTTTTTGTAAGAAAACAAAACTGTTTTAGTAGTCGTTCAGAAAGAAATCAAGTCAATCTAAGGCTTTGAAGAGAAAGCAATTTGTAAAAAGGACTTTTCATGACAAACATTGTCTCAATGTTGCCCTGCATGGATGAAAAAGCTGAAATTGAACCCAGAAGGACAAACTAACTAAAGAGAACCCACAAATTTTCTAACCTGGTAACAACTGACTTTGAAACAATAAAGAATTACAGAAAAAGCTTTTTTTCTGGCAGCGCTGCTCAAAAAATCTTTTGTTGTGGGAAAAGTATTCAGAAAGATTTTATAAAAAGCAGGAACTTTATGAAATCCTTTCTCATTGTGCTGGGCAGATATAACATAAAGAAACATTTTCAAACTTGTATGCAAAATTTCTTCATCGTCGATTTCATGATGGTTATATAATCATTTAAAATGATACTGAAAGAAATTTTGTCGTTTATTTCAGGGATTTTTAAGAAACATGTTAGGTACCCGGTGTGGACCTGTAGGGACCCGATGATAAGTTTCTCTGATTCTAGGGACCCGAATAGGGCACCTCAACCACCTTAAAGAAACATTGGTTATTTTTCATCGTACTGAAATTGCACTATTTTGATAACTTATGATACTTCATGTACCTAAAAAATTTTGTAATACGGCACATAATTGAGCAAGCTTTTTCGCAAGAGCTTAAGATATTTGAAACATTCCAAAAATTTTGAATTCCAAAAATTTTGAAAGTTCCAAAAATTTCAAAAATTTTGAAGACACTTCGACGCTAGTTTTTATGATTTTTTAACAATTTCATAAAGCGGCGTAGAGCAGCCATAAAAGAAAACCTTATTATTGAGATAAAACGTGAATCTTAGGGAGAAAGTCTATAATTTTCATCAGTTTGTTAACCTAACTCGAATCGAGAAAATGTCTCTATACTATGTGAAAGAGCGCCGCAATTTTAAGCGCCTAATAAAATTTTTAGTTACGCATCTAATGCAAAAAAAGGTTGCAAAATTGTAGCAATTACATCGAATGGTTTAGGTCTGCCGAAAATATCTTCAATACCTTTCATGACTTAGGCTTGATTTAGATCAGCTATGTCCAACCCGCGGCCCAGTTAAGGTTTTCGCTGTAGTAAAAGTATACCAAATACTGACAACCTGTCCGTTTTGATAATCTTAAATTTGACATTTTTGATGCAGGTGGACCTCAGTGCCACTTTATCACGTCTGTCCCATTGCATTTAGGAATCGAAGGCTTTCGTTACATTAGTATAAGCTAAATTTAGTTTTTTAAGATCAAAGTAAGCCATTCAATGTGCGGCCCTCATTAATATGTTATTCAAGGTGCGGCCCTGGTTAAGACAGTGGCATGATTTTTGGCTCAGTAAGCTATTTGGCTTGGACATGGCTGATTTAGATTCTCCACTCTGGTTGATGTTGGTTTCAAATAAAGTTTTCATTCCCGGCTTTCACATGAGTTAGTGACCAACTTCTACCTGGTTCGATCGGACATCTTAGTCACTGTTCAATATACAGGCCTGCGACACAGATATTTAAAGGTTCTTTCTGGGATCACGCTGTAACTATTGCAAGCACACAGACGCGTAGTCAGAAAAAAAATTGGCGACTGGCATTAATTGTCTACTCCAGGAGTCTCCAAACTTTTTTGTCCGAGCTCCACACAAGGTAATACAGAACATGTCGAGGGACGGACGCCGTACGCAATGTGATTGTTGCGGAGTATGTCATATTCCACCAAATCTACAAATTTTTCGTAAGTATTTTACAGCTAAATTTTAGGGTTTTGGGGTGGTTTAACCTTTTAGCTGCTTTAGGCATAACTGAATGGCTAGCTACATGGGTTCGTCAGTTATACCAAGGAAACTGTCTGCAAGGCAAGAACCCCAG
>Ga0210059_1000779_pt1 | contig 43817 bp, 30 predicted proteins | sample Ectturendosymbi2_FD_188042 | JGI IMG/M metagenome (GOLD analysis project Ga0210059, IMG submission 188042) | Ecteinascidia turbinata endosymbiont from Florida, USA - Sample 2 (SPAdes) (version 2) | ecosystem: Host-associated > Tunicates > Ascidians > Unclassified | place: Key West, Florida... | reverse complement strand
GACACGCCATCGATCAAACGGACACTGCAAAGTTCGATCACTCAATCACAGAGCAAAATGCGATTATAGTGTTCAAAGAATAGTGACGAGTACAAACAATCTGACTGCATCAAAGCACGTAACCATACGCTGTTAGATTTCCTGCATCATTCGAGAAACAGGTACTTGTATTTGCGTAGCAGAGCCTAAAAAACACTGACTTAGAAGCTTTTTGGTGTAATTTTTTCGTTAAAAAATGAAGCAAACACAACACGAACGGTTTACAACTAAAGGCGAAGGTAGGTGATCAAAATATCCAGCTCGTTCAGAATGGTCGTGGTGGTTACACTGAGCCAACTCCCCAGCTGCACAACGAAGTGGAATTAAAAGCAATTTTATTTAATCCGTGCGTTTTGTATTACCGCCAGGCTGAAATAACATAACGCAGATGAAACCATTAGGACAAGGGCAACAGCTCAAATATACCTGAAAAAGAACGCACGTTAGACACGCGGCATCTGGCGTCTCTAACCTACACTGCGACGCATTACGAGTTAAAAACTCACGCATAAGTATAAGGAAGCTGTCGAAAAGCTATGCAGGGTTGCCAACTTGGCTTTTTTCAAAAATCTGATAAAAAACAGACAAAATGCAATGACTTTTTTCAATTGGAAAGGCTTGACCCTGAAAAAGGATTGTCAGAGCCAGGGTTGCGGAGTCGAAGGTAAAATATCCGACTCCGACTCCTTAACATAAAGGGAATTAATTTGGCTGTTAAAACCAACGGAAATTGTGCACAGCGAGAAATCTGTTTCAACAAAAGTTTCAAAAGAAATTGTACCATTTCAACAGGAATTCCCAATTTAGGAGTGTGATGTAAAAAACGATCCAATTGCACATCCGGAGTCGGACAAAAAAGTCCGACTCCAACTCCCAATGTTATTAGGAATGCGACTCCGACTCCACCCAAAAACCTTACGGCTCCGACTCCGGCGGCTCCGCAACCCTGGTCAGAGCTGCATATTTAACATTACAAATCTCTTCTGACGAGGGTCCACAACCATGCAGGGTGCAAATTTCCCCTCTTCCGTGTAGACTTCGGTTGAAAATTCCCTCGTGAAACTTACTAATGTTTATTCAAAACAGGGGCCGGGTTTGCTAAAAAACTTTGGGGGACAATCCTTGATGTTTGCGTTTCGATGACGTCACCATGTTCACTCAGCCGTAGTACGACCTTTTTGTAAGTGGCAAAATGGGGGGCACATTATTGAATTGATATAATTTGGTGAGTGGTGACCATGGGTCCCCACTGGCTACGCTCATGGTGGTGGTATAGCAACTAGTAGTATATACAAGTATACAATGGTGCTGTATCTAGATGTCTAGCACTTATCACTGTATTTAATATGAAAACACATTAATTCTAAAAGTTGGGCTGTAGACACAATTATGCTCAACAATTGTCGTTAAGTGATTCAAATTTTGTCAGTTCCGATGAATAAAATGTGCTGCTACTAACAATCACCGCATAGACCAAATCAAAAACAAACCACAAGATCTTTTGGTAATACTAACAGTGCAACCAGGTGCGTAGCCAGAATTTCATTAGGGCTAGGGACAACAACAACCGAGTTTCAACATTTAATTATTTTTAATGCTCATTGTTTTCAAAGCATCATCCATGAAACGTGCATATTTCTGGCGTTTTCTCCTGAACATTTGTTTTCAGATTAAACCCGACAAATAAAATGTCTACTTTCATTGAATTGACAAGTTTTAAAAGTTTTGATGTTTAAGTTCCAAGCTTTTACTTTGGATCAATGCCATCATTTGTTCATAAACTTGTCTTGCACAAGCCCTAGTAAACCTATCAATGCCCTGTATTGCACTTGATCGAGAAGTCATCGCGGCCGCCGTTACGACTGTGCGCTTGTTATACTGTATTTACACGCTTCTGATGCACACCAACACAGCACGTTCAATAGAAGCCGAGCAGCGACTTTGCTCTGACACACTGACTTCCGAAGTAGGTCTTCTACAAAACATTCGCACATATAAGTGGATCCCGTTGTCTATGGAAAAGAAATCCTTTCCCAGCAAAGAATCAGACACTAAGATCTTACAGAGTATGTATTTCGCCTAAGAAGTAGGCATCATCAGCTCTTATTCCAATAGAATGCATATATAGAATGGATCCCGTAATAGAATGGATTCCGTTGTCATCTAATTTTTGAGCGATTAATTCACGTATGTAGTTGATAACCGCAAACGCTAGAGTCTTTCAACGCGTTTGAAAAATGTGTAGATTTTTGATAATCCGTAAGATCTTTTGGATATGTTCAACCTATTCCGTAAAACCTTTGTAGTTACTTTAAACTTACTTCGTTTATATTGTTTGATGAGACTTTGCCAAATTGAACTGACTTCATTGAAATATAAGATGGAATTAAACTGTAAACACCATCGTAACCCCAGTATTACAAAACTTCTTGACCACGCTCAGCTGCATGTAAAGATAGCTTAGTACTGCACGTAATTAAATTTGTACAAATCACCGGCTTCTTGAAAATACAATAACTTATCTGCGGGATTTGAAGCCCTGATGGGAAAAAATTCAAATTTAGTTTCATTTTAGTCACATGCGCTTTGCCAACAAGAGAGATTGCAAGCTCAGGGATGAATATTAGGGAAGGATAACGAGGCAGTCGCCTCAGGCCCCTCTTTTTCAGAGATATCATGCACCCCCTTGAGAGCTTTGCACCATCGTTTAGTTAAAAAAGTTATGTACCACTCTAGAGCCACATTGAAAGAAGCTCTGAAGCAAGTCATGTTTTTCAAAATAAAGCAAAACTTATAGGAAAATGTGCCATTGGAGGCAGCTTGCAATTGTGAAGCTGCTGCAAACTGTACACATTTTTCTTCCTTTCGTATGTATCTTATGCTCTTGAATTTAGTTCACAAATTGAAATGTGAAAGAAATTTAACCCTTTTATCCAGCAAGTAATCCCACATCCACCTTTCGCAATGGCGATGTTTTGAGGCCCCTTTATGAGAGCTTGCCCCTAAATTTTAATATTCACTCCTGTGCAAGATATCTCAGTATCAGTAAGTAACGGCAGTGTCAATTCCCTCAGCACTTGCAAACTAAAAAGCATCTTGCTACTTGCGTTAGATTTTGATGCTGACTCTTCTCGTTGCAGTTAAATTATTTCAAATGATTTACTGTAGGATAGGGTGGTAATTAACATCAGATGAATGTTGAAACACTGAGCTTATGAACAGCAGGTCGAAGTCAAATATCTTGAAATTACTGATTTTTTACTTGCCGGCAAGGTAAAGGGAAATCATTGATGAAAACGTTAAGCCTCCACATGATTGTGATTGAACCGTTACAATACATGTCATCACAAATAAATATCTAGAAGGAATGCTATTGTTGCTAAACAGTGACTATGGCGCAATGAAGAAGTCTTTGAAACTGAATCGCTTCTTAGCCAAAGCTTGAGCTTCAAGACATATAAAATTTATCTCAACGCCATATTCACGCATGTAGTTTTTAAACTGTGCAAAAACAAAAATCTACGCTATTGATTTAAGGCTACGCTGGCACTGGAAACAAGGATAGGTTGTATTTGTAACACCCACGGTAATAAAAGAGGAGATTGCGATGGTCTTGAAATGAAACTTACATAAACATTAGGTGGGATACAGCAAGCTGGTGCGCCAAAAACAGCTGCGAAAAGCGTTACTCCAAATGTTTTTTCCTGCGGTCGTTGATGATTACAAAAGGTCAGATACAAGTTTCTATTCGACTAAAAGCTGAAGTAGGATAGGTTCCTTGAGGCAGTTTCGTTGATTTGCACTGAAGTATTCCTTTGGCTTATACTTGAAATATTTTATTAACCTGCAAACTTTGGAATTGCGGTGGCATTGCCCCGTTGCGATCGCTGGCTACGCGCCTTGTGGCAACCGTAGTCTCAGGGTTGTCCATGGGACAGATTTATCTGTCCCATTCCCATCCCATAGCAATTTATGCCTGTCCCGTCCCATACCATGGGACGTTTCCCATGGGATTTCCATAGGAATGATATTCCCATGGACAAGCCTAGGGTTGTCCATGGGACATATTTATCTGTCCCATTCCCATCCTATCCCATAGCAATTTATGCCTGTCCCATCACATCCCATGGGACGTTTCCCATGGGATTCCCATAGGAATCCCATTCCCATGGACAAGCCTGCGTATTCTGATTGCGGGCTACAGACCAGCACAGGAATTCGTGATTGAGCGAAGTTCATGTGCACATCAATTCGGTAATTCGATCAAACTAACCAACACAATTTTCAACAATCACGACGATTCAGTTTACCTAGGAAATCTGTATGTGTCTACAGATAATCCAGTGATAATGTTCATTTTTCTCATTTATTCCCTGTTTTTTTTTGCTGGAGAAACGATACCGACAGCAAAGTAACATGAAATTTGCACAACTACATTACTTTTTATCACAAAATGTTGGGAGGAACAAAAGATATTATGTCCCCCCATCAACTCGGTCCCTGATTCAAAAGACATACGCGTGAGACAGAAAAGCAAAACAGAAAACTATGGTTTGTTGACATACAGTTGCAAAATTTTAGGTCGGTGTGAGAGGGTAGGAAAATGCTGCAGCACAGTTTTGCTCAGCATTGCCAATTTCAAATGCACATGGAAAAAAATTTTCTCGACGGTAACTTCAACAAAGTTAAGGAATGGAATGATGCTCGGGAAGCTAGATGTATTGTTGCGTATAAAATCATATCTCAGCTTTGAAAAAAATCGTTATAAAGGGTTATGTTGTTACTCTAAAATGCTCGATTTATTTGATAAGAAACAAATGTATAACAATGCAATCAGGGGAGAAGAAAACGCCCTTGAACACATGGAATTGTATCACATCGACGACTCTGACGAGCTGTAACATAGTATCCATATTGCATTTGCTATTTGGCTGTTTTGTTATTAGGTCTGGCTTTTTTTGGTGAAGACAGGTTGGCAACCCTGAAGCTCTGTACCCAAACGAAAGGTTGCGCTCAAAGATAAACAAAAGGTTTCAAACGTTGAATGTCACCGTCACTCCCGTTGCAGAAAGCTTGCAGTGTTGGTGGTGGATAAAGCTCTACGTAATAAATTAAGCATGCCCCTGACTGAACAGGGTTTGGAAGCATCTTAAATTAAAATTCGCTAAGGTATACGGCGTACAATCCTACCCTGATTTCATTGCATCAGGCATTCTACTAATGACGCCAACAGACCAGCTCACTTCCACCGAAAAAATTCAGGTTTGCAAGGTACAATACGGAACTTACGAACATTAACAAGGCTTGGTTGGAAAATGAGAGGAGACAAGAAGCCCGCATGAAATTTTACAGCACGGCCGCGTGCATTTTTATTCCATCATAAAAAAAACGACAAAGTTGTCATGGCAAAGGTTAAAATCAATAATTTCGCAGCAGCTTGATGAATGCGTGGTGGTAAAAACGCGAGCAAAAACAATATTAAGTTAGTTCATTAATATTTTAGCGAGGGAAAAGCCAGAAAGATTAACTTGCGGAACCCGGGTTTGTTGAAACAGGCTGTTCGCTCGCAACGCCATGACGTTGTTCACCATAGATTTCGGTCACTGCATGGATGCCGGCCCGCTCTGGTGTCAAAGTGAAAACGCGTTTATTATTGGCTCCTGTAACACGAGCATCTGACTGCATGATTCATGAATGGCCTGATAACCGATCACACTATAAAGATGCGCGGGCCCAGCGCTGTCGTGAACAGCAATACATAAAGCAGGGGATTAAAGCGTCATTATTCGCAGTATTTTCCCGCTCTCGAGCGTTGTCGAACGCAGCCCTGCTGCGCGCACGCCAGTGAGCAATGCCTGCGTCATTAATCAACGTCGCCCCGGTTCGAGAAGCCATGCGTCATCCGCATCGTCGCTGCGACGTCAAAACAATGGCGGCCGAACAGGTGTTTGAAGCGAAAGCGAACAAATGAGTTGCGACTCGTAATTTCGACGCACACCGACCCGGTCACTCACCTTCGGCCGCTGCTTCGGTTGCTTCGTGGTCGAGTTCCGGCGTCGGGGAAAGATCCTTGGCAGCAAGAAGGAAGAACTGGTTAGCTTTCAGCATCAGAATTCATTCGAACTGACAGGTTCAATCATTCAGGACAAGACAAGTCCATCGCGGGCGGCAATAGCGGTTGCGTCATCAGCTCGATAGTAACAGTTTTTTTTTTCGGAGAAATGTTTGCCACAAATTTGAAAATATTACTTTAACGTCTTTATTTCCACAGCAAGACCACGAGCCACTGAATTAACTCTCAAGCATAGAATCGATCCGGCTTCAAATTAGATTTGTCGCCAAAAGACTGAATCGGAGCGCGAGAGGCACAGGGGGTGGGGGGTGGTGTTGTCTTCAGTTATATTTAATATTTTATTAAATATTTTTCAAAAACAAGACTAGGACGTCAACAAACACCCTGCAAATGAAATCGGACGCTCACTTCAATTTCCGGCGAGTCATCTTCGTCGTCGGTCGCCGGTACTTCCCCTTCCTCCCTTTCCTCGTTCATAACGCTGCGACAGATTTACAGGTTTAATCCAGTCAGTCGGCGCCCGCATCGACTTGAAATAAGAAACTCGCGCAAAGCAGTGGTGGTTCGAAAAACAGAAAGTAACTTTAAAATCAAAACTTAAATTTGAACACTCGCGTTTCAACCATCAACAATTTCTTTGGCAACGCTCGTAGGGAAAAACAAACTTGAACTGATCACAGATTAAGCTCTGCACGTTTGATGTTGTCTCAGAGCGTGCGCAGACTAAGGCAAACAGAATCACACGACAACCTTTCGTCCTTCAACCTTCTGGAACGTTTCTTGTTCTTCTTTTCTTTTTTATGCTTATGTCTCTTTTTGTCACCGCTCCGTTCACTGCCGCCATGCTTGTGTGAACGTCTGGAGAAAAAAGATACCAAACTTGGGATTTCAGCAGAATTTTAAGCTTTTGATCTGTAGACCATTGTGCAACAAAAACGAAAACATGAAACAGACAATGATGACGGCGTTCGGCGAAATTTCACACCGGAAGCGTTTTTGCCAAGGACCTCTACCGAGTCTGATTGGATGACCACATGAAGTCGGTGGATGCAGTGTCGAACTTCATTTCACTTCATTTTGCTTCCCCTTAACCAGTTGCTCGCAAAGCGCCACTTTCTTGTCCGGCTGGCTGTGAGTTCAGGCACAGTTCACAGTAAAACAAATTAAAGCAATTATGTAGAAAACCGTATTTATTCACGGCAGTGCGAAGTAAAATCAATGTGTACGAAATTTACTTGCCGTTGCCACCAGAAACAACCGAGAAATCGAAAACAGACTTGAAAAGCGCTGTTTTTCACAATGTTGTCAGCATTGCTGATCTATCAAGCTTGGCGCTGTAAGTCTTCCTTGCGCATCTGTTCGATCAGGACTTCCCCACGTTTTGGTCAACGGACTCCCATTTGATGAATCTGCTTTTTCTCGGACCCCAATCCCGATTGGATGACATTATGCATGACGTAAACAGTTCGCTTACAAGAAGAACAAACAGAATGGAAAATTCTAGAATGATATCAGCAAAGCGCGAACATTCCCACTGGACATAAGTCATATGGATCCGCGTATTTATTGCGTCATATACGCGGAATGCGAAAATCATTGTAAACAACACTTTGACTGCGAATTTTAAGAAGGCACAACAAACAAGATTTACGATCAAAACCTTGCGAAATCATTTCATTTACGAATCACTGCGGCAGTTATTTGTGACAGCGTACATACTGTACAATGTATACGTTCGACTTTATACTTTTGTCATATCTCCTGCGCAGTCAGTCCGGGACCAGCAGCGGTCCGCGGGCCCAGTTTGAGAAACCCTGTTTTAGATCAAGAAATCATGCTTTCAACCATAAAGTTTGTCTTGATTACCGCAGGAATTCAAAACAACTCGGCAATGATACAGAGCCAAGTTTGAGCAAAACGTTTTGTGGGAGTCAACGCACGAACACTGGTGATGGGATGAACCTTGCACACTGCACAGCGACGAGACAAGAAGCACATTAACAACTTTCTATCGAAACGAACACGCGGCTAGCTGGCGTTAATGCTATTGGTATTTTTTGTTGTGATAATCAAACAAAATATAAATAAAGCGCCAATATTTTGGGCCCATTTCGCAAATTGGGGAAAGCCGTTTACCTTTCAACGAAAGCGGGAGTCTGACAATCCCGCGTCTCATAATTACAAGCAAGGCCTCCGAGACAGAGGCTTTGCTACAAGTCACCTTTTCGTCAAGCACCGAGATTAAACGATGTTAGGCTTATATTTTGCGTGACTACGACATATTGTTTGTGAATCAGCCTTGTCCAATCGCGTATATATTCATTTTCACGACGTTCGTTCCACACGGCATGGTTGTTTGTCGCTGACGACTTGTTTTTGACGGTGGACCGCTATCGATCGAATAGCGGAATTTTAGAGGTTCTGGGCAACTTCCCGCTCGATCCCCGTCACAAAGAGCTGTCCGCGCCCTTTCTGAACTTTTCCACGTTGAAACTTTTAACAGGACAAGCAAAAAACATCTAACTACCAATTGCCTCACCCGCACCCACAGCAATAATCACAATTAACACACACGCCAAGCTCTTCACAGTCGCCCAAATCTGATTTTGCCAGAAGCGCTGCAGGACCTGAGGACCGCGCAACAATTTGCTTATCGCCCATTCTGATCCGACACGCAAAGAGAAAGAGAAAGGGAAAGGAGATGAGGGTTACAACCGAAGTCGGCGCGTGCCAGCGGGAAAAGCAAAAAAACTTAAAAGTGGTAAGTTAAAAAGAGATGCAAGTGATCAGTACTTTTAAGAAGCAGACCACGGTCGCGCGCCTGCAATACCTGTGTTTTGACATGCGGTGTGGAGAACGGTCACGTGACTTGCGCTTTGACGAGCGCTTGTGCGAATCGCGGCGGCGGCGAGGTTTGGGCGAACTGGTCCCGTCCCTGAAAAGGAAGCAGCCGATTTTCACCTCGACGGCATTTGAAGCGTTCCGCAACGAAAAGGTGTTAAGCGTTATTGCAATTACTTTGTCTTTTTGTGTTTTTTATCGGCATTCTGCTGCCGGTAAGCAGAAGGAACTGATGAATCGCCATTCGCAGGTGATGATGATCGACTGATCTCAGCCTCCCTGCAAGATATTTTAAACAGTTCAACATTGATAACCACTCGAAGTAAAGCAAAACACGTCGCCTGCAACAACAGCCGGCACAGTTTACATGCGACAACCCTCTTCCAGTAGCGTTTGAATTAACTGAACCGACCAAAATCTAACGGTGGTCCATGCGGGCTCAGACTTGCACAGCTAGTTGTCTAATTAGACGAATTAGAGCGAAAGGCCAGTAATTCTAATCTAGTTTGTGAAAAGCTTCTGCACTCTGATTTCACTTCTAATTTCCGGTTTTACTGTAAATGTTACTTCGTCCAAAAACGTTATTCGGCGAGTGATACAATAATGTATCTAGCGCAAGGAAAGCGCAGCTCAAAGATGAAAGTGTCACATCAGCAGGTTTTTTTAAGGAAAATGTTAGGTACCCAGTGTGCACTTGCAGGGACCCGATTTTATCTTATTCTAGGGATCCGATTATCATTTTCTCTGGTTCTAGGGACCCGATTTTCAATTCTACGGACCCGAACACCTTAAAAAAAACCTGCACATCAGTGTCCACAATCACACCACAGCACTTAAACAAGCCATAGAGTCATTGAAGGCATTGTGACGAACAGTTGCTAGTACGTGCCATGCCAACGCACGACAGCAACATCGTCTCCATCGGAATGAGTTTTCAACCAACCAAGCGAATTATGGGTTAAAGCGCGAAACGCACTGATCTTGGCTGCTAGCCTGTGCTGTTCTCATAATTGTGCGCATGAATTCCCATTTGTCATGAATCGAACTTACGTTGAACTTGATTTGATTAGATAAAATTCTAGTTCTGAGTTTAGTTTCTAGTTTTCGCGAATTCGGTAATTGTAATTCTAATATAATTTGAAAAAGCTGAAACAATTCTAGTTGCTCAAGTTTGTGCCCGTTGCAACATCATATTCGAAACGTCTTCCCCTACCACCATGTATTGTATATGATTGTTCGCTTTTCGAACAAATTTATCACTTGTTTACTTTGCATTTGGATGACCCGGGCACCAACACAGGGTTCGGTCGCTTGGAGTCTTATCGAACGCGCGACTTACTTGAATCGCTTTCTCGACGACGTCGACAAAGGCGTGGAAGAACGCGAGGAAGGAGCGGATGAAATCTTCTGCAGGATTTCCAGCTTGCTAATAAAAGGCCTCTCGACCCTTATCTCCTCAGCATCGCAAGGCTCTTCACCAGGGGGAAACTGCCGCGAAGATTTTACAAGTGGTTGCAACAAGTTGATATGGCCACGTCGTTGCTATTGGTTGCGACAAGTGGCTATGGTCACGTCGTGCTACTGGCGATCGCGGCTCAGTCTCACTGAGCGAGCGATTTTTTTCATTCGCTACTTTCTAGAAAACTTTCACCAGGCGAACAGATTCTGGTGCATGCAGTACATTGCACCAATGCCACCGATAGCTAATGCATTACGACAGGCAGAAACAATTGTGGGTGCGTCCGCAGTGAAGCCGCAGAAACATGGACGGCGGAGCGCTGTATAATGAGACGGCAATGCAGTCGTCAAATTGTTGTGCCAGCATTAGCACGGTTTTCTTCGGTTCCACCGTCGTCAAACCGCAGAGAAGAACGTCACAGCATTTAAAAAATAACCACGGTTTAAAACATAACTACGGTTAGCGCTGTAGAAATTAAGCTTCGTGAACTGATACTGCGACAGGGAACAAATCCGCAGATGCTGAATTTTATCACAGCATTGGGCATCAACCTACGTCATCCTCCGTAAACTGACAGGTACTCCTCTGCGAACGCAGAGCGGCACGAAAAGTAATTAGCAGATTGACACTTGATGATATTGCTCCAGCCTGGGAAACGCATTTGTCACACGCAGCACTTCATATTCGCAGATGATCAACCACGTGCTTAGACAGAAAAGATTCTAACACCTGTGCGCGTTACAAAGCCCAAAGGGACTGAAATAATCTGAATCCAACCACTCCCGCGTCCGGAAACGACCTCGCGACGACTGAAAATCAATACCTATTTAAAACTTGACAGCAAAAGGCCATCACTTCAGTAGCGCAAGGACGTACCATGTCGGACGGATCTTCGGGTGGACTGGGCGACAACGTCAGATCGAATATGTCCTCAGACGCTGCGCTGTCCAGCAGCGGTTTCTCTTCGACAGCATCTGCCTTGGTCGCCTTTTCATCCTGCGCAGTACGATTGCGTCAGTGAAGCGTTAAACGCAAAAGGTCGCTCGAGGACGAGCGACACTCCTCGAACACCCGACCGACCTGGCTTTGCTTGTCGAGCAAGAACTGCATCGCTTTCAGGCGCCGCAAGGCTTGCTTCTCCCGAAGCACGGAGATGGAGGCGGACTCGCCACTGGGGGTGACTGCGGTGAAGTTGGAGGGAGGAGGAGGGGGGACAAGACGATGCGCAGGCGGGGAGGGAGGTTTGGAAGGAAGACGTGAAGCGGCAGCGTAATTCGGAGACAGAGCGTTCGCTTCCAGCGCGGAGTGCTTGAACGTCGCGGGCAAAGCAGCTGGTGCGAAGACCTTGGCAGCGGGTTCTGTACAAAACAAGACATTACGTTTGCGACGAGCGAAGCAAACGGCGCGTCGCAGCAAACGCCGCATCTGCCATGCATGTTTAAAGTCTAGCGTTTTGCGTGTGGGAGTGAAGACGTTACACAATACACTTACTCGTAGCAGCGAGTGCGTGTAATAAGACTTAACCTCAACGTGCAAACGTTAAGTGGAACACCACGTCGAACATCTGTAACATTTGATCTGAGGGCCGATATTCTAAACGACGATTGCATTATCACCAAGAATACAGTGACAGCGATTGTTTTTGTAGAAGTCAAACGCGAACTTGGTTGCGGTGGTCAACACACATTATTTAAACTAGAACTGGAGAAGACGAGTGCACTTTTGGTCTATGATTGTTCTTTTCAAGAGATAAAAACAACAGGATCTAAACGTTTGAAACATTTGTTAAAAATTTTGTGAATACAATATCTCATGGCCAGCGTTTGGGTTGTCCAGACATATGGACACAAGGCAACGGCCCGAATTTACGACAATCCGGTTTTCTTCATTTGTAGTAAAGCGTAAACAGATATTCTACAAAATCATGATTTTTTTGTACCGCAAATACAGGTTACCACAGCAAACGAATTTTTGTCTGCGTTCCGATTATACGTTTGAAAACTGCTTCTTTGCTAGTTGTAACACTGATGCTAGTAATCCCGTTAACAAAAGCACATGCAAGCATAAAAATCTATAATAACAAGTGGAGGTGGTTACTCACACCGAGAGAGCTTTATCATTTATTCTATGTGGCTAGGTGCGATATCATGTTAGCCCACGCGTCCACACTTTTTCAAAGAGTATTTTTTGTTCACGTAAAGGCGGCCACGTGCCAGCAGTCCCTTCCGACATTCGTGCAGGTTGGCATAGTCCAGGCGTTTCGTTTGCATTTTTGAAGCAGTAACACTCCTTTGCCACGGCTTTCGCGTTCATATTTTCTCTCAGCGCATCAACACACAACGAGAAACGTCTAAGTGGCAAGAAACCACCGTTGCTCCGACACAGAAACGTAATCCAGACTTTGCCGGACCGTATGCAACACAGCCTGACACTAGCGCCAGGGCAATGTAAAATCTTATCGCATGCCGCACTTTTGACACCTTTGGTCTACGCAATTGAATCTGATCTGGAGTTCGGGAAACTACATGCATGCCAACCGTATACACACTCATCATCTTACAGTCAAGCAAGCTTTTTGAAAAACGCGTTTAAGACTTCCGATGCCCCTTGATAATCTGACAAGAGGTATTGCGTGGTATCGACGAAGGCAACGGAAAGGGCACTGCAACCTGTCTGCCTGGTATCATCCCAACACGCTTTAAACTAAAATTAAATGCGCGTAACCAAAAACAGCACAAGCAATTCGCAGATGTCTTGCATAGAGAAGCTATAGAGAAGCTTGACTGTCAGCAAAGCAGGTGTTTTCCTGGGCGATATCGCTTCTCGCAAATAAGTGCCTTAGATATCCCCCGATGGTGACTCATACCGCACAGATTGCCATGCCAGTCAAAAAAAACAAACATTGCAAAACACATGCTCCGCTTTTTTACATATTTTTACATTGGGGTTTAGCCTGACCGAGTAAATTTTTTTCGTGTGTCCAATATTGTTGCAAGAACAACAGAGCGAAAATGAAAAGACCATCAACGTTTCGGGAATTTTGAAATTAACGAACAAGTAGGCAAGCCGAGATGAATTTAATTACAGCTGGAAGCGTTTCAATGGCTCAGGCAATTCTAAAACCCAAATCTATTACGATGACCTTGTCTGCAAAACGACGTATCAGTCTCGCACCTGCCAGTGTTGTGGTGGTACTTGGCCGAGCATAACAACCACCTCAGTGACGTCATAATCAAACTCAGTTTACCAAACAAAATCGTAACATTAATAGCCATTACCAAAAGATATATAAAATAAACTGTACTGAATTATAATGATTGAAGCACTTATTCCTAGTTATGGCAGGTCGGGCGATGCGAACGCGAGTGAGCAAGAGCTGTACACAGCGAAAAGTCCACGAAAAGTGTCGGTGAAAAGCAACAGAAGAACCAAGAAGAAGAAGAAACGTCCGAAGAGCTCGGAGGCAACGAGTCGGCAACCCAGCGCGAACAACAGAATACCAAGCGTGTACAATCCGCATTCGTACCCTCGAGCATACTCATGCTATACCAAAGGGCCACAGGTACTTTCAAACGCAACTAATCTAGCTAACGGTAATAGAATTGCAGAAGTTTTTTGATACACAGGTCAATCTAAGCACAACGCTGGCGGTTGGGTTCAGTCAGATGAACTTGTTCAACTTTACCGCCTGAAGCCGAATCAGCTCACTCAAACGGTCTAGTTTTTCGGCTCTTGGACGACATCAAGTGGCAACTTGCTGCGCAAGCATCAGTAGAAAGTTGCAATATGCACACTACAGATGGAAGCATTATTCGAAGCTTCCAAACTTTTCGATCTATCGTCCTGCAATGTGCTGTCACATGCCACCGGGCAAATCTCCAATGGTCAAGAATTTTTCTTTGGAAAAAACTTTGCGGTCATTAATATAGTATATTGTTGTATACAAAAGACCCGATAAGACGAGGCTCAGAATCAGTAATTAGCTGATACCAGTCAAGTATAAATGCACATCTTCCATCTAAAGACCAAACCGGTCCTAACATCTTGTTCATAAAACTAGCATTGAAATATTCAACCATTCTAGTATACTCATATGACTTCCATTCATTAGACAGTTTATGATGAAGTTTTGACGTCAGAAAAATAGCTTTAGAAATTACTATTCTTTATTGCAATGTTCCAAACAGCATTAGATTGAGATTGTACCAACGTTGTTGTACTGTTCTACTGCTTCGTTGCACTGCGATTCTGCGTGACCGGCAAGTAAGCTTATAGCAGATGTTACGAATTTTAGAAATCTGCCGAAGCGTACGAACCTCCGGTTACAGAACGAGAGTGGTGGCGAATTTTCCTCAGAGAAACTCCATCACCAGGACATTACGACTACTACGATTTCATAAGAGCTGAACAGCTGAAACGGATACAGCCAACTTACAATTTTGCAGGTGAAGATATTGCAAGATCTTTGGAGATTACACCACACTTCGTTGCAATTTCACATTTGGTATGCAGTTGTTGCATCCATTATTTTATCGAAGGCGAAATAACCACTGGCGTGAACAAAAACGCATGAGTTCTTCTGCAGAGCTGTGCAGTAATGATTTACCATAGCAGCGCGCTACTTTTTAGTAGCGAAAGCGCCGCCGTATATTTTTCAAGTATCGGAAGCGGCAGCGAGTTTCCAATACAGGTCCATTACCGCTACTTGTTACGTTACTTTCATTATTATCGCTCGCAGCGAACCGCAACAAGTTGAACAACGCGTATTTTGCATGCCTTGAAAAGAAATTGCTGCAGAAAAGGAGATCATTCAAAAGTCCCCCGGAATGATTAACGACTGACTTTGCTCTGAATGCTTCGCTTGTTTGTAAATATTTCGCTTGTTTGTAAATATACCAACAGATTTGTGAGCTTAAAAGATTGTTAGAAAATTTAATTATTTTATTTACGTACATCTTGAGACAACTTTAAGTTTTCTGCAGTAGGCTAAAACATGGGACTATCTGATTTATATTGGAGCGACCACGAAGGAGGCCACCCCTACAAAATGCAGCAGCTGTTTCTCAGTAACTGTTCTTTAAGTTTAACCGAAATACAATGCAATCAGAATTGAAATTCTGCCATAAAGTAAAAACTGCAACTACACCACTACACCATTGGTACATGCAACGGGTTTTATATTAGCCCTTCTGCTAATTATCTTTAGTATATATACTTTTTGGAAACCATGCCTGTTCAGGTTAAGATCATTGCTTTGAAAATATGATGGACGGTGGTTTTGTTTCTCTGTCAGCTAGAACCACCACCAGAAGAAAGTCAGTCGCGAAAATGCTGCAACGCACAATTACACCTAAAAATCTAGAATATAGCAGCACGAGGTGGAATCTTCGCTTAATTTCAGAAAGCGTGTTTCAGCACTGGGTTGGACAATGCACTGCCCTCGGACAACGTTGTGCGAAACTGCAAAACGCAATAAAACAGATATACTGTAACAGCGTTATGAGGATTCACTCGAATGCAAAAACTCGCCCTGCTGTTTGGCATAAAAGTAGCGGCAGCGTCACTACTATTTTTAGCTAATAGCGGTAGGGCCGCTATTATTTTTATCGAAGAGGGGCAGCTGCCTTGCATTCAAAGTAGCGGTTGTTCACTTCTGATTTTTTGCCATGTCTGCTCAGACCCTCTGGTTACCACAAACCCAATGGGCAAAGTGAGATAATTATCAAATGCTTACAAACGGCAAACTGCTTATGGACTCTTATCTTTTTCGGTGCCGATTGCTTGATTAATTTCATGCAGGTCAAGGAAGGATGAAAGAACAAGGAGTGGAGAAGAAAGGTGCTCTTCTTGTTCCCGGCCTTTACGAATTCAAGGACTTTTTGCAGGAACTGTCGCAAAAGAAGGCTACGTACTCGTTCAAAAGCAGCGGACGAACAAGAGCACCGACCGGTTATCAAGTATACACTGATGCGATGAAAGCGAACATTATTTTACTACATTATAACGGATCGTAGGACGAAGGATGCGAAAAGCTCTTACAAAAACATTAAGTTTGCCGAACGGGCTGCAGCAGTTGATAGTTCTATGTTTAGTTGGTATAATCACGCGTCATTTAATCACGCGACGATTAAACACCCAGGCATTTGATCATTTAGACATATTATCACCAGACAGATCAACACGTACGCACTGAATTACTCAAACTCTTAATCCACGTAATCCACTGGTTTTAAGTGTAGGTAGCCTGGCATGTAAACTACGAAAATATTGACAGTTGAAGATTGGCTCTTTAGTGCTTTTTTGCTTTAGCTGTGGTCCCTTCATCCGAAGTTACTGAAGTTTTTTGATACTAGCTGACAACATGCCAGAGCTTTTAGCGTATTTTGAATATACGTATATTCGAGGCAGACGGTGGCCGCAGTGAACATTATAGTTCCGCCATCTTTCCAGTAGAAAGATGGAAATTTCGAATCTGCGCCAGGGAGGGATTGCAAGAACAATTAACTCTATCGGAGGTCGGTGCAGTATTATGAAATACAGGTGCTTTTTAATGTCATCACCCAGCATTATGGACTTTTATGAAAGGACTTGACAAAGCTATGCAGATGCAACTAACACTATTTAACAAACTATCCAGTGATTGTCGCGTGATAAAAAGTCACCAAACCGTTCAAAAGAACGACAAGATGTTACGTCATTGAAAGACGTATAAGCCGCAGCTACACTCCACTAACTTCCTTCGTAGTTATCGCGTAGCTTGCAATGTATCTCTGAGTGTGCTACCTCTCGATTCACAACCTGCAGCGGTTGACATCTATCAGATTGCCATGCGGTATTCATCCGTGAATCGCCAAGCACGTGGGCCGCATAGCAACACCTTATTCTTATCAAAATGGCAAATGTAGGTTTGATAAGTGCCTCTCGTAATAGTTCCTATACAGAGATGACTGACCCGCTGAAACAGTGGTTCCTGACCTTTGTTAGTGATGTACCCTCTGTGCATTTATTTGTCTATCAAGTATCCCTGACTGTTGGCATGAACACAATAATTAGGAATGTACCAATAATTATTGTACTTTTACGTTGAAATTTCATTATGAAGACACTTTTAAAATTCGTGTAGCCCTTGGAGCACCTTTGCGTACCTCAAGGGGCACGCGTACCTTCATTTGAGAAACACTACGCTAATATCTAGTTCGGCGTGAAATGAATCAGGTAAAATGTTGACGATCGCTACTGCGATATTTGCAACACCTTGTTATTATGAATGGTACGAAGTGCATTGTATCGAAATAAGTTAATATTTGTTGTTACGTTTCAAAAATAATTTCACGCGAGCTTGTAAACTCTGGGATGTTTTTGCAAGCACAAGTTAATTTTATCTACTTTATCGTAAATTTATTGTAAATCTGTGAATTTACTGGTAATGCATGTTATCAATTGGAAGTTCTTTCACTGGAAAGGAAAGCAATAAAAGATTCGTTCAGTGGCTCGAAGTCCTCATCATCAGGAAAGAGCCACGATCGGGACTTGCGTCACTCCACATGACGCGGAGTCCAGCAGTGCGAAAATTCGAGTTCCAGCATGCTGGCCTTGGTGTTAAAAAGTCTTGAAGGTCAGGTCTGGTTCTACCGAGAAGTTGATCCCGCCCATCGAAGCGCTTGAACGAGCATTCAGCAAGCGCACAGCAGTTTCCAGTCGTTTGCTGGAACTGCTTTGCTTCCATACGGAAACAGCCAAGTGGTTGCGTGAGATGACATGGAAATGACGATGCCGTTCGTTCAAGACGGTGCTGATGTTGATTCGGCACTTGCGTTCGCAGTTTATTATTTCTTTGTAGTGTTATTGTACGCGCTTAGGGGAAGTAAAAGGATTATTGTGGTTTAACAGTTTTCACGTTTCTTCGCGTCACTGGAAATAAAGTAGTATCGAATTTAACGCAGCACAGCAGCTTACTTACGTAATTACATCTGGGTCGAAACGGTGCAGATCTTTCAAACTTTGGAAGTTTCAGCCCATAACGATTAGTTTTCATTATCGTGGAGATCAACAAACGTAACGGCACGCCCTATAATTGGACTTATATCTCAATGTACCGCACATTTTTCGTTTAACTAAATCATCTTGCAAGAAAAAAGCGTGGAGTAAAAATATTTAAGTTTTTCTTGCAAACTGACTCTTTATAACCGAAGTCTCTTTTCATTACATAAATCATGACTTGCAGTTGGAACTTCCGTCACGAAACGCAAACAAATATTCTTTTCGATATTGAGCAGAAAATTATTCTAAGCTTTGCACTTATAGTTAAGCCATTTTAAGATTATTGCTCTACTTCTCCACAAACAACCACATTTTCAAGACCAATTTCAAACCAAAAGAACAGCTCAGGAAGTTTTGCTGTTTGCGTAAACTCACAAGCTTTATTGCCTGGTAGCAACAGCTATCAAAGCCTGACTTTTCCCCATCTGGTTATGTTTAGGAATATTATATCGTAACAATTGAATATATGAACTGATTCTTAGATTGCAACCGATGGAAAACTTAACCTTTAAAGTTCCTTGCATCCTGTTTCGAATGATTTTGAAATAAAATTTGCAAAAGGAATTTAAGTCTAACATTCACTAACGCAGACCCGTTTAAAGGACAAAGAGCTGAAGACATCACCATGCCAGTACAAAGTTACGGACGAATGCATCATGCCAGTTCGACCCGGAGCAAGAAGCTCCTTCAAGTGAGACGATATGTTCGACAAGTTTCAAAACAAGACTTTTTACAAGCGAGGTTTTACTCTAATACTCCAAGGTTTTAAGCATTGCAATGCTACTGAACACTGCGAACTATAGTTTACACAGTGAGCGTAAGGACACTTTAAAAGCAACGCGTTTGTAATCGCTTCTTTTAGGCGGCGGCGTTTCACAAGAAGTGTTCAGCTTTAACATTTACGTGGTTATTTCAAAGCCGCGCAGAGCCAAGCACATCCACAAAGAGTTTTGACCACTCGTTTCAGGAGCCAGTCCGCGAGGTTCCCGTCCGATCAATTCCGAGGGAAGGAGGGCCCCCCTCCGGGGGCGTACAACCCCACTGTCCCGGTGACGCGCTACGAAGTGTCCTCTAGTTTCAGATCAAGCAGACCGCGCTTCCTGCCTTCTCACACGAAAGTTCCCGGCCCGGGAACGTACGATGCGACGACGGGACTGACGGGGGAAAAGGCGCCCTCCCCGCTGTTGAAAATGGCTCGTATGCACGGACTGTATTTTCGCAACGCATTCGAACGGTAGCCATTAAACGCGAGTTTTACGTTTGCGTATCTGGCTTATTTGTTCATGCTTTTGTTTCTGCATTAAAATTTGCGTTTTCACAACCCAGAGACTGGCGTGGCTAAGACAAAAAAATCAGGCAAATCTTAACTAAAAGGAAGAAAAATACTCCGACCCCCCAAAAAACGAAAACACTCACTAACCTTCATCATAATTATCAGTGGACGGTCCAGATGGTTCTTCGACAAACTTCCTTTTCACTGGAGCCGTTTCTTTTACTGCTGCCCCATCTGACGACACATGCAAACGAGTACAACTCAAAGAAACTTTTAACCCGTAATAAATCTTATATCTCGCACAATTTTGTTGCAAGCATGAGGAGAAACAAACTGGCATGTTCCTGGGTCGTTTGATTATATTCTGGCGCAATCCTCGTGGAATTTTACAGTGTCTCTCGCCTTAACGACGCGCAAATGGTCGGGACATTAAATACTGTTCCATAGAGTTTGATGTTTTGTCGCAGGTTGAGTTTCTAATCTGCAAAGAAGGTATTTATAAAACTAACAATAGTTCAAGGAAACGTCCAACCCACTCAGCGTATCTAAACATCACAAAACCTTTACCGCTAGTAAAAATTTCAAAGCTGGTCAACCGGTTAAAACACAATCGAAAACAGTGTTTCCTGAACACATTGGCATGTTGTAATGATTCCCAACGTGGAACGCACCGCCACACTGGGGAAATTTGACGTTTAATCATGGGGAGAATTTGCTAATGATTTAATAGCGGATAAAGGCTTCCTTTGCTTAAATACGAGAACGCTTTTTGAAACAAAATTTAAATCTCCCAGGAGGACAATCATGGCTTTTGATATGATTAGAATGGAGCATGGCCAAAAGGAGTATTGGGAACACTGGTCTACAAGTTACCAAAATCCGGAGTGGTGTCGCAAAAACGCAAGTGGTAGTAATCCAAGCGCAGCGACAATTCATTGTAATATGCGACTGAGCAGCAATATGTTGTCTTTAAAACATGAGATGTACCATGAATGTGAACAAATAGAATTTGAAACACAGGAAAATTAAATTTTGGGACAGGCGACTAATGCGACTCGCTTTGTCGTCTAGGATGTTCTAATCCAAGCAACAGCTAAATCACCACAACACAGTCAAACCTTTTTTCTCCTCCGGGGCGTCCTCATCGCTATCCACGTCACCGAGCACCTGAGTTGTTTTCGAAATAATCGGTGCAGACTTCTTCACAGTTTCTTTGCGGGGTTTGATGGAGAAGGATATAGGAGCGGCCGGGGGAGGAGGAGGGGGAGCTCCTGGCGCTTCTTCGCTGGTCTGGTTCACATTAAAAGATACAATGTATGCAACGCATTCAAAATTATAGCTTTTGTGTACAACTCCCTGCGTAAGAACTCCAAAATTCTCCTTAACTAGATTTTTGCTTTTCTATCTATGGCAGAAATCATTTTTCTCGGCTAGTTAGTTCCCTCTTATTTCGGTGATTCCATTTTGCAATTCGATCTTAACAATAGAATTTTTTCACTTTCCACAAATGGTTCATTTCGTTCGGCACACACTGTCGCAGTTTGAGTTTTCTGTTGCAGACGCGCGTTTCGTTCTGGCCTCGAGGTTTCGGATCGAGCTTGAGCTCAAACCCAGCACGTACTCATTGGCGCCATCACGTGAGAGTTTATTCGCCACTGTAGGTTTAGGAACAGTGTTTTCGATGCAGCTTATGTGGCTTTATCTGTGCAGTACAAGTGAAAGGGTAACGGTAGTGGTATTACTTCATTGTGCTTGTGCAGGAAATCTGGCGGAAAAGCGGTCAATTGGCGGAGGTTCGATTTTCCTTCGGTTTCAGGATCAGACTTGGTTCCAAAACTACAATGAAATGAAAATTACGCTAGGCCAGGAAAGCACGACTTGCTTCTCAGATGATCTACAGCATACTAAGACGAAGCTAGATAATTTATTAGGATGTTTGAAGATTTTACTGAAGATGTCACACCGACACATATTTCCGAGCATTACCAACGTTATCAACCATCCGGAAACAGAATGTGATAAGCCAAACAACTACTTCACCTTTCCGAAAAACATCTTCGTTTAGAAAGAAAGAGATGATCTTAGGACGGTCTATTAGCATATCTTATCGATGTGCTTGGAAGTCATCGCAGTACCACATTATAATAAGCATGATGACGTCATTCATGCGTATGTCTCAAAAGCTTGCGTTTCATCAAAGTAAATGTATTTGCGCCATCAAGCGTATACTCTCTACTACCGCCATGTATGTATCCTCGTCTTCCTTCATGTACTTGCGTTTTCCGTGTTACTGCGATGCATGCTTAAATTCAAGCGCCCTGCGTGTGGGAGTGAAGACGTTACTCAATACAATATAATTATCACGTAACAAGCTGCTCTAGCCACGCTAGGAACGCAACACGTACACGACACTTGATAAATTATGGTGGCAACGCCATCTAATTGTCGTGTCAGTGACCTGGTATCGAGCCGCTGGTGGTGATGTGATTCAGATTGAAAAGTTCAAAATGTGCGTAGAGTTCTTGAAGAGCTGCATGTGGCACCCACCGGCGGTAGGCCAAAAACCCTGAATCTCCATGGAAAAAAATGAAGTTGTGTGGCCGCGTTACGAACGAAGTTCAGAACGTAAGCAGAGCTCTACTGGCTTGCGTTTTCGGAGTCATACAAGCAGGTTTGCGGAGTCGGAGGTTTTGGGTGGAGTCGGATTCCTAAGAACATTAGGAGTTGGAGTCGGATTTTTTATCTGACTCCGGAAGTACAACTGAATCATGTTTTGCATCGCACTCCTAAGTTTGGAATCCTAACACGTGCCTGTTGAAATGGTACAATTTCTTTTGACACTCCATTGAAACAGATAATTCTTGCTGTGCACCACGATTTCCACTGTTTGTTACTTGCTACAAAACTGTTGACAGCCGCGCTTCATTCACGTTATGTTAAGGAGTCGGAGTCGGAAATTTTGGAATGGTTGGACATTTTAACTCCAACTCCGCAACCCTGCACACAAGGCCTAGTTTTTTGTTATCGAATCGGGTGGTTTCCCTGTACAGCTCTGACTTTGGCCGGTAAGTGCGGGTTTTCAGTCAATGAGAGTTGAACTCAGGCAGTGCGGGCTGGAATGTGAACATTAGTGATTTTGTGCAAAATGTGCCAAGCGTATGTTAAAACCACTCAAAACTTCAGTTTAACCTAATCAAACATTAGGTCAAGCAAATTTATTCTACACCCAGTAAGCACTAGTACACCCTCGTGGTAATTAAAGTCATGGCGCTGTGTAGTTACTGCTTGTTCGTGAAGAACCTGTATATTTAAAAAACACTAATTGATGCAACAACGCACCTATACACTTCTTGTATAGGTCCATAGTCTCCTTTCAGCCTCGAACTACTTATGGAAGAAATATGACACTGATGTTAAATAACATTAAATTTTTATACGTTTGTCCTTCTTTAAAAATTTGCGACCATCTAACATAGCCGAACAGCACCCACTTCTGCAACCAACCACGCAACTTCCTCTGGAGACAATCGAACCAATCATATGCACGTCAGTTGGCGCGAGTCACGTGCACATATTTCAAGCTAGCAAGTTCATGCTTAAGCTGGTGGAGACGCAAACAGTTTCGTTCTTCTCACCTCAGGTCGACCTTCAGATTGTGAATTCAATGCACTGTCAGCCAGTCCACTTGAAGTGTCGTCGCTGTTGGCGGCATCTTTGAAATAACAGATGTGACGTAAGAGCGCACGTGAGAGGCGCGACAAAACGTGAACAAGAGGAGTTTAAATCTGTTTCGGAAGTTCTGCATCAGCTTCTTGCACGTGCAGAAAAACTTACCAGCAGACACTTTTAGTGCATTGTGAACACTTTTAGTGCATTTTGAGTTCAATTAGTGCATTTTGAAAAATCGCCCAAATCCATGTTAGGTTTACAACAACAAGGCACCGGAAGCGCATTAAGACTGTTAGACAGTTTATCTTTCCGAAAATGACGCTTGGCTTTTCTTGGCTTAACTTTAATTGCAGAATTTAATGACACGAACCGAAACTTCGCAACAGACGACTGCTTTTAAGCGGTATTCACGACTGCGTGGGTCGTAATAACCGCGGGCCCCGCTGTAAAACCATCAGCCCGTGAGTGACACTAACGATGTTGTTTGAATGACGTCGCGGCGGATAATTCGTTTTATTCCGCATTTATACGCCTTTGCACAGAAGGCAGCTTCGAGGTCTCCGGAGACTTCGAGGTTTCCGGTCTCCTATGAACGACTTCGAGGTCTCCAGTGAAACCAGAACAGGCTTAAAAAAATTCAAACTGGGTGGGCCGTGGACCAGAGGTGATCACGGAGAGCCAGAGTGAACTCCGTCCGGTGTTTACGATTTTTTCCGGAGTGAAATTTTCAGTTTGTACAGGAACGGATTATAGCTTTCATTAAATTTAAATTTTCTCTGACAGGCAATTGTGAGATTAATATGCTCGCTGTATTATGAATAGGGTTTTTCATTTCGTGGATACGCAAGTTACTGGAAGTATTTACCTCTTCGTTGTGTCGTGTTTTAAGCGGTTTTCACAATTTATTATTTTTCGTGAAATCATGCACAAGGCAACAGTGTATGTTCCTTCACAATGTAACAGAAGCAGTGCAGTTGCAGCCAAGCCTGCAATAGTGCAGTTTAATTCAGGCTATTCCTAAACATGCTGATATTATCTTGCAAGTTCACAATATAAGAAGGGAGATAATTTCATTTTGTGAATGAATAAGGCGGTACGTAGTGTTTTCGATGCAGCTTATGTGGCTTTAGCTGTGGAGTACAAGTGAAAAGGTAACAGTAACAGTAGTTGGTATTACTTCATTGTGCTTGTGCATGAAGCACAAAAAGGAAAATGAATTTAAACAAGATTCGGTTCAGGTTAGAACTTAAAAGAGTTGAAGGAGATTTGGTTCAGGTGACAACAACATATGGTTCTATTTCTTGGTTTCAAGTTTGGTTGTGTCAATTTTGCCTCATAAGCCAAAAGCTGTGCTGGGGTTATTTTTCCTTTAGTTGAACCTTATTGACTGAAGTGGTCACATGACATACAACACACACAGGCAACGAGTTAGGGTTTACAGTGAGGATTATAATTTAACCTACAGTTCATGCATTGCAAACAAGAAGTCTCTAACTGCTTGCCAGCACTAATACCATGACACAACTTGTCCATTTTGGTTAAAGGCAAAATAGCTGCAGCAGTCATTTTGCCTCACGCGGCAAAATATACACTGCTTTCAAGTTTTCGGAGTGTAAACAGGAATCGAAGTGCAAATTTCCAATGAACTCCAGAGCAGGAGCTGGAGTCACTTTTTGGAGCAGGAGCAGAAGTCAAAAAAACGCCTCCGATCACCTCTGCCGTGGACATTACTGGGTCTGGACCGCGCTGGGTCTTGAAAAGTCCGCCCGTCGAGGCCCCTGGCCTTTGCGAGACTCCCGGAGCGCCTGATTTTGCGTCAAACCGAGAGAAGGGCAGATTTCGTTAAGTACTGTATATTGGAGGGGCTGTCAAGCTGCAGTCTCCGAATTCAGATGTAAATAAATGAAGTTTCAAGTACTGTGCAAGCAGCATCCTTTGACGTAATGATCATACTAACTGTAGATTATAGAATGCGAAGTTTTATGTTTGTTACAGTCCCGGCATTGTCCAACATAGCCTATAGCCCTATACGATCAGACCCAGTATTTCACAATTTTTTCTGCTTGCGGATGTCAAGTAAATTCATTTTTTGCGGACCTCTAAATTAGGGCTGTTGAATAACGCTACATGTTGTGACGGGGACATTGTCATTTCCGATTCGAGATCATCGCTGTGAAATCATCTTAGTAGCGCAAATTTTATCGTACCCGATACCAACATGTTGTTGACCAGTTTTATTTTACAAGAGAAAGCTGAACTCTTTCACTGATTGTTAAACAGGGATTTGTAGTAATTTAGTAAACACTCCTGAAATGACGAAATGAAGCAGATGCATTGGCCAAACACATGAACACCATTGAAATTGCCCTAATGTGTGAACTTTGGAATGACATTTTGCAGTGCTTCAACAGCAGTAGTAAGTTGCTGCAAAGTAATACCATCGAACTAGCCCCAGCTACTGGCCTGCTGAAGAGCTTGGATAAATTCTTGGGTGAATTCCAAGGGAAGTTTGACCATTATGAGCAGCAGGCAGGTGATCGCTGTGGCAGCAGCACATACAAATCTGAAGTCAGCGAGCACCCAAGCGTGAGAGGTATCTCAGTGGTGGAGATGCCAAGATGCTGTGGAAGGGATGTCGAGCCAGCAAACGTTTAAAGTCACCAACTTTTATATCATCATTGATCAACTGAAGAGCGCGCTAGAGAAACGTATTGAGGCACATTCCCTGGTGCTGCAGATATTTGGTGTTTTAACTGAGTATGAATCTGCGTCAGATGAAGATATTGATGTTGCTAATGCTATCACAAGACTTGTTGGTATGTATTCGAAGGACCTGTCATCCGATTTCCCAGCAAAATTTCGTCAATGTATATGCTGGATCAAAGAGCAGAGACACGATGAAATAGCATCAACTGAAAGTGCCCAGATGATGTTTCAAATGCTGTACACTGCTGGCGTTTATCGTGCATCTACGAACATGGAAGTAGCACTCCGAATTTACTATCTCTGATGGCTACAAATTGCTCTGGAGAACGCTTTTTCGCAACTAAAAAGAATTAAAGATGTCAAACCAGTGGTGTAGGAGGCGGGGGTGAAGGGGGTGCATGCAAGCGCACCCCCAAAAGTTTTGATTTGTTGAAAATCCGGGCAAAATCCCTAAAAATGTTGGCAAAAATTCTGAAAATTTGGGCAAAATTCCTGAAAATCCGAACAAAATCCCCAAATATCTAGGCAAAATCCCTGAAAACCTGGGCAAAATGGCGCCCAAGGTTTGCAGGAAAACAAGAGAAGACCCTGTTTTTGGGCGGTCACACCACAAAAACCGTCGGCAAAAATTGCACGACAACGTTTTTGGCAAGTTTGGGAAAATTTGGGCAAAAATCTTTTGCACACCCAAGAATTTGCTTGCTCCTACAACTATGTGTCAAACGATCAACAATGGCTCAACAACGTCTTGGCACACTGGCACTTTTGCGTATTGAAAGCAATTTGCTTAAAAAATTGACTTAAAAAAAGTAGTTGATGAAGTTGCTGTTTCAAAAGCGCGCAAAGTCGTAATCTAGCTGGGTATATGAAGGCTACCTAACAAAAATACTGTTAAAAATATTGGCTGTTCTGAAATATTGTGTAATATATTTTCTGTTGCCAGGTCCAACTTTTTTTTCTTTTGAGCTGGAAATATCCGCATTTTCAGGCCACTCATCAAAATATGCCTTAGGGACAGCTGAGCCTTAATCCGGCTCTGGGTTGGGGGAGAAACCTGCGTGATCTTCGCGAGTGTGCACTGTATACGCTACGCTTCGCTGAATTTCACTTCGCTACAGCGTAAACAAACCGTAATCCTTACGTTTCAACGCTTCTGTTCACTTGCTTTATCTAAGGACACGAGCACACTACTCACCTTCATTAGTTGCTGTTTCTGGAGGGGGTGGCCGGTAGAAAACTCGAACCCACGCAAGTTTACGAAAATGGTAGTAAGGATGCAGCTCATGCCAGGGATGTAAGAAAGCATATTTGACGTCGTTCTGAGATTTGAACGAAGTCTCGACTTTTTCGCCCTCATACGCCACTCGCCTGAAAAAGCGTCCATTTTGTTTGCACAACGGTCACTGAACAAGTGCAATCAGGAAGTCACTGAATAAGTGCAAGGAAGTCACTAGTGACGGCAGGTTATTGTGTAAAAACAAGCAAGCAAAATTGAAAAACAAGCCCAAAATAGGTAATTTAACGGAAAAAAACAAACCAACGTGCGTTTGGTAGGAAAATTCAAAAAACATAAAACCAGTAGGTAAATTAAAAATAAAACCAGGGAGGCAAATCCGAAAAACAAGCCCAAAATGCGCAAATTTATACAAAAACATCGCTAAATTTCGTTGTAAATTGAAACAACAAAAGTGCCATATAATTTGAAAAAAAGCAATCTGCAACAGAATTTGCAAAAAACAAGCCCAAAAAACAAGCAATTTTTAATAAAAACAAGGAACCCGCAATTCTTCAAAAAAAATGCATATCCACAAAAAACAAGCCCAAATTCGCGGGAAAACCGCAAGGCTGGCAACACTGGAAGTCACTGAAGAAGTGCAACAAGCGTGCATTCAAACGTTCGCAGAAGATCGAGCGTTAAAAGCGTACATGGAAAGTGGACATTTTCCATAAAAAGCTCGACGAGTTTTGTCCAATTCGCTCTCAAGTGCTACATTCAGCACACGAATTACGGCTTAAACTAGTAAATGTAGGGGGGTTGAGGATAAAAAAAACTACTAGACGCATAAATCTGTTCGCGCATACTACTGCAGGTATATTTCAGTTGTATTCCGCATGACCTGTGGTTTGCGTTAAGTTCACACCAAACGAAAAATATCCCATTATTCAATTAACACCGCGTTGAAAGATCGTCAGCAAGTCCAGAAATAGCATTCCGGCGGGCCACCACCGTGAAATTTGGGGTCCATCAAAACCGGACACTTTATGGAGAAACCATCGCCACAGACAATTGGGGCTCTCCTGAGTTGGGGAAATGACAACTCAAATTTTCAGTTCACCTCTATCAAAAAAGCATAGCGACGACTGGAGCATTCCCTTCATTCTAAGTACAACGAAGTGCCCCTCTACCCATTACAGATGTTTCACAATCGAGTGGAGTGCGATGATTGCATTCCGCTTCTCTGTGCCGCGTTGCTGCCTGGCGTTTTTTCTGTTTTTTTGACGCATTTCTTGTAAGCGCCAGAGCAAATGCATCAGAGCAAATATATTTTCAAAAATTAGTGCATCAATGCATGTTTTTACTTGCCAAATAGCACAAAAAATTTGAAAAAAACGAAAGAAACAAGATTCCCATTTACAGCGTAGCAGACCCAAAAGCCTGAAACCGATGAAATACGAAGTTGCCTAAAAATGATTGATTTCGGCCATGCGTCACATCTGTGCCACTGGCACTAGCTCAGAGGTGAAGCACTCCTCACAGAAAGCAGAGCTTCTGGTTTCCTAACGGCCTGTCAAAGGGGCCTGCCATACAATGCTGTAAAACGTGCTTTGAATCTAAAGATTAGCCATGCGAAAAACAGAAGGTACGTGAAAACTGAGATGTCTCTCATAGCGTTCTTAAAGTGGCAAAACGAGGAAGGCTTATTTCAAATTTTATCTTCTTCACACTCTTCCTTGTTCAGGAGAAATTAAGCAGAACTCAGGTGAGCGGTTGGTATCGGAAAAGTGTGAGGAAGATAACTTCAAAAACAAATGTTACTTGTGTTGCCAATTGAGACACTTTTAAACAGCACACGACAATTTCTACCAGGGTTGACGTGGCCCAATCTCGCAGTGAACTTGAACAAAATCGTTGTTCCCCGTATGAACGTAAAAAACATAAAAATCGTTTTTGAATGTATGCAGCTTCATGCCTCACTCATGACGTCAACGTAAAAATCGTTTTTGAATGTATGCAGCTTCATGCCTCACTCATGACGTCAACGTAAAAATCGTTTTTGAATGTATGCAGCTTCATGCCTCACTCATGACGTCAACGTAAAAATCGTTTTTGAATGTATGCAGCTTCATGCCTCACTCATGACGTCAACGTAAAAATCGTTTTTGAATGTATGCAGCTTCAAACGAATCGCAACCTTCCCCAAAGAGTAACATGTGAGCTCTTGTAATGGGTTTACAAAACCGTAGGAAACATTGCAAAAACAGACGAAATATAAAGAGTGGAAAAAACTATTTGGTTGGTTGAACTCCAAACGCAGATGCAAATATCAATGGAAAAAAGAACTTCAAAGAGCAAAGATTTCGTTTGCAAGTTCACCTTGCGATGTCTTCCACAACCGGTTGCAAATCTGGTGGCGGAGGCACGATGAAAGCTTGCTCGCTCCAAGCGGTCGAATGCGACTGCGCTGACGCTTCAGACAGGGTGGATTCCTCCCCGGGAGGCAACACGGCGCCGCTTTGCGCAGTGGCATCGGCGTAAAGCGCTGGCGGCTTCGAAATAACCGCATCTGTGGAATATGCTGACGTCATTGTTGCAAACGGCGGCAACGGCGGAGGTTCGACGTCGGACACTGTGGTTGGAACTGAGTCTGGAAAACAATGTCGTTCGCACTTACGGTACTTTTTCCGTCAAGATCGCGTAAAAAACGCCGCACTGTGTCTTTTCTGGAACACGATGTGAAAACGTCCTCACTGGATTGGTAAAAGAAATAATGTCTACTGCGTTAATCAACGTGATTAACTAACTTTGCAATCAAGCCCAGGCACACAGACCTCGATTGATGTTAGATACTGACAGGCAGGTGAATAATAGCCAAGGCCATTCTCGCACATTAGGAGCGTTCACATATTACGTAGCAATTTTTTTCACCTTTTCCAGCCCCCTCCCCATCTGCAAGCAACCGTAAGCACAAAGCAATTCGCCCATAATTACGTACGCATTCATTGACCTCCCCCCAAAAAGCAAAGTTTATTTCGCCTCTCAGTTGAGGACTTCAAATCTGATCACATCTTTGAAGCAAAACGTCAGCCTTAAACGGCTGTGTTAAACCGCTGCTCTGTGATGTCACTCGGCCTAAAACAAAACCATTCTGGCCAAAATATTAGGAAAAATCGGTTATGTAATCATCTCAGCAACGCTCCCGCCATAAACAACCGTAAGCATTTGAAATCCTCCTCAGCTCCACTCCTGTGCTTACGTGACATGCAAACGCTCTCTTAGTATCATTAAACAGGACAAAGTTGTGTCTTGCGACAGCAGTTCATAGATCGACTTAATTACAAGATGACTGGTGTGAGGAACCTGCGGCCTGCATGAACATTTAACATGGTCCGTATCAGAATTTTCGTTGTCCTAATTAGAGTACAACATCGCGTCAAAACGACGTTCCATGATAAGCAGGTACTTGGAGAGTAAACCAAGAGAAGCCACTCTTCCTCATAGTTAGATAAAGGTAGAATTTTAGGATTAAATTAATTGATTTTGCGGCCCGCGAGCGACAACGCACAATCCATGCGGTCCATGATAGTAAATAAGTTCCCCACCCCTGGTCTACACAGTCATAATTACTGCACGACCGTTTATCACGAGGACGATAAATCCAATTCTTGAATCTGGACGGTGTGTGTACGGCACCGTTTCAAGGTTTGTACAAAACTTGAATCGACTTACCAGCTTCCGTGGCAGCATTCTTTTGTTGGTAATAGCCATACACCGTTTCGGCCATTTTCTGGTACTGTTTGGCCGCGTTCGCAGCTCGGCCTTTCTCAATCAGCTTTGCCAGAGGATGGTCTGGATCCACAGTTCTAATCGCCTGCGCCGTAAGCGTACCGTTGTATGGGAATGCAGAAAAAGATCCGGCGCAAAAGCAGAGCGTAAGATGACAGCGATCGGTATCTGCTTCTCATATATTTGTTGGTAGGACAGAGTTCTGGTGTGGCAGTTGTGAACATTATTTCATGGAACATTGCCAGGCAGTGAGTTTAGCCGATGAAAGGACGAACATAACAGCATTGACAATTTGCGGTTCCAACTCGTACTTTCCACAAAAGGATCATACTGGGTCTGGATGAAGAGGGAAAGCTATGTGAGTGTTGCAACCTCTACGGTGGTGTTGCGTTGATTTTGTGATTCACCACGAACGGGATGTGTGTGAAGAATAACACCATTATATATGTAGCGCGAGCAAGCAATAGTAAGAGAGATTGCGAAGATGATCTCTATTGTTGCTTGCTGCCACGGTGCGAAGCTTTGCGCACATGCCGCTCGGGATTAAGATCGCAACAGGAGTAACTGTACCCAGCTGCCTGCATTCGGAATAGGTTAAAAATGTCCAATCCAACCGCACGATAGCGTTTTTGCAAAAAGACAATGATCCACTGCCGGGAACGAAGTGGTTCTAGTTGGAATATCGGTCGTTAGTGGTTGCGAGAGCATTCCCGAAAAGCGTTTTCAACTCGGTCGCGAGCAATTACAAACGTTGCAAGCTACGATGTTTATTTGTAAGTGCAATTGAAATATATCGCGAAGCACCTTCGTTCTATCTTCCTGTTCCCGTTCGTTCTTCTTGTGAGCTGCGGCGAATAAGCTGGGATGCAAGTAACCCCCTCCATCATCGCTCGAACTATCGGATTCCTAAATTAATAAGCGAGAAGTTTAGTGAAGTAAGTTTTGAACAGACCAAATTTTGTTTTTGCCACAATTCGTTAAATATAAACTAACACCTGCAGCTTCCATAATCGCGCGTCACCGCTGACGCTCGTGTAGTTTTCCGAGGGCAAGACAATTTAGTTATAAGGAGATAAGACTCAGACAAACAAATCCCCCTGTAGTGGGATAAAAAGAAAAAACAGCGTCTGAGCAATTCTACTTTTTTTCTGGAGTAACATCTTTTCTTGGGCGCTGAAACTTGAACCCAAATCAGAAAAACAACATTCTTACTGAAATTTCGGAAAATACAATGCGCGCTAACGTCACTGCAGGAAAACGCACGGATTGCTTCACACAATACAGACAGGACGTTTGCTGGTATCTAGTTTTCGCGACAATGCTGACAGCACGAAGAGTCTTGGTGGCTTATGCTCGTACTCTGAACAAGTATCAAAAGTAGGGCCAGGCGGCAAGAACTCAAACGCAGTATGTTGAATTTATTCCAAAATCTTGCAACTTAAGCCTTCAAGCTACCGACTCAGCAGGGATAACCCAAAGTACCGAGGCCGTGACGGCATTGATAAACTCACCATTCATGCTAGCAACCTGTGAGTAGCAGCATTATTCAATTTAGATGAAGCCGGGGTTCCCTAAGGACTTTGCGTGAACCTTATCTTCACTTCAATTCATTCGCGGCTTCAGCCAGAAACGCCGTTATCTTTGCAAAAAACGTATCTGTTTTTTTTTGTTTTCATTCTCAGAGCATTCGTGGTATTTCAGACTAATTTTCGATCCAGCTCCGCGCGCCCAAATTTTTGTTGCACCGTTACAAAAATTGCTGGCAAAAAGAACAAATTGTACGTAAAGTTCGGGAGAAACAGTTGAAAACCACAGGGATGCCTTGACAACTCTTCAGTAAAACAAAGCAACTCCCAGTCAAACGACGAGTCCGTAATTCTTATCCTGAGTTCTATCGAAGCACACGTATTCGCTGACGTACAGAAATGGATTGGAGTTTAAAGTATTTTTACACTGGAAACGGCATTTAAAAAAAATGACCACACCAGGAAGTACAGCATTAAGAGAGCAAAAAACAGTTTATTCCGTTGTAGCCAAAATACTAACGACTGAATTCCTCTGCCGATAGCTTCTAACAATTCGAATACTTGTTTTTAAATTCCGAAGGATTTAGAGAATGAAAGGACGAAATTCCAGGCTCCCACATCCCCGAAAGGTCTGGACCTGCAATGGACACGATCACGCATCCCGTGCGAAAGAAATAATTTGAATGTCTGATAATTCCGCTATTTGTCATGTTGGAGGGACTTTCCCATGCTCTAAAATTAGTGTCCACGATGCTCTGTGCTACATAACCGAGCGAGAACCCACCAATAAGAGCAATCGGAACGTTTCGACATCAGCTTTACGTTTGTGACAGCTTATTCTGGTCGTTCATGGAAGAACTGTTAGACTGCAAAACAGCGATAAAGCTTGCGTTGGAGCACCGATAATTTTTTCGGTTGTGTCGGTGAGAAAAGCCTTAGGCAAAAGCACTAAGGCAGGTACTGTGGGATTCACACAATGTGACAGAACTGATTTGTTATTCTCAGTTCTCACAGTTGCAATTGCACTTATATTTGTACGCTATCGTGAGCGGCACCATACACACGAAAATCGCACAAGGGTATGAAAGATATTGGGCGGCGATTAGCTCAGTGGTGAAGTGTCCGCCTCTTAATTGGGAGGTTGGGTCAGGACCACTGAGTGACTGGCCGTAGCGCTCCCTGGGCAAGAGCGCCCCGACAAAAAGCACCGATCTGGCTTTGGCCTGCCACCAATTGCCATTAAATGTATCCGTCGCACTGCAAGCGGTATGAAAGAAGACACGCGTTTTGTATCTAAAATTAAATCAGCTAAGAATACTCGCCTGAAAACGATTGCAATTGTTCAAATAAATACAAATCTGAAAATTTTAAATGCAAAATCTGAAATTTTTATCAACAAACTCGAGCTCCGAAGCTTGTTTTTTCAGAAAGCTACACAACACAGTATTTTAATGTGAGACAAACGGTTATCTCTAGACACAACCTCGTCGGAATTTTCCTTGACCTCTGGTGCTCCGGGCGTGTATTTTCCTTCTTTTATTCGCTTGACCTGCAAAGCACACAACAGGATAAAACTGCAGACCTGAATCAAAACAGTTTAGACGTAAATACATGCAGTACTATCAAACTGACCATGTGCTTGTAATACGGGTTGAGATAGTGGCCAAACTGCAGAAACTGGAATTGGGAATTGTTCGACTGTTTCGCTTTCAAGACAATCTCCATCTGCGGTCCTTGCTTGCTGACAAATAGAGCTGTCTTTTCAATGATGGCGTGCATTTTGTCAGTTGGAGGCTGCATAGATGTATGAATTAAAGCAAGTGCAGGCTATCAAATGCCAGGAATATGCAGAAACCTAGACGTAAAAAGGGTTGGTTTATTCGAACCAATGTGTCGATCTAGTTTGATACTCACAATTTCGTTGTGGATTAAGTGTATCACAATGCTTTACAACACTTCCTATTTTTGTCAGAAAAACTTATTACTTTAAAAAGTCCATCTTGCTTTCGTTATTTCAGCATTTAACTCGATTTTATCCGAACAGCCGCATACCAGTTCCATTTCCTGCGGAACAGCAAGTGAGGCTGGCGCGACGAAAGGTTTTTCGTCCATGCTGTTTTCAACGTGGATATCATCCTCATCGTCTGCGGTTGGAACCGAAGGGTCATACTCTTCTTGTTGCAAACCGTATTTGAAACCCACTTGGCTGTAAGCGTTTTCGGGTTCAATGGACAGCCGAAGACGTTTAATTTCCTCCTCTGCGCGCGGAAACAAAAAACGCAAACAAGGTCACAATTCTTATTTCAACAAGCATGCATTATTAAAAAAAATACAAAATAAGAGTAGATGTACGAGAGCTGAATGTGCGACACATGCCACGTGGACAAAGCCGTGTTAGCTCTGGTCACTGAATCCGATACTTTCTAAAGAGAAAAGACAACGACCTTAAGCGCCACAGGAAGCTTAAGTAAGATCGTCAGACGTTATTTTATTTATGACAAACTTACAATGGCTTCACACATTCTAAGCGCGTTAAAAATTAGTAACAGGCCCACACATGCAATCAATACTTAACCAACTTCATGGACTCAAATGGATTTTAACAACTTGCCAGCCGCCATTTCTTACGTCATCATTCGTTACGTGGCATAATCTACTTCTTCTTGTGTATGAGACAGCAGAAATTGTGTTATGCTGCCCAGGCGCCACGGTCAGTGCACTGCGGTTTAATTAAGCTGCTAGGTCGGCGTCCTGATTTCGGGGGCCGGAGGACAGGGCAGCTGCAGACACATGTTGTGCTGCTTGAGAGCCCGAGCCGCATACGCAGGTGCTGGGCGTTTAAAGTACCAGCGAAACCTGCTGCTGATGAGACGGGTTCACTGTATCGTTTCGCGATGACGAATAGCGGCCCACTCCACGGCCTTACAAAAAGAAAAACCAAGAGAGACCCAATTTCAACAGTGATGAGTTTGTCATTATGTTCTGATGAGATTCTCGTCGTAATTAAGCTGGTTGACAAATCAGTTGTTATAAACTTAAACACCTTGTCGAATGTTCTCTTCCAGTTCATTCAGTCTAAGAGCTCGGTATCTTTCATCATCAAGACGTTCTTCGAGTCTCTTTTCCTCTTCAGATAACTGCGTGAAAAAGTAGATAGCTACATTAACAGATTATCGTCAAGGATAAAGTAATGAATGAATGAAACGAAATATCAGGTTCTACAAACATTAAATTCCATGAAGTTCGGAATCTGGACACCCACGCTAATGATGACAAAAAACTCGAACTTTAACGGTTTCGAATCCTACTGCTAACAAGGCTCGAAAATAACACCGATTTGAAGAATGGAGTCAAGCTCTGAATAGCAATAAGCGATTGCTTCCTAGCACCCCGTTAAGGTTTCCCTGCGCTGTTTCGTAACTACGAAGTCAATGAAAAGATCAGTAACCACCAAAAATACACAAAAACTGTTTCTAAGATAGGGCTGACATACATCTCGCTTTTGAGGGAGACGTCCGCCTTTTTCAAGAAAAACAAAATGTTCTCAAGAGTACGCTAATAAACGGAAATATGTCCTCTTTTTGCCTTTCATACATTTTTTAAATACAACCTACGGCTTATTCTTTTAGCGCAAATTCGAGTGGTTTTTGTACTGGGACCACGGGCGGAACGAGGTTGGATGGCGCCTAGGGCAAGAAGCATGTTTGGTGCCTCCATGTTCGAACCTTAAATCTTTCCGAAGCAAAATTACTGTGTTGAAGCAAGTACCTGTGACATTGTTGGGACTTTTCGGCGCCACCCGCAGTCATTTGGCGCCCCCATAGTGATTCGGCGCCTGAGGAATTGTGCCCCCCTTCGTTGCGCCCCTGACTGGGACGGACTGTATTTAAGATATTAGGACAGTGTTCTGATTACAGCTCCTTCCGGGTTTGTGGACGTGGTTTGGAATACTACGGTGCAAGTAGTTCTTTCAATGCCAGTCAACAAGCGTTTTCCAAAAAATTGACGCAGCTACGGTCCTGTCCTGCATCCTTCCTTTGCAAATATAGTAGACCTATTCTAAGACGCTTCAATGCCTAGGTCACGCTGTATTCAGTACCTGGTAAATTTTGTTCCAGGAATCTCCATCAAACTCCGATAGATCGTGCAATGACGCTCGACAGTCGTATCTGATGTCACGAATGGAAAGTTGCAAGATATAACACAAAATAAGACTGCATGGCAGTCGGAGGAGCGAACGAAGAAAAACTTATATCCACGCACTTATTGCACTACAGTCATGAAATAGAAATTTATCAGTTCCACATACTTACCAATGACATGGATTATTCTACATAGGAGGGTATAGATGTATAAGCAACAAGCTGCAGCTATGGATTAGGAACACTACATAATTAATGCCACTCAAATAGGACAAAAACATAAAATTTGATACATATTAGCCTGACCAGTGCATGAAACTATAACAGACACAGATGATGCTGGAAGAAAAGGAAGAATAGATTACAAATGTCCAGAATCACCACACAAACTAAAAAAACACTATATACAAATATCTCACTTACCAAACAGTTTCATGTGTTTCCACAAACTTCAGAGAAGTATCATCTTTCAACACTTGAGCAGTTGGAGTTGATAAAATAAAACGTAACAGTACCATACAATATACAAAGAAAAAAACAGTGCCATCACCATACCTATCAATGCGCAAATCTACTTCGGAATCATCATTCCAAAGAATAAGATGGCGATTCTTTGAAATAGCTGTTGAATGTTCATCTGGAGGATACAGCTTGCTTGCATAGCCAAACACCAGTAGTTCATTTTCTCCAAGAGCGCCTTTGGTAAGTGTTGGCTCACTGACCTTTTGTCTGGAAGTTCTTGATGTCTAGTATAATATATCGAAAGTTGATGTTAAGCAATAAGTATGACCACCAAACCAACACAGTGTTTCTCACCAACATAATAACAAAAAACCCTAGCTTGTTCAAGAAACATTTCTTTTACAGTCTCAAAACAGAACTTTTCCAAACATTCCAAACTAGCAAATAATGCATCAACTTCATATACCCATAAAACCAGGCTATGAAGCCTTACAGAACGTTTTCTAGCATAACAATACTCCAGAAAACAAATTGTACCATCATAAACCCTGTGGGGTTTCAACTTACCACTATCTCTAGCTGGGTGGCACGTAAAATGACTACACAGTAAAATGCCAATTATTTAGTCACACATTATTGTTTTTGGAAAGGCATATTATTGTAACTAGTTATCTTATGCACTTGAACAAATACATTACCACAATGAATACATTTGTTTTTACAAGCATCCGATACGACTTCATTTAAATCATTGGTTGTTATATTATAATTAAGCACTACATGTCCAATTCAAATACTTCGGCAGTGGTGTTAATGGAGACTTATTACGCTTGCATTAACAATGCTTACTTCTAGACCAGTGTTTTTTAACCTTTTTTCTGCCATGCCCCCTTGGAGTAGTTGTCCTTTGTGCCAAGCCCCCCTGACAATAAACAAGTTGTACAAGCAAATGTATTTATTGGTTAATTTCTTTATCAAACTTTCCATGTTACAGTGCGCATAAGGGCTCGCACCCCCTTTGAAATCTATTGACGCCCCTTGGGGCCTGGGGAGGTCTCACCAGTTAAGAACCACTGTTCTAGACAATAAAGCATGGAAAATGCTAACTTTTAGACAACAATCTATCAATAAAACATTTTACATTAAATTGATTAAAAAATAACCTAATCAACATCTGCTACATTCATTTTTTCCTTGAGAAAGTAAGTAAAAGATTAACATAGTTTAGGTGTCAAGTGATTTCTATCACACTACTAGGACAGTTGAGACAAAATCTACAAAAACTCAAAACAAGGAGATTCAGCATGAACTATATTACAGAAAAGAAATGCAATTGTTATTTATTTTCAAGGCTACAAAATCCAATGCAAAATGGCTTTGCAGAATAATTTTATTATCTTGGCAGAACCAACTCCTTCCTAGCAGAATTTCTAAGACTTGAAAAATAAAAATTGTCCACATATTACAGATTTTTCCATGTTGAAACTGCTAAGTTTATTGTAAGTCCCAACCATTTGATTCAAAGCTTCAGTTTAATGCCACTAAAGCTTGATCAAAATGCATTTGATCTAAAAAAATAGACAAGACTTTAGCTTGCCATACACAGCTCTTTTATCTAAAAATTATCGCAATACTGGGTTTTTGTGGTGCATATGCACACAAATATTCTGTGTTTGTGCTGATAATATTACTCATTCATAGCTTCCTGCTATATACCAAAGTGTAAACAGCATTATATTGGACAGTGGTGGAACAACCTATAAAAGTTAAATGTCAAATTTCATGTGTGACATACAGGCTATGTATGTGCTAGTTTTACATATAAGCCACATAGGTGCTGGTTTCAATCAATGATTTGAGTACAACCACCTTAACAATCCTACCTACCTAACCAACAGATCTTGACTAAATCTTTTATGCAATGGAAAACAAGGCATGCTAATCATGGGCCTACGGCTATGCCTAAAACAAACCTCTGGTAATGGCAACTTCTGTTTTTGAGTTTGTTGAAATAGATGAGCTTGAGAAGAATGAATAAAGCCTTTCACAGAATTTTTTCGTGACTGCATCACTTTTAGACTGTTCTGCCTGTACAAGGTCTTTATTCCATCAGACAACACCCTGAAAAAGATATTAAAAACAAATTATGGGTGCAATGTCATTCGACATCAACTGCTAACCAGATTGTTCTTGTAATTCTTCCATAGATCACAATTTGTTGACGATCAAAAAACACTATATCTTGCATCAAGGCCTCACAGTCAGCAGAACCTGCAATACAATTTTACAGAGATTATACACTTTAGCAAAAATGCTGAAGAAATTCAAAAAATTTGAGATGTATCAAAACAAGTTTTATGAGAGACTGAACCACTGTAACTACAATCCAGCTATGCACACTGAGCTCAAACTGATGATCAAGATCATACTAATTACAGTTCTACTATTAAACCACAGACCATGAAATCTTTCCTTACACTCTTTTTGTCAAAGTCAAAGCATCTACTAAGATCAAAGTTAAGCTTTTTAACATTTACAATTGAGCCAAAAATCAAGATGCAAGACTAAACTGTTCAGGAATATATGTAAGAAGAATGAACTTAGATATAACATTACAAATTAGAACTTAACCCAAAACCAAATTTATATTAAAATTTTTGGATCAGGTTATAGATTTAACCTAAATGAGCCTAAGCCATAACTCTGAAATCAACTGCAAATTATGATGAAGAGCAATAAAATAAATGCAAAATAGAAGCTTACAGAACATTATAACAACTATTGAAAAGGTAACAGAAATATGTTTTTGGTTATAGTACATACCTCTGTGTGTGCCTTAAATTAAAAATGTTTTTAAATCATGCAGCAACCTAAAGGAACATGCAAAAATCGACTGGTGCACTTTGAATGCAACTCTTAAACCTAATGTGTTTTGTGCAACGAATCTTAATTGCAACTTAACTACTACTGGAATCATCTTTATTACAATCAAGCCAGTCTGGATTTTGCGTCAGTTGTACACAAGATATAACGTGCAATGTTAGAGTTTATGTATGTGACAAGTCGGGCATGATCCCTTTTCAGCATGAAGCTAGCACATGGTGTCTAGGTCAGTGATGCCATTTTACCTGATTTGCTGCTAAATCTAGCACGTTTTTCGCACTGTTAGCTGCAAAATTTTCAATCTAGCAGTTAGCTGATTTTCTAGAGAGTTTTAAAAATGGTTTGGCAAGTTTAGCAAGTAACAAATTTCCAACCAAAAATTTGTTCCAACAATACTTGGAGATGAAAACTTTTACACCTTCATCAAAAAATTTTTTATCTTCTTTCTAACACTTTATTTATATCAGGCACCACCAGAACCAGGCACAACTAGCTGGCTTTAATCATTTGGAATTGTTATTATGACACAGCAAAGCTACTTTAAACAGATAATTGCATCATAATAAGTAATTAGATGGCTTGGTGAAGCCTAAAAAATGATTTAATTCAGTGCCTAGTGAGCACATTGGGCTGAAAGACTGCAATGGCAGAATATGTTTTTATCCCACAACACATGATTTTTCCAGGTGGTTCAGTTGCACCATGAAGTAGTAATGTTTGGTCTAATGATTTGAAAGTGAGGGTAACACCAAAAATTGATCCATAACTTTACAAGTTTATTTCAAACACCTCAAAAATAGCAGATTATTTAGGAGAATTTCATTAATTTTAGCTGAAATTTTGTGACAAGATTTTTAGCAGGATCTAGCAGTTTTTCGTGATACCATTTAGCAGATTTAGGTGACAAACATCTGGCAACACTGCTCTAGGCTGATTCATGGCCGTGAGCAACTGAAACCCTCCAGAATTCTGGCATTGTTAGCAAAAAACAAAGGAATTCTGTCTGCATGTTCTGGCAAGCAGTGCAAAAGTGATGACCTTTTTTAGTACTGAATTATCTTAAGTGAACTTTTCATCTACAGTAGAATTTACTTGACCCTCTAAAGATAGCATTTTTTTCTTGGTCTAAAAAAATTTCTGGGTGTTTGTTTTTGGTAAAAACTGCATCAATATGGCACTCATACAAAGTTTTTGGAAAAAAAATGTTTTACTCCCCATATTTTGAAACGTTACAAATTTGTGGTCCACAAAGGTGCTAGTTTTAAGATGTCTCTATGCTTTCAATCAGCTCTGGAAGCCAAGTTTGAAGGTTGGGGAGCTCAAAAGGCATGTTTAAGGTGAAAGATTTTGTTTTATTGCATTTTTGAAAAAAAAATTTAACAAAAAGTTTGGGGGGGTATTGCTCATGAACAACCCTCAGGACTATGGACATGCCTGAAATAAAAGGGACCCTTCCCCACAATGCCGCTAAAGGTTACAGACCTGCTTTGAATAAAAACAAACATAGTTTTATACGTTAAATGTTATGCAAAACAGTGCTGTACTGAACTCAGCAAGCCTAAAGCAATTAGGCTGTACAGTGAGTCACCTTTAGGTATTTATTGTTTTAGGTATTAACTTTTGAACTTGAAACCCCAACAGAACAAGTCATCCAAAGTATCAAAAGACTCAGATTTTGGCCTAGTTTCTAAAAAAATTGAGATAAATGCTACTATCTAGTCTAGTGGTTTGGGGCTTGGGCCAGATGAAGTGGGCCAAAAAGACCAAAACTTCTCTACTTATGACGACAATCGCAAAGATTCAGAGCCCAGAACCAAAAAACTTTTTTTTCATTGCAGGTTCAAGGACTTGCCAAGTCTTTTGAGCGTTTGAACCAGAGAAAACCAGAGATCACGGAGCCGGAGTGCCAAAGTGGACTACGGCCAGAGTTTGCATTTTAGGCTGGAGTAGGAGCCGGAGTCAATATTTTAGGTTCGAGCAGGAGCCAGAGCTGGAGTCAACATTAACGTCTGTTCAAGAGTCAATCAAACTTTTTAGAGACCTAATTTCTGTAATGATGCTCGTTGTTGTGAAACAGAATGGAATTAATTGAGACGTGTTTTCTGGCCAGTGTCGTCATATATCACAAAAGTGTGACACTTGGTGGGAGTACTGAGCATTTCACCACTAATGACAGTTTCAAAGTTATGGCCTATGCAAAATACAGTGTGTAAGAGGCAATACAATGCAGTTCAGGAATTTTGGAATCCATGCTGTAACTATGAGAATGTTGACCTAATGATGTGGGCTATAACACAAGACACATTACAAACAAATGGTTAACAAAACAGTATAGAGAAGTAAAAGTGTGCTGAAATGACCTATACACTGTAGGCCTAATGATAGGATTTGATGATGATGTCAGAAGTAAGCAATGTGCAATAGTACAATGCAATGTTTATTCGCATTATCTTTTGTGCAGATTTCTAGTCTAGCCACTGCCTGCATCTAGGCCAACCACTGCTCACATTTTGGAGCCATACTGAACTTGACAAACAGCATCTATTTTGCCTCATGAGACTAAAACAGTTCTGAAATTGTTTTGTCAGTAGCTGCACACATTTCTTTGAAGTGATCACATGACAAGTTTGGAATGCATGACCTACACAGCTGACCGTAATGTCTAATTTAAATGTGAGCAAGCTTTAGTGGCTGCTTGTCTATGTTTTGTAAAGAATTATAGGCTAAGCCAACAAATTTAAACCTCAACATGTTGTGTCTTTCTGTATTGTGCTAGTCACGTGACCATTTCAACCATTTGTGGACACAGCACAGCGTTGAACAAAAGTACCACAAGACAGACAGAAAAATAAGAAAACAAAAAAAATACGACCAAAACAAAATAAAAAAAAACACGATAGACATCAACATAGCACAGATGGTGGGCAAGCAATGGGTGAAGAGTTGAGGCATATACAGATGAGCAGGTGAGGCAAGCATACAGGTGTAGAAAGCAGAAGCGAGCAGCAATAATGGTTATGAGGCAGAAACCAAGGCATTTTATCACAACATTTCATTACAAAAAACAAGTAGCAAGGGCAGAAAACAATGTTTAACGTTTGTACATTCAAATCATGAAGAAATGCAAATTTATCCACAGACCATAGTGGGGTGGGTTGCATGGATGAGTTGTTCCCAACCAGATGCATGGTATCACCAAATGAAGTTGAAAAGTCAAGGGTATGAACAGGTTACAATAATATTAACAGTAAACATTATTTATTCCAATAAGTTTTACGTACATGAAAAACAAAATACGTTTACTTAGTAAGTTAAAGTATTTAGTTCTAGGGTATAGTTTCATAAAAAGTCAAAACTTATCTATGTGAACTAACCACTTATTTCACAAATATCACTGTTGTCATGTCATTGACACTGTCATTCAGCTTTATATGATTGTGGACCTAGGAATTAAGCTGAAGTCAATGTCTGTGAGGTCCTGTAGGTCGACATCACTTCGTTTGCCTTGAAATCCTCATATTGCAGCGAGGGTGCTCCTCAAAAGGGCAAATCTGAGCTTAGTCCTTATGTATGTTATGACAGATGCATATGGCTCCCTGCGTTTTTCAGCTATTTTTTCTGCCAGTCTTTTGTTGACTCTGTTGCATTCTGGTGCCATCCCTCCACTTGTTGTGAAGACAAGGGGATTGAATGAAGACT
>Ga0210059_1000778_pt1 | contig 43846 bp, 22 predicted proteins | sample Ectturendosymbi2_FD_188042 | JGI IMG/M metagenome (GOLD analysis project Ga0210059, IMG submission 188042) | Ecteinascidia turbinata endosymbiont from Florida, USA - Sample 2 (SPAdes) (version 2) | ecosystem: Host-associated > Tunicates > Ascidians > Unclassified | place: Key West, Florida... | reverse complement strand
CCCCCCGGGTGGGTAACACAGTTGCATGCCATGGCAAAACGACCATACAAGTCAGCAAGCACAGACCCCGTTACGTGGCCACCTTCACGGAATTTTGGTTTTCCATCGAAGTGGATAACGTCAACCCACATCTGTTTAAGCAACAACGACACTTCTCGTCGGAAACTCGAAAACAGCTCCTCTAGGCTGTAGTATTAACAACTCAAAAGCCATCGACTGAACTAATGCAGTTCTTTCTGCTACTCAAGCCGCTTCGTAGATATGCTGCATTTTTGCTACAAATGTTGCTCCCTAGCAATTTTGGAAGCCATGTTAGACGTTTCAAGAAGGTTTCAGTACCTTGGATGGGCAGTTTTTGTATTACATTTAAGTGTTTCTTTTGTATTTTGTACTACGGTCGTTTCTTGTGTTTTATATTACATCTACATATTTAAACAACTCAAAAGACGAAGTTGTATTCTGCTCTGAGCAACTAAATCCAATGGCAAGACAAATACACTCTGCTACAAGCTTGTAATCCGATTTACTAACTCCCAACCAACTTGAGAAAAAGCTATTGAGTGGGTTTTCAGGCATACCAGCGTAAAATGCCTTTGTGTTCAATCAGTGCTGAATAAAAGGCATTTTGTGTTGTTTAGACGCAAATTGGCGAGATATGTTTCTTCTTCATGGCAGCGGCAACGACGGGAAAGCAATGTGTTAAATAGCAAAGGCGCATAATCGTCCACAAAAACTACTTGCCGCTAAGTATCACAGGAAGCCTCGTGACGTACAGGAACCACAAGGTAACGTACAGTTGTTCTGCGACCAAGGAAAAAGCTCGAAGGAGCAAGCAACAAAATTTATAATCCGGATCACGACATATCTCTAGTCAGCGCATTGGAGGTTCACACGAAGGAGCCATGATTTTCTAAAAACAAGCTGCTTTTTACAAACGTTCATTGAATCAAAGTAGCAACACCAAGTTTATCTAATGGGTGAAATACAAAGTCAACTTCGCAACGGGGCCTATACCAACTCAAGTCATTCGAGAGCACTTAAGGTTGCTGTTTGGGCGATCATAAGTGCGCAACATTTGACGACGCCTGGGTTGTTTGGATTTGATAATTCAGTGACGAATAGAGGACAAAGAGGTCACTATCGACGCGACATAAAAATTGCACAACAAGAACTTCGCATTTGATTTGACTTTCTTATGTACATTGTCCAGTTGTATTTGGCGTTTAATTAACTGTTCCATCTAGTTAAATGCATTGCCTTGTAAATGTTTGCGGTGGTTTATTTGTATATCTGAAAAAATCGCCCCTAACAGTGACGCTATAACGCTACAAAGAATATGACGTACTTTCTATGACAAGGAAATAATTCGGATCGAAACTCTTATCAGAAAATCCACTTGGGTGAATAACAGCTTTCCACCCCCGTTGCCAGCTTTAAACTTTAGTTGGAAGAGAAGCACGAGATGATCCAACGGAAAACGTAACACGTCTGTTTGAACATGCTCGTTTCAAGACAAACTGCCCCCACCCATAAGAAACAGCTTTATCAAGTCACCCCTAGCTCAATAACGGCAGGTGAAGAACATGCGAAGCAATAACTGTATTTTCATTTCTTCACTTCCTGGTTGTAAACGAAAGAATTTACTACTTTTTTTGCCGCTGAAGCTTCAACTTATTTTACAGCTCATACCGCTTCAACATGTTATTATATTAAGATTTAAAATCATAAATTTTATAGTTGTCGGACAAACCGCACTGCCGGTTGGTCCGGCAAATGTAATGAATCTATCTATCATCAACATCGCAGTGGCTCTGCCACGGGCTATCTTGACGAGTTCAACGGCAGCTACACAGTTTCCTGCATATCCTTAATATGCTGCCAAGGTCTTTCTCCATGTCGGCGCTAATCCTCTCCTGCATAAAACTGACTTCAAGCCCAACAACAGATACGTTGAAACAGCAACAAGCGGAATCAAATACAACTGAAGAATGGTTGAAGCAAATTCCGTGTCGTCGTGTAAACGCAGTACAGCCATTTCAACCTTAACGTAGCTCCAACTGAAAAGAAAATCCACAAGAAAATCTGACGAAGCCAGAATGGCATTTTTTTCGAAAAGCAGGTCAGGCCCACGCAAGCAATCTACAAATTAACCGTGAAACCGCTATAACTAAGTCACTGGGTAAAAAAGCAGATGCCGGTAAAACTTCATTCTGTCACTATTACGAAACGTATCGAGCTATCAAACATTTCCGACAAAATAGTTTCTACTCTTGCTGCCGCTCAGTAAAGCACATCTGCCTGCAGCCAAGTCATAAAGTATCACGATTTTTCGCAAAACTGACAAACATTGTAAGAGAAAGTGAGACGAGACTCACTCGCCAACTACCCTGGGGCGTAACGAAGAAATCTCCGGCTTAGTGGGATGGAGACCTCACTTCTTCGACTGAACGTTCAGCCAAGCGTGGAAGCAGACACAACCTACCGTACCGCTTCGTTGATCACAGCCATTGACGCGTTACATTTCACAGTGCTCGGTCAAACAAACGTGGTGCTGCAAACGCCTCACTCTGGTCGGGCGCATTTTAATAGAAGCAGCGAAGTGGTCAGTCCTCCAACAAACGATAAGGGTGCACGGGAAGCAAAAGGGGTTGTGCGAGTGAAAAGTTCAAGTTGGTTTTGCTTGGTGGAAACTAGATTTGAACGAACGGCACAGAGCGGAGTTCAACCGAATAGGTCCCGGTCAGAAACATGGGTCAGGCACACTTGCGCCTGTTGTAAATTTGCCAGTGATGCATGTTCGCTGCTTACGCAGGGTAGAACCTATGTATTGCACTGCAGCCTAACAAACATTGAAAAAACAAACAGATTCTTCTTATGCCTGCCTTTGCTTTACCTAACACCTCACTGAAAGGATTTTACCATTAGATCTCAGGTGCACAAAGACATATTAAGACAAGGCTCGGTGTTGCTCATAAACCTCTTGCAAGAAACGACATTTTGTGCCTACCTACAAGATGACGAAAACGCTGCATATTGGGAAGCAATCAACACGTCAATTGCTGTCACCACAAAAGGATTGTTTCAGTCTGAACATCATTGGGCAAGAAACTGCGCCTGAGGAGTAGCAACTTTCGTTCGAAACTACTACAAACTTAAAAGAAATTTAGAACTTGAAACATGCACTGAGTTTTAGTTGATGAAGGCCACACACACAAGCGTCCAGTCAGTTGTTTGGCCAAGAAGCTTAAAGCATATCATTTTAACACACGTCGATACACTAGGACAATAAACAAGACATCACGAACAACGCCCAAGGGGTAAAGTTTCACCATATTAGCATCGAATGGGCTTTCCAAGCCCTATCTGTCGCATTATTACGACGAAATCTTTGGTTAAAAACGGAGAAAAGGGAATAAACAGCGAAAAGCAGTGAAATCTTCCCCAACAGCCTACGAAGTGAGAGTGTATACACTAAGCTGAACACCTGTAGGGAGCAAGCACATATACGGCAGTTCGTCATTCAAGCACAATTCATGGACCGTCGAAAGACAACAAGGCAACGGGAAGTTTCCGCAAAAACTAATATTCAACGTAATTGGTTTCCTTCAAACGTTGATACGAAACCTTCCCAAGCGTGGATTGCCATTCGAGTCATTCCAAATCTCGATTCTTGACTGAACAGGAAGGCATGTCTTTTATCTAAACAAACACTGACACCCCAGCCACATAAAGCTGAAGAGCATAGTCGTGTTTTGTTTGAACGTATGAAGTTCTGTCTCCTCTCACTGGCAATAGAACAATCAATTCAATGCGGCACTTCATTTTCGAGGAGTACAAAACTGTAGTAGCCTTGCAAAGGCAAACAGCAAAGTGGTTTCAGCTGTTACACGCAACTGAACGATGCAACATCTTGCTGCTGGCCATAGTGCTGGTAAACATGGAAACGAATCGGACTGATAGGCTTTCGGTTTTACTCAGCTCATAAAGCTGCCAGATCATCAAACTGAATTTATTTGTACAGCACAAAGTCGCACTTCAACATAACTTACTGGTGGCGGTCAGCCGAGTGCTACTAATAACTAGCACTAAAAATATCAAAGAGGAACTGGGGCAGCAGTTACCTATGGCCAGGGCGTTGCTTGGGCTACAGCATGCTTGCGCAAGAGCACCATGAAATCAGTTCAGTGACTGGGTACATGCGAGCTTACGATTTATGGCGAGCAATAAAAGTTTCAATTGGAAATGCTTTGGAGACGCTTTCAGCGAAACACAATCACGTACTTTCTACTTGCGTAGAAATTAGTTTTGTGTAGAAAAGATCTGCAATAACTGCTGGTGCAACCATAAGGATTCCATTGTAAGATGACGGTGACGAAAAAATAAAAAATCCGGCTGATTCAGCACGTATACACGTCAACAAAAACAGAGCATTACTGTAAAAATTGAAAAGAGAAGTGACCACCGCTTCTGCAACATCACTTTCACTAAAAAGAACAATTGACTGTAATTTCAGTGAATATCACAGAACGAGCTTTCAGTGTACACCGAAATCAAGCACAACCTGTTTGTTGCTCTTTCAACACATTGGAGTTGAGTATCGCAATTAAAAGCTCTAGTTTTGCTGCAAGCTTCCGAGGTGTCAACCTTTGAATAAGGTTTCAGGGGCGAATATGCGCAGTTCTATGTGAAATCGATTTCCTGTTGAAAAAAATTTGCTGATGACTAGTATTCGCCGCCTTTGTGGAGACCAGTTACTTGAAAAGAGATATGTGCAGGTTTGAATCATCGCTAAGTCTTGAAAGCAGAGCGAATCAGATTTCAGGATTGGGGATACGTATCGTTACGTGAAATCGATTTCCTATTAAAAAATGTGCTGATTGATTCAACTTCGTCGTCTTCGTGGAGACAAGTTACTTGAGTATTGCAAGGTCAGCAGCTCGACGTTAATGCTGGTTTGTTGTCGAACACAGAAACGTGTTACCAAACTGGCACATGTATCACTCGTACCTCACTAAAAAAGCAAGTTAACCAAACAAATCCTGGCAATCCTACATCTAGCTAAACGCTAAAAAAGCTTTGTAGGCAAAGAACGACAATAAAGGTTGTTCATGTTCATTCACGCCTTAAATCAGCTGTTTTTATTTCCTCGCAAGGGTTGAAGCAGTCGTGCAGGACACGACACAAAGCACTGTGTTTCAACACGTCTTCAGAACTTCAAAAACGAGTTTTAAAAAAATGGCAACACGAAGGACAGCGACCTTCGACGCGCACGCAACCACACCAAGTCATCACGACGATCCGCGGTGTCTCAGATCGCTGCAAGTGGAAAAGGATTACGATGCACGGATACAGCGAAGAAAGAAAAGGCTTCCTTGAACGTAAGCTGGCTGATTAGCAGCTCCTATCGACTCCTGACCGACTATGGTGAAACACATAGCACTTCTCGGAGCACTTCTCAGTCCACGAAAGGTTGTTCGCTGCTTTGTCTGCCTATGAAATGCGATGAGACCGATGCTTCACGAACCACAGCTCCAAGCAGTATGTTTCAGCGCACTGTTTCATCCGTGCGCACTTGTAAGAAACCAGTGCGCACTTGTACCGGTCCAAAGGTGCCAAAGTACAGCCCGCGGGCCAAATGCGGCACCGGCACATTTCACACGGTCCACGGCTTTGGTTTCAGGTTGTGCTGCATACGACCCGCAAAAGCCTGTAATTCGCTTCTGTGTCGGAGAGACAGCGGTTTCTCATAACCAAGTATGGCCTCTTAGAGAAAAGTTTGGACACTCCTGATCTCAACCATCTAAGTTGCATGTAACCTGGAAATCTCTGCAAAGCACTCTACAACAGTAAAGTTGGGCTCAACCAGCCAAATCTACAGTAGGACTCATGCGGCATCAACAACGCGCTTTGCACTTCCTCACTTATCTTGCCTTGAGGCCAGTAAAGCAATAATGATCTTCAAATGCACGTCTCCCGCAAACATCACCCCTGATTACCCCGCAGCGCGGTATCAATCGATCAAACTGCTGGTTTTCTACGAACTGCTATCACAGCCGCGAACTGAGCAGGCAAAATCGAACGAAAGGTAAGTTCTCGCAGTATTCGTTGATCATGGAACTGTAGAAGAGCGGCGTTACTCCGACGCGTAGCGTTCGCGACAGTGTTTGAAAACGAAGACCACTTGTACAGAGCTTTTGTTAGTCAGTAAGACACGTTGCGAGCCTCATGCCGATCGACCGTAACCGGAGAAGAGGAACAAGTTGCCGCAATCTGCTACTTAAGGAGAACGCACAGAAAAAGAAGACATCCGCTTTGTTTCAACTGGCCTTTCGAAGTAACATTCCGGACGACGGCGACAACAACAAAGATCTAAGTCTATGGCCTCAGCAATTAATTTGACTTTAGCCCTGATACTGTTCGCGCCACGCCAATTAGGAGCGGAAGAGCTGCTTTCAGCAACCGAAGATCAGAAGCGCTTGGAAATTTTAAGTGGGTGGATGAGCACTTCACGGAAGGCGCTCGCAGTAGATCAAATGCGGCGATTTAAGGAAATAAATTTGCATCTTCCTGTTTCGCACTGAACACACGTTGCGCCAAATACCGCTGTATGCTCTAAAACGAAACAGACCGTAGCAACACACAATCCCAACTGGCACTGCAGCGAACACCAGCCCCATTTTGTAATATCCGTTAGCTTTGCGCATCCCGCAACGTTCATTGTCCGGCACACTGGGCAGAACGGTTTACAACGAATCGAGATCTCGTGTGCACGGAACTGCTGTAAGTTGTGATGTTATCAGGGTCGAACAATACAGGCAAGTGTTGCTTTCGCAACATTTCACTCTTAAGCTAAATGTGCCTCACCCCATTTGTTGTTGGCAACGCCATGAACTAAACAAAATACTTGCAGGTGAACACGACGTTTGCTGCACATATTTACTGCTGTTCGTAAGAGCACAAAAAAACAATCAACTACTCATGCAAAACTGTCATAATACATATCGTTACAGCACCGAATATTAACATGCAGAAACTGAATCACAGACAACAGGCGAAGTACCCAACCCTTAAGTGAACTCTACTATCAGATCACTTCGAAAGCCTTTTTCAAAAAACATACATCAAAAGTATTGTTGAACTTGACGAGCAGAGTTTACTTTTCAAGCTCACAACATAAATACACGCCATCAACTACATCGTTGCATTTATAGTGTGTTTTTTAAAACGGTAGCAACATGTTTTGTTGCTCAACATCATGCAGCTTGCTGCTTGTGGTACTGGGCACTGATACTTTGATATTGTTTACTCACGGCACAACCAAACTTGTCACTTCATTGGTGCCACCTTGCGGATTATTGGCGTAATTCTTGTAAACGCTAGAGGGAGCACCTGGTTCTCAACAAACGAAACCCTCAGCGCAGAATTGGTCGCGCCACAACGTGACGACGATGACGAACTTCCTTTTTTCGCATTAACTACGCAATAATTTCAACATGCGCGCAACTCGCCACCTGCTTAAAAAAGCAAATCCGGTTGCGGATGAATATTAGAAATATTAGCACTTTTCACACAGCTTGACGTGAAAACCAACAAATAGGGAATGAATTGCATACTCTCCATGGTTTGCGGCTAAATTTGTTAAAACACAACAGACTTTCCAAAACATTCCATCTAGCACAGAAAACTCTTCCCTCCAAATGTTATTTAATGTCGCGATCCTGTTACTTTGCTAAAAAGCTGTCGAGCCTACCACGATGCGAAAGGCATAGAAAGTGGGTTCCTACGAAGAACCATTTGAAAACGTATAGTTATTCGCGCCGTATAATTTTTCCCCACTAAGTTCATAAGGATGTGCACAGCCAAGGCCTCCTAGTAATAGAAGGTGTTTTCGACATGGATTTTACGGGATTTGTGGGCGTGCAGCCAGTGCAGCTGGAGTCTCCCTACCCCCTACCCCCCAAACCCTAACTTTGCGTTATAATAATATTTTAAATTTTTTATTCGAGTTTTTTATTTTTTTGTGTTTTTTTGATAATTTTCATATTTTACTCTATTTATATTTTCGTCCTTCTGCAACAAGTGTTGGTGTGCCTAGAAATGTCATATTTTTCTTAGCGCTGTCCACAATATCGTCATTGGCACGTGTAATGTCATGACAGATGATGGTGCAACAGAAACAAACAATTGTTTCTGCGAGGCCTCAGCACAGCACGCTAACTGCTGCTGCTGGCGCTCAATGCGCAAAAACCATGCTCTGCCCTTCTCGCGTTGCCTTCGAGTCATCCAGAATATAGATTGGATACCAAACTAATCGCCCGAAGTAATTCAGTTTAGGATTACAGTTTTCCTAACACAGTACGGCGTTATTTATTCCAGTTCAGAATTTACACTGCCCATTACCTTGTTCGAACAAACGTCATAAACTTTTCACTTTGAAATTCCTAATACCTGAAGTAAATTGCAGCACAGCTCTATTTTAGTAAAAAAAATTTTCAAAATCCGCCTCCAAAAAGAACCGCTTTGAAGATCCGATCCACACGTAAGCACGGTTTTCCAATTTGGGAATATTCTAAACGACATAACCCCAACAGATAAACAAATTAGCCAGGGCTTCAGCATATTTTCCCGGTAGACGCTGTTTAAATTCTACTAATATCAGTCCTTGCTCGGCATCATTTCTTTCGCTTGGTATCCAACAGTCACAGTTTGAGGCATGGGCGTGTCCAGGAGGGCGACTGGGGCTATCGTCCACCCCCTATAACCAACGAAAGTAACTTTGTTCACCATGATTTTGTTCAATTCGCAAAAACAGCTTCACGGCCATATATCAAGTCATACACTCACGTTTTTGAAGACAAGGATTATATCAGAGCATGGTGTTTTTGACTAAACAAACATCGTTTTAACGTCTTATTGAATAAAATCCCCGTGACAAAAAGTAAAATGCATTGTAGACTTCGTGTTACCGTCCTACGTATTTTGTTTCGTGCTTATTTCGGCGGAAAAAAAAACACAAGCTTCCGTTTGACAAGCTTCTACACTACGGCCTCAAAAACGTTTCCCAAAATGAGTTAGATCATCGATACCACCGGTTTAATCAAATGTGAAGCAGTTGCAGTGTGTTAGGAATAGATTTAAAAATGACGCTTGCAAACCAAGCACGCTAAGGATAATGATAATGATATATTTTTCAAAGAAAAAACTGCCAACGGAACTAATGATGTGACCTAATAATTTAGTGACCTAACTAAATTCATTTCGCAAAAGTTTGAAGCAACAGCAAACTGTAATTATGAAAACCCTACCTTTCCAAGCAAACGTAAAAACGCAATGTACTTTGGCCATTGAAGATGTTCATTTCATTTTTCCTCATATTCTATGCAACCTCTCAAAAATTTAATTTTTATTTCTTGCAAATGCGGCCCTTGCACTAAAACGTTTGCCCATCCCTGACTTAAGGGTTAAGCGAGGCTCATGGCTTAAACGTTCGAAAGGGTCGCGACGCCCGAAGGGGTCGTAAAACATTTTGGAGGGGCCACGAGCAGACATTTTACGTACACAGCTGAATTACATTTGCTGTATTTGAGTTTTAGAAAAAAGGTTGAAAAGCACCGGCCAAAGCACACGGGCGCCGCATCAACACGCCTCCGTCGCAGAAGAACTGCGCAGCGAACGAGTTACACGCGTGCGCTGCAACGGATGGGAGTTCGGACGCAGCGAAGCGGCCTGCACGTCCCGGTTCGTGGACGTCAATAAAGGGACCTTTTCGTCCGGCCGCGTTATTGAATGCGATGCCAGAAAAGCGGAACCGATTGGTTTTGTGCTGCTGCGGGAGGGAGGGAGGGGGGCGAGTGTGGCGTGATCCAGACGAGTCGAGTTCTTCATACATTCTTGACTCGTAGATATTGGAGTAGGACAGGAGTGGGCAAACAGCGGTCCGCGAGGGCTTTTTGTGCGGCCTGCAGGGCAGCAACGCGTACATAGATATCTATGTTAAAGTGATTTTATCGATTAGATTAAAATTTTCGAGATTTTATTCCACACGTTTCTATAAAACAATGTAAGGTTATAATAATATTGACACCAATCCATCATTTGAAACGTAACTTGTAACTAAAGTAGACAAATGCAACATATGCGGCCCTCGGTAGCAACAAAATTTTCAATGCAGCTCTGCGTAGAAAATGTTTGCCCACCCCTGGAGTAGCAGGACATGGCCAAGACAGCGTGCGTGACTGAGATATCAGCGAGTGAGTAATGAAAAGAAAGAGAAGATACTGTCGCATTGTCCAAGAACTGCGGCGAGACCTGCGCATTGGACTTGGATCCCCAGCACGCTTGTTGTTTTCTTCTTATTCTTTAATCGGCGGAAATTTTTCGACCCGAGCTTCACGCGACCCGACTCAAAAAAACAAAGGACAAAAGAACAACGAAGACGCAATCAACAGCAGGACTTAATTAGCTGCGCTACTAGTTTCGCTGGCGAGGTATTGTCGTTTGCACCTCAATACGACACTTGATATAAAATTTTGCGAACAAACATCTGAAACATCGCTTGTGACGGAGTTGGGAGATTCTGGAAAATACGCACCTTCACTTTGTAATAGTGGATTCCGTAAGTTGACAGCGATTCGACGAGAGTCATGTAGCTGAAAAAAAACGAAACAAAAATGTCACACTTTGCATTTTTACATTTTAACGGAAAGCAATAAGACGTCGGAGATGACACAAGAAGAGGTGTTGCATTTTCTTTACGCAAAAAGTGCACGGTTGACTGATTCACAACGTATCAGCCAAAGAAGCGGACTCCAAATCAGAGCATAGATTAGAAGACGTAATATGATTTTCGAACACGTGTGAGAGACTGTGGTTGTGGTTAACACACATTGTCGAGCGCAGGCATCATGTCAGCAAAAAAAGCTGCTATTTGCCAAGAAGCATTTGCGTTCAGTTAAAGCCGGTTCCTACTTTGCTACCGTTTATCTTTACATTAACCAAAATGCTTCGGCTTCAACCGCCAACATTTAAGTTTTCGACTCGCTCACTGTAACTTTACTGACACCTTGCACAACATACGGCCCGCGAGAGCTTTTGCAATTGCAGCAAATGTTGCAACAACCCGACTTCGGACATGTAATTAATTGTCGTTCCAGAATTTGTTTCCAACTACAACAAAACGAAACAGATTCTGTTGGCCGTGGCAAATTTATGTTGGTCAATTTGGCCCTTCGAGCTTTCTGAGTTGTGCAGGCCTACTTTTGATTAAAACGACCACCGAATGGTGATTATTCTGCACGGGCGTGCGAATTCATGAATTACTCTATTTCTGGCTTCCCATTTCACATCACGAAAGCTGTGTTGCCTACTTGACCACGAATTCCTCGGAGTGGGCGTCAAGATTTGCGATTACACGGTACTGATGGAATGGGAAAGCTCAGAGGAGCACAGTATGCCAGGGCCAATACTGCTGCGTTTTTACTCGAAATGCTTGCTGGGCACTGGGCAGCTTAGCCTAAGTAAGATAAGTCCGTCAACTGTTACGCGCACAACAGCATCATACGAAATCTCGGGACGAGCGGATGAGCACGTCATTAAAACTTGCAACCAGACTTGTAACATGCACTAAATCGATTTATTCTCCGCACGATTCATTGTCATATCTCATCGTTGACAATGGCGTGCAAAAAAATTGCAAACATGCTTTCATAAAGTGCAACGGTCTAAAACGACATCACGAAACGCGTATCTTTGCAGAAGACTATTCTCACCGAACAATGGCTTTGCCTTTCGTGAATCCTTTAATCTCTTTGTAACGCGCGAGCACAGATTTTTCACTGAAAAAAAGACAAAAGAAACCCGGAGTCACGTATTTGCAGCGCAAAGTCTACAAAGAAGAAAACTTGAGTTGCGCTGAAACATTATTTTTCCGACAGATGTTTGAACATTGCGTGGAAGTGACAACCAACTTTAGATTACCTTCTCCACAGGCGCGCGCCTAAAAGATAAATTAACAGTAACGCTGGACGCTTTCCATAGCAACAAATGGTCTACCAGAAACACTGCAAGATACCACTTTCACCAACTTGAACTTCTGAACATATCGAACCCTACGGAGAGAATGCCACGGTTTAGAAAGAGATGTCATGCAGTCTCACCAGTGTTGTTTGGGGTGGTTACGAAGCACTTTGCTGGGCAGTAAAGGAAGCTTCGAGAAATAAGAGCGGGCAACGGCATCACTAAAAAATGCAAGCAAAACATTAACTTGACCATGGCTGCAAAATAGGTTTTCTATACCGTGAAACAAAGTGCGCAAGACTACGTAGGTACGAAAACAATCGCACTTTCTAATTCACAGATGCTTCCTGCTGAAACGGTTCTGTTTTCGAAAACCCGTTTGAACGCAACACAGGCTCGAAACAAACATGTATTTCACTTTAAAAAGCCGTTGTTATTTGCAGAACGGCATTTACAATTTTATCGAGCGCAGTCGATATAGGTAAAGGGCCTTTACTAATCACACAGGGCTTGGAAGTGACGTCAACCTTCGTTGCAATGAGCAACAATGCGCAGTACATCCGCGACGCTTGTTTTCTTCGCTGAGACATTTCGGCCATTTGTACCTTAGTAGTATTGAAACTCGCCGTAACAGTATGCGTTAGTCAATGTTTCTGACCGAATTGACAATTTTTCGGTCATTTAAAAAAAATCGGTCTAGTCCCCCCCAAAAAACTCGACGGTACACACCAGCTGTACAGTGGTGTTCTGTAGCAACGATACCAAAAGGACAACAAAGCCCGTTCGCCACGGGAGCAAATTCACCGACTTTAAACATTTCACCGCAAACTTCCCGACCAGCGTCAACCCCAGACATTACAGGCGAGTTATTTGGTCAGGAACTGTGCGAGAAATCAGGATGTTTGAAAAAGTAAAGTGAATTTACCAAAAAATGTCACAATTGGGAGTGTTTGTGATCACACAAAAGAGGAAAAATGTACTTACTCAGAATAATCTCCACAACAAGCCTGTCAAAATTTACAAGATGTGTTAATAATCAATGCACGAACGATTTGCGTGCATTCACTAAGGCGACAAAGCTTTAATTTAAATAGCATTTAGACAGTACGAATAAGCTATGCAAAGGCACAACAGCACGGGTTAAACTAAGTGATGTACGCAACACAAAACGCACGAGAAAAACTGTGGTGGAGTATCTTTTCTTTCACGTGTCAAAATAACTGCCATGTTGACAGAAAAAGCAAATTGCTTTTCTGTAAACCATAGGTAGTTACGGCAAGGTTCTGTCGTGGCTTGAGCGAACTGTCATCAGCCCCTCAGTCGACAACGCACCATCGGTTTCGAAAGTCCGCCCGTGCCCAACAGCGCTTACGTGCTGCGGGTGCTGTTTCTCTCCAAGATGCGATGTTGCGGTAACAACATTAAAACAATTGACACATCTCATCGCAAACAACGCCAAAGCAACGTGACCAGAGAAGCACAGCCTAATGGTCAATTTGGTTGCGGCAGAACTTATTAAAGACAATGTTTTTCAACCTTTTTTTAAACATTCGGCCCGAACCATGCTCGGCTTGACGAGCAACATGGGTTGCAAGGTGCCACGTTCACACTCATCCTTACAAAGAGTTTTGACCAAACTGGAACCTTTGTGGCCAGCAATCAAAAGTTTTACCACTTCAGCGACGCAACAACCCGGGATCGCACTTATTCGGACCTTGCGTCCCCACGCAATCAAAAGTTTCGCAAACAGACTGCAGTTTGGTTATCATTTTAAAAAGTCCGCCGTGGCAAAACGTCACGGTCAGTCCCGCTCTAACTCTTATCAAAGTCTTTAGACACGGAAGATGCGCGAAGACCTATTCAAACAAAAACACCATTGACGCCCAACAGGTTGCGTATGCGCACCAAGCGCTCAGTGGGACCTGCTTCAGCCTACCACCACGGAATTGCAGAACAACAGGTAGACTACGTTCCGTAAAAACACGAAGCGAAAATGTCGACGGGCATTGTGTTTCAGAAACAAGGAGCGGGAACAATACACAGTTCAGCGAGACAGGGTTCACCTGAAGTACGTAGGCAGCCAACTGAAAAGCAGTCTCGTCGTCTTCAATTTCAAGTTGACCCTAAAAATGAACCGTAGGCAACAGTTAAGTGGCAGCCACTCAACGAAACAAAGGCATGGACCAAACGGATGGAAACGATCACGATGTGGCCAAATTGCTTGGACAAGGCATCTGGCGCCTGAAGAGCATAGAAACAAACGGGTGGGGGTGCGCAACTTTCTTGCCGGTTTATCACATTAGCTGCGGTTTGCGTTCGAAGAAAATTTTGCAATAGCGAGAGTGACGTAAGCAGTGCTTGACCTAAGGGTCTTTCGCTTAATAAGCAGAGGCGCAAGTTTTCGACCGACCGATCGATCGATGAAGGTTCGCTATGACGCCCGTCATCCGTTACCGGAGACTATTTAAGTCGTTTTCGCAATCGCACCTTGTACACCAACGTGCGGACGTGCAGGAAAAACAACTCGGCCGTTTTGCTTTGCTTCAGGAAAGATATGCTCTCGACGAAAAACCTGAAAAAGCGCAAACGAGCAATTATGACGATTATAATCATTCAGGCAACGCGAGGACTTTTCACGGAGATTTCTTACGGTCGCTATCAGTCCGCAAGCCAATACACAGCATGCACTGTTCATGCATAATTCAGAAAAAGAGGAAGGTAAAGCAAGGAACAGCTCGGATGTATGCTTCTTTAATGGTCTTAAGAACAGAAGCTACACGTCGCCCGATATAGTGGCAAAAAATGTTTTGATACAAACGTTCGCGTCAAGTGATCCATCCTCAGCTGGACGCTGGGAAGTGGCTAGCATGCTAAAGTCGGTTGCAACGTTACAAGGAATCGACAGAAAAAATCTGATAGCCACAAAGGATGCTTCAACGCTGAGTACGCTCAAATATTTGCACTGAACAAGAATTAATCTTTTGCAATACAACGCCGGGTAAAACCACAATCCGTAACCCTATATTTTACTTTCACCAGTCAAGTTATTGTGCTTGTAAAACAAATTAAGCGCCATCGGTATTTTCGTTTGAGGTCCAAATCTTTCAGAAAAGGAGAAAATCTTTAAAATTCTCATGCTTTTAAACTTTGCATTTGTGGCAAACCGATGTAAGCAACGAGACAGGTACGCCCGATATACTTGGTCTGCGCAGGTAACATTTGGTCTGCGCAGGTAACGTTGGCTACAGTTATTATCAAAAAAAACTATCAACTTTTCCCTCGATGAACGGGAGGGTTTTGCAAGTCTACGATTTGTTTTTGCGCAAGCACCGAATATTTAAGCTTGAAAAATAAAACCTATGCAGTCCTCTTGCGGTTGTCACTTCGATGAGACTCTTTTTAAACGTGTCTAACAACAAACAGAGACAAACTAGAAGGCTTTTCATCGCTGCTCTTTGCTTGCAGGTGAAATGCATTAGAATAGCATACGTGATTAATCTAGCGAGCAAGCAACCTACTTGACAGCAAATTGAAAGTCTATAACTCCAGAAATCCTCTTCGCAATATCGTGATCCAGAACCCTTTTTTCATCTTGCAGCCAGGAATAGTAGCCACTGAAAAAATAACGTCATCAATATGAACACAGTTTTCGGAAAAACAACATAGCCATGCTGCATTTGCGAAAAGCAGCGCCTCGTGGCAAGAATTATTACTGCTGAAGGTTAGTCGCAACGTGACCTTAAGTAAACAAGGGTCGCATTGCCAACACTTAGTGGTGATTAGCTATCTGTCATGGAACTGTTTGGTGATAGCCATGAAGAAAACCAGCAGTCTGAGAAGAACTGCGCAGTTTGGGCAGCATCAATTCTACACACTATAACAAGGCGTCTTTGCCGCTGTATATAGCAAACACCTTGGAACGTCACAAACCTGATCGTGCAAAGGAATACATACAACTTTTTACGCGGCGACTTAAGTGGGGGTTCCTCAACACGCTTTCCCACACACTTGACGTTTTAGTGTCAATGCTCTGAATCCTTAAATAACAGTCGAGCGAGGTGCGCAACGACCGCGGACACACATAGATGCGTAAAAGCATTGTGTCGATTTGGCTGGCACCAATCGGGCCAGAAACTTGGCTGACTGCCACAAATTATAAACACTTTGTCCAAAGTTGTTCAACTCTATTGTTTGCGCTGCAAATGCGTCTTCAGCAACTGCGGTCGACTTATGAAGCGACCTCTTTCCAAAAAGCGGGCATAGCCCTTATAGTATACAGTGGACGCAATGTCAGGCATTATGCATGTTATCGGGCATTAGGAGCTTAAATCTTGCTGACATAGGTTACTGTCGTGACCAGAAGCGTAAGCAGCACACAAGCAGCAGCAAGCGATGGCGCGCTGAACGTCATCCGACGATCCACGTTACCGTGCAGATTCGTAACACGGGCAAAACGCATTCGCTTCGCTTTAACTGCGATCGGAATGCCTGATGTCGTCAACTAACAGGCTAGCATCGGCCAATTGGCACAGCAGCTACAAATCAACAAACATGAGAAATGCCGTGACTTGCGATTTCCGAACATGGACTGCATTGCTTGGAAAAGGCAAGATTTTTCGGTTCGCTTATCGAAAATGTTACATTCGTACCGGGCTTCTTTATAGCGACACAGGAGATTAGTTTACGCTGCAATGCTGAGCAAAAAAGACAAGGAATTGAAAACTAAGGAATTGCCTGAATTTTGCTGATAATCTTCTCACCTTAAAAATTCGTTTTTACTCAAAAAACTAATGTGCAGTCTGTGAGAGAAAGCAGGCCGGAACTACGAAACTAACCTTTCACTTTTGTACGCGATTCCGAAGTATTCCTTCTCTTTTAGTTTGAAATGCGATGCCACTATATCCAGTAAGTCTTTGCCCAAAATTTTTGTCTGAAAACGAAATAATGCAAGATGGTGAGAATTTGTTACAGGAAAAAAAATTCGTATCACAAGTGCCTACTGGTGAAAAACTTCAGGAAAAAAACAGTTAAACAAACACGCTAATAAAAAATATTTAAAATGAATTGTATTGTTTGGTGTCTGAATTACCTTGTATGAGCTGTAACTGCGGCATGCAGAAAACGATATACGTAAAGAAGCAAAGATCTTTTACAATTTCCTGACACAAGGAACTCAATCAAACATGATCAAAAAAATCACACGCCAGCGGATTTACTGATCATTTTTGGAGTGGAGAAACAGGGGCCAGCATCCAGTAACACAACCGAACCGGTAAGGTTACCAGCTCATACTAGCCGTACACTTGCTTTATCACAAAACAGACAACTTTCAACCCGTAGGACCAGTTACAATTTCAGTAATCCTGAAATACCTGGGCAATACCGACTCTCAATCGCCAGATGTGAATTGACTCTCACGTGTAACAAAATGAACACCCATTAAACTCTTACGATTTTCAATGCGCGACCGACAACAAAAAGTTTCAGGCAATTCATTTTATTAACATACACCAGCAAAGACCGAAACACAAAGAATTTGATGTGGTCTAGCGTGCAGCGCAATGTATTACACATACGCACAGCTGACTTCGTCCGTGGTATAAAAATACGCGTATTGCATACCAGGGATGAAACTTGCAAAGCGAGAGACCAATGTCAAGCGCGCACAGTGACGCAGCAATGTTGAACAGATCCACAAGTAAAACGGTGCAGGATACTTGCAATAAGGATTTTACCTGCAATGTAAGCTCCAACTTTTTCTCGTTCGGCAAATATATACAGCATTTTCTTCCTTCGGCCATGATGTAGAGACAGTCGTAGTCTGCCAGGCCTTTCGTAATTTTTCAAAATTTTCGTTTTGTCTCTTGCACACACACATGCTAGCTGCCTCTATATCAGCTAGCACGCATTCACGCTAGGGGTGAAACGCATGTAACATAGACCCTGCAAAACGATCTTGGTCTGCGCACAAATCGAATTGTTAGATTTTCTTGCTGACGTGCTGCTGCGTGGCGCCAAAAACAAAAATGCTAGCATTCCAGATTCAAAGCAATTATAATAAATATCACGGCCAAAGCAAACGATACAACTGACATCTTGCAAACGTTTCGATAACTACTGTTATCATCCTCAGTGCATAGCAAAAGAACTGCAGTGATGTTGCTGCAGGTTCTTATTGGTTATTCAGGAGAAAAGCGCTGTAAAAAATGAAAAACGCAAAGGGCTGTTTCGGTAGTGACGTGGTGGCGCGAAACATACGTAGTCACATTACTCAGCTGGATACGCGCCAATGGTGATGGCGCGTGACGTCATGAGTGAAGCATGACGGCCTTCTACAAGTTAAAAATGCATAGAGGCATCGACGGGATGTTTCCATTCAGCTCTGGTCTGTGTTCTTGAATCAACAAAGATTCAAGAATCTGCAGCCGTCGCCCATTGTTGTCACTGCCAATGACCTCAGGGTTGTGAAAGTCAACCCGACGATCTGGGTTGGCTTGCAAGTGTCTGCATACTGCAGACAGTATGAAAAAGGCACAGTATGAAAAAGGCAAGTATGAAAAAAGCACTGTGAGGCAACGCAGAAACAGCAACAAAATTATCAAGCACTCACACATTAAGCACACAAAGCGCTAAGTGGAAGTGGGTAGCGCCGAAGTTACAGCTGGGGAACCGTGAATCCAGTACCAGTTATCGTTTCGCGTTTGCACGAGCTAACACACAACGTCGTAAAATGAGCTCCTAACGATTGCTGCAAAACTACCGCATCACCCAGTGATGGCAAACTATCCGACATAGGACAATAACTCGGCTCAGCCACCACCGATGTAAGCAGCTTGCTGGCCAGCGTTGCAATGAGTGACGAAGCAGCGCCTCCACCGCTGTGTAGGTCTTCCAAACTCATTAGTGGTAAGACTGCATGGGTCTCAAACTCAAATTTCTCCGAGGGCCAAATGAGGACTTACAAAATAACCCGAAGGAAGCATTATGACTGCACGAACGCCGCATTATGACGCTGACGCAGCAATGGCGATACCTGAACCTTACTACAAACAGCTTTTACATCTTATTTCTTGCCAAAAGATTTCTAGCCGTCTCTACGTTCGTTTAAAAGGAACTTGTTCCCTTGCTGGCCGAGCACTGTTGAACACCGGTGAATAAACTAAATAACTTTAGTGTTGATTATTTCGAAATCCCCAAAAAGCATCGCGCGCCGCACAAAATACGCTCGGGCCGCGTGTTTGACACCCTGGATAGACGAGTAAACGAAACTAACACGAACAAAGCGATTGCTATCACTTAAGCGGTCACGAGCAAACTATGACCCCGCAGATCCATAAGCGATGGCTCTCGAAGTTTTCCTGAAAATCGCTCGTAGTCAAACACCCCTACTAAAATCAGTTCTGTAGTAGTGGCGGGTCCAAGGGAGAGCGATTGGGGCGATCCCCCCCCACACTCAAACCTACGAAAGTAGCTTTGCTCACCATCAATTTGTACAAATCGTGAAACAACATATCAAAACCAATTCCGAATAAGTCATTCGCCATGTTCAAAATGTCTCAGTGTTCGCGACATAAGGCCAGTCTGTCGTCCATTGCTTTGTCACAGCAGTGTTGTGAAGTATACTTCATCTCTCTTACAGTAGCGAAGCCGTTATGAGACTTGGCTACCAAATCTTACAGAAATCGCACACCCTAACGTTACTATAGTTGGATCCGCTCCTGTTCTGTAGTGTGCTGTAACCGCGTAGCAGCGGTCCAAACTTACTTTTGCAAATTCACGCTTTTAGTTAGCGAAACAAACGCTCGAGCTTTGCTTTCCTTATAAATGCAAGCGGCAGTGCAGCAGTGAGCAGTAACTTTACGTTAGGGGAGTAATTAAATTATCCAATGAAATAAAACTTTTTAACCGATTAGTGTCTGTGTAACAAGTGCAAAGGCAGCGTCGGATAAAATCCACACACAACATGTGCAAGCCAACGGTAAAAATTAACGAACGAGATAAACACAACGATAAAAAATCGCCGGCAATAAAAGGACGCCATCCACCGCGTTATCCGGCAAATCAGACCGGTTATCCAACCTTTCTAAGAACTTGAATTGCCGTTTATGAAAATTTGGCATATTATCGCCTGTCTCTGGGGATACGTACGATATTGAATGACTGGCACTGAACAAAAAATAAGTTTTTTTTTTTCAAACAAATGAGATAAACAAGAAGTAAGCAACATAAAAATTTACGAAAGCACGGATAAGTAACGTATCGACATTGTGCCACTTTGCCTCTGCAGGATACAGAGCAATAGTTCCAGGCATTGTCGATGCGTAATGTCTAGTCCAAATGTCTTTTTGTTTGATTGTGGAAAATAAATACATGAATGACAACTTGTAAACAGATGCTTTCACAAGGTAAACTGCAAATAAGATGTTGGCAAACGTCGTTATTTGTTTGCTAATACGGGCCTGAATTTTGCACCATCAAACATGTTCATCGCAGCTTGTTCAGGAAACCATTACTGTTGTTAATAACCGAACAAGGACAAGTTAATCGCATCCTGTTAAACGCGCGCAAGACGACTTTCCTAAACCTCGTAAATCCGGATGCGAAAGACGCTCTTTTGTAAGTGGAAGATTGCGCTGTCCGAAATGATGTGACGAATGTAAACGACAACTCGATGCAAGCCAAGTTTTTTTGAACCACGATGTCGCAGAACGCATCAAATATACTTCAAAAAGGAATTCGATTGGTTCAGTTTGGCAGGATTTCTTCTACTTCTACACTGTTTTTTTATTCGTTGAGACTTTTCGGTCATTTTTGCTGAGAAATTTTGGTCACTGAAACGTTTCGGTCATTTGTCTCACAGTTGTATTAAAACTCGCCATAACAGTATTCATTAGCCTATATTTTCAGATATTCTGACCGAAATGACTTAATTTTAATCGTCCATTTCAAAATCATTTTGATCTACGACCGAAAAAAACAGCTTCTAAAACGAGTTACTAAGATTTTTTGCCACCACCGAAGACATTTTTGCACAGCAGTAAACTACTGCATGACGTTTCTGACATCCTTTTCATGAAAAAATGTCTTTTCAGTGATTTCTATCATGGACTGACCCTTGCCCAAAACAATTTAGTTTCAATGTCCACGCACGACCTTTGTGCCAATCGCATTCCGACTGTCCAACACAAAATAGAAGGTAAGTATTAAGCAATGTTGATGACAAAACTAAAACTGTTTCATACGCACGTTTGCAAGCAGTGAACCAAATGTTTTCTATCGTAACTAAAAATTGTAAATGCACGTAAGGAAAAGATCCAGAAAGGCTGCAACTTGACAAAACATTAATTTACACCAATTGAACTGATTGTAGCTTGAACGCGTTACAGAAGCAAATCGATCCTGTGGGTAGATGCAATGCTACAAGTATAAATGAAGTCGATTTGAGTGCTTGTATGCTTTCAATGGTCTTACTTTTTTCAGTGTAATGAAATTAAGTACCTCATAAAAACGTTTCACTCGATAGCTCCTCCACAGACGCAGCTTACCCTTGGGGCAGCAGTCAACTGCATAATGTTGTCACAAAGCAACTCAACTGCATAAAATCTACCAAACGTCAAAACAACACCACTATCACAGTTAATCTTTTAAGTCACTTCCATGTGACCGACACTTCTTCAATTGACCTCCGACATGTCACAACTCTACGTATCCTACCCGACGCATAATCAGACAATTGTAAGCAACCAAACTTTCTCTAAGACCTTACGAAATAATTTTACAGATGCTACGAAGATTTGCCAAACTTACACGAAAATGAAAATAGTCACTGTGCAAAAAATTTCCTGCTAACGCTGTACCACAGTCCAGAGACATCGCCACCACGCCCAAGTTACACGTACTCTCATATATGCATGGGTGAAGACCTCGCCTTTTAGAGCTTTTGTAAGTAATTTTAACTACATAGTGCTGGAAAAGTTAATCCATGAATTGCCTCATGCTGCGTCGCGTAACCATCGAGAAAATCTTTGGGGTAAGGCATTACATGCACAAGCAGTTAGCAGACAGACGCTGTGGCTGGTTCAAAAACACCTATGATATTGGACATGGTACACATTAATGAAATCAGTCGCAACAACATGCAGTACAAAGGTACCTGTGCTAAGTAGTCAACTACGAAAGGTAATCGTCAACTCAATGCATAGCAAGCCATAAGCTTCTTTCCACAGGGAATCTTACCGCTTAACGACCTTGCTTTACAATGTTGACACTTTCCAGAACTTGCGACACAGTTACATCCGCATGAAATCCAACAAAAGCTTTGAACATTCAAGCAGGGTGACTTCAACAACTCACGCTGAGTTTATTCAAGCACAATGCATTATCTTTACAGCGCTCGGAACAACTTCAGCCGCGTGAAGTATTAACGGGGTGCGAGTTAATCAGTAACAAGACGCGCAACCACCGGGCAAAAACTTCCTACAAGAAAAAAAATAGGTTCCAGACAAAGCTCCCAGGTATAAAGCACTGATCATGCGCCATTCAGCTGACAAGTCTGCACATGTGTGTTCATCTTGCCTGAAATGGAACGAAGCAAATGACTTCACAACAGCTTTTCACTGGGAGATGAACCGGGCAATTGCAACAATTATAGCAACACTGAAGAGCGCGAATAGCCATGAAATTTTATGCTCCACTTGCCACAACCCTATTCGTTCAGGTCATTGTCAGATTAAGACGCGAATCAGACACTGCAACAAATGAATTCATACTGCTCAATGGACGCCATATGGAAGGGGCGACAGCTATCCGCCGCAACCCATCTAACCTTGCAATTACGCAGGCGCGGACCAGGGCAAGTTGTAAATTTACACGACAGGATGTGAAGACGGTACCAAAAGAGATTTGCCAAAACTCTAGCATTTTTGTTGACTGGTACCTCCCGGGAACTGGATGTTTCTTTGTGACTGAAAGAATTACGTTCCCACATGCAGAAAGAAGAAATCACCCGTTTGAAGAGTTAACTTAATTTCATTGGCAGCGTTCACGCAAAAGGTCGAAACCGCTGGATACTTTCGACTGAACAGGATGCCGCTCTGATTCATACCAACTTTTGAAAACGATCGCCCACACTCAAACGGAGCTCTTCACAGCGCTGAGCAGGTGCGTTATTCCCGTGCCTTCAAAGTTGTGGGCCAGAATGAAAAACTTCACCGCTGCCGTTCCTCATATTCCACGATCGATTGAAGCGGCGCACGAAACCATGATCGGAGAAAACTTGCCTGTAAAACCTGGGTTTAGAGTTGCACTTCAAAATAGTTGTAGTGAAACTGAAACATCTCAACCTAGAGACGTTCGTGACTAACACAGTGTAATCCACCACCAAACTTTGTTACAGTGCTAACCACTGGCTTAAAAGCTTTTTTCCCTCTTTCGTATGTATGTAAATTTTGCTAACACAGTACTTTTGAGTACTTTTTTTCACATATCATTAGCTAAAACGAAGTCAAGCCCAGGCATGACTTTCTGAAGTAAAGAAAAAGTTTGCTTGCTGAGGTAGCTGGAACGAAGTGACAGGCTTCAAGATCAGCGTGTAATCAGTAGACGAACTGAGCTTGGAGGTCCATAGAATGACAGCCACGCATATCGACCGGGTCGACTTAACGTAGGAACATGCTGTCTAATGAATGCCGAGATTACTTTCGTTCGAGCTCAATTGTGACATAGTCCAGTTCAAGCAAGGTTCACGCAGCACCGCAGAAAACTGGTTTCATCTGCACACCACAATTCGTAGTGGGGTCGACTTCGTGGAGTTATCGGACAAAAAAAAACGACAACCGTTTGCTCTGCCGATGTCCGCTGCTGCTCGTGCAGGAACAACCAGGATTGCTGTTGCTGCCAGCTGTGCTGCGCGACGAAATGTCGCCTCTGTTCCATGTTAACAAGCTCTTTCTCAGTTGTGCATAGTCCGGGGCTGTTCAGCAGCTGCACCTTCATAACATCACTTTCGCGATAACAGTAAACGTTAGGGTTCCGCAGTTCGCTGATCTGGGCATTGCGAAAAACAAGCCAACGAATGGTTTTTGAGTTGACGACGACATCCAGATGTTCCAATTCTGTGACCGTCGAAAACGATAACATTAACAAGCGCAGTTTGGAGCAACGCACTTCATCTAACCAGCAAGCAAAATCAAACCAGGTGCAGGATGTCCAAAACAGAACATACTTTTAAGAACACCGGTCGCAAACTTGAATATGGTCGACGATTTCAATCACTGTAGCAAAGGAGCATACATCCGAAAATAAAACGTAAATTCCATCCAATTTCCAGGTTGGTTTCCACGTAGGATACGACGCTACCTTCTTTCAAATGGCGCGAAAACAATATACTGCGCTAAGTTTGAAAGATGTTGACAGTTGCTAATTTTCATTTGGAAGGCCTTGCGACGTTGTTTCAGGGCTACGCTTGAATGCTACCTCCAACAAAAATCGACAAAGCAACGTGCCACTTTCGACAACTGCACCACTGCAGACGCTCTCTGAAGCTCCACTAGCGATTTGTAAATGTGTGAGCCTAGCTCTGGAGACCTTGTTAATTCTAAAACCGTAAACAGAGGTACTTGGACAAGTCCTTCATCACTGTTGTGCTTCTTGTCTTCAGAGAAAAACTAGAATATATTGTTATTATTGTGAACAAATTGATTGTGGACGGTAGACAGAAATGATACGAGCGGGAAAACGGTGAGGACGTCATACGTTATAAAATGACAAGGACGATCGCAGAAAGCATCAGGAACGAAACTTTCGGTCACCGCAACAACCTTGTGTCACCAGGTTAACCTTCAAGTGACTCACCGAGAAGCTGTCGCTAATTGCCGGTTGAACACTTCAACAAACGTTCGAAGCGCACACAGAGCGGGCACACTTCAACGATTTCCGTGCCAATGAGACTCGATCTCCTAGGTAACCCATTTACGAAGTTACTTACCAGCAGACGCGCGCGTAAAATGAGCACGGCGTTGTCCGCACATTGTTCAGTGCCGGACGCATCTTTTGTCGTCACCACTCTATGTCATCGTTTGACTTTGAACTAGCCAAATTACTTCCAAATGCTTTCCTAAAAGGCGTTAATTTTAAGGTTGTGAGGTAAACACCGAGCCTGCACGACATCAAGGTGGTGTAAACCCTGCACACGGGCAGCATGAGCAATGAATTGTACCTCTCTGATACTGTACAAAGTTTCTGATATCGAAAAAACGCAGAGAAGGAAACATTTGTGCATTGCAGTATGCGCATACTCGCGAACAGGAGGTAATCTTACATTACATAAATATTTGAAAATCTGAAGTAAAGTAGTAGAAGCGTTATAAAACAAGTTCACGTGTCACTCCAGACACTTTTATCCAGACGTAGAAAAACCTAAACGAATGGCTATGAAAACAAGAAGTGCGACACACTACGGATACGGTTAAAAAATATAGTTGTGGAGAATTAAAAAAGTCTACGAGTCAGAAGTCACCAGAGCTTTGAAATTCAGAGAGGAAACTGTTTTTTCAATTGAGGTCATGAACACATTCACGAATAGGTTCGACTAATGCCTCTCAAAACAAGGCAAAAGAAAGCAAAACCACACGCTTTTCACAGATCCTGCCATGCGTGACGTTATGTACTCGATGCTTCGGTGTACGGCAGCTTCGGGAAACTGCCTGTGGAAATGGCGTTCACCTTTCTTCTTCCGCGTCACTGATTGTGTTTGGGACCAAAACGTTCGCAGTCTCACAAATCCAGCATTAAAATCTAGTCCCAACCATACCGATCAATAGCAGAGTGTCAACGGGACATCATTCATGACTGGAAGCTAAATAATGCCGGTTTGCGCACGTTAACAGCGCAATCTACAAACCGCACGTGCCGCGTCTGTCAAGTCATAATGATTCTTGCATACCTGAATGCCTTTCAAATTTCAGTGGACACGAGACAGTAGCATACAACAGCGTCTAGTCTAGTTGCTTGACTTCAAATAGCGAAAGAAAAAGCGCCTACCTCAGCCAGAGCACGAGTTTTGCAACGGACGTTAGTGGAACTGCATGCAGATTTGAAAAGCGCAGTAACCTAACTGAAATCAACACCGCACATGAACAACTACCATCTGATATCCAACTATCAGCGAGCGGATTGACCAAAGAAGCAACTTAGCGATCATCTATAAATCTCGTCTTGCTACAAAAGCACCAGAGAACATCGCCAAAACGACTCAATTAAAATAAATAGCCTGTTTCAAAAAATATTCAGATCTTGTCTTCTCCCGCCACGAATAAAGCACAGTGATGGTAAGTTATATCCTCACTGTAAGTCATGACTTATCCGTGTTACCTAAAATGATTAATGGTCAATCAAATATACTCAATCTACATAAGCTTCTGTTAAGGATAACAGTAGAATGGAAAAAGAAAATTGGCGTGAAAAAAGTACGCTTTTTCCCGCGTTTCCGTGATTGCTTGAGAAACTACTACTTTACGACTCCAACCTCTCAAGAATTTGTTCAGCTTTTAAAGAAAAAATAATTAGATGTCGATCACTTCTGTGATCAAACTGGACAAGACATTGCGGCTGATTAACCCAGTGGCTTCTGCTGCTAAAAGTTAATTCCCCCAAAATCGAAGCATAAAAAGTGACTAGACAGTATGATATAATCGTTATGAGAGGTTCCTGGTAGAAATCTGTGAAATGACGCCATTTCAGTTTTTGGCGGCGCTGATTCATATGTTCTAAATGAAGTTTGCAGACTGGTGTCAGGAAATTTCTGTAGAAATGCGCCTCGAGGGCAAAAATGTTGTTTATGGCAGAAGCATGTCTGCGACATCTTCTAGAACCGTTTTCTAGACAGATCAAACACTCAAGTTAACGCCCATACGAAGCATGAATCCCGCGGAGAACCCCAAACAAACACACAGACGAAATAAAACTTGATTTTAGACGCTAAATCAGCAACAGGTACGAATCGCAGACCACGCTCCACAAAACGCAAAAGCATGACTTTGTACTGAATAGAGTCCATCGTTTGTGTTGAACAGAAGACCAACAGTCAACGCGAGTCTGAATGGCACAGCAGAACTTCACAATCAAAGCTTAGCCTGGAGTTGGTCGTCGCAATACCTGTTCTACTGACCTCTTCCCAGTAAGCTAGCACTCTCCTTCCCCACAACTGAAAATCATGTCATTATCATTCAAGGAAGTGCAGCTAAACCACAAGGATCCAAGGTTTGAAAGCAAACTTGCATGCACATATTTTCCACAGCTCCTTGCCTTAATTAACCAGTCAACGTGACAGATTAAATGTTTTGTAATGTGACCAACCAGTTTATAGATATTAATTAGCAGCAACAGACACACATTCCACAATGGAAATTTCGCAACATGCTGACTACCATCGACAAAGTCATTTCAAGGACTTGAAAGAGTTTGCGTAAGATTTCCATTGGTTTACTACGCTCACATTTACTCAGTATACATCGCTACATAAAAATAATAAATAACACAAAAGCATAGCTTTGTGTCAATTGGTGCAATATGCATTCCTCTTACTGTTCTGTGCAGCAGGAGCAAAACATGTTTTGATGGCTGCTAGCAGCAACAAACTTTGTGACAATCCACAATTAAAAATAGTTTTTATTTCACCAAAAGAACAAGACACAATTTGTCACACTAGCTGATGGTTGTTGTTGGTTGACACTAAAACTCATCTCAAGTAACTAGGCTCCACAGAGGCAATCAGGTTTTAATGAATCAGCAAATTCATCCCAATGTAACTTCTACAAGACGATCTCACAGCAGCACATGCAAGCTTCAACCATGTATTTAACTAAAATTATTTGGATGCTTTTTCAGGCCTTCCTGACTTTTTCATGTTGAGTTCAGCAGACTAGTACACTTTATGGCCAAGTACATATGGAATCAATGCATACGATATAGACTGCATATTGGGCCTTCCTAAACCATTCGCATTAATTGCATGACTCATTAGCTATACCTTGTGTTGGATGCGTTTTAGTGTTTGTAGTTTTTGCATGTATGTGCAACCTCTTGTGATTTGGCAAAGGGTTAGTTTCGTCACCACTGTTTGTTGAGTTAGTATTCTGTCACCTTGCCTCAGGGTAACATGCATTTTTTTGTGTGCCAGTGGTTGGTTAGAGTTGCTGTTTGTTATCTGCTTTTGAAAATAGTGTTAAATTAATGGTAATGAATTGTACAGGGTCATTTTTAAATGCACAGCCTGCTTTGTGTTTCGAGCATCTGTAAGTCTGAGACTTTCGTCTCATCACAGTCATAGTAAATAAGATTCTCCAATTAAATCATAAGGGTTTACAGAATGACAAACATCAATGAATATGTCAGGAAAGGACCAATATATATGCATACCACAACTGTACAATGTGGGGACAAATGAGGCCTACTGAACGCCACAACCCAAACGTTTGTGAGAATCTGGCAAAAGTTTGAGCAAATCTAGCAAACATCATCTTACAAGAGTACTATTTCATCTATGTTACATGCCAGTTGTACTTCCGAGAGTATGTTGAGCACTATTCTGTAGCTCTCAAACAATTTTGACCCAACTTCTAGTTTTGTGATGGGGAACAATTTGAGTAACTGAACCTCGAGCCGGAAATATTTGTGATTAGGCAATCTTCTTTCAGCCATTCACCGAAAACTAATGAAACTTAAGAAACATTACGAAACAAACAGCATATATTAGATGAAAAAAACAAGATCAGCATTAGATGAAAAAAGCCAATTTCACCCAAAACAATTTGGCACACAATGTTACTCTATCAAAAAGTAGCTGTGGCACCAAAGGTGTTAACGGCTTTTGAGCTGATCATGAGATAAGGTTCTCTTGTGGACAGCCAAAACTTTTGTGTTTTTCATGGGCAAATATTATTGATTGATAGGAAATGTTATTTCTTAAATCAGTGCTCAGATGTTTTTTTTTGGTAAATATATAGATCGGTAGTTTTGTTATTTTCTGAATGGATTAATTTTCCATTTATAGTTATTTACATCAAATCCCGATGTACAATTTCGATGTGATGAATGCTGATCAGTCAGTGTGTTCAATATTTCTAGAATAATCATTTCCAAAGATTCATCAGCAGTAGAAAATGCATTGAAAATTTCCAAATGAATTTTTTTAATTTTTTGTCAAATCAATTTTTGTTATGGTACTGTATTTCCCGAAGTCTAACCAAACATGTTCTTTTGCTGTAATTCACAACCATTTACAAAGCACAGCCATACAATTACATTTATGGTAGGTATGGGGAAGCTTGTCATCCATGCAAGTTGTTTTCATTTCATGATCTGTGGACATTATCTTAGGCAATTGTTACTCAACTTGCTGTCATTGTTGTTGCAAGCCAGTGTTTGCTTATTAGAAGAGGCATATTTTGTGTGGAGGGGTCATTCCTTTTGCCATGGCAAACCATTCTTAATGTACACAGGTCTTTTTCATCAAGGTGAAAAATCATCCATAACCACATTTATGCATCACTAGCACAAAGCTTAGTTTCATCATTATGCTTTGACCCCTAGGGTTCTCCTTGAGGATTAATTTGTGTTTTTTGGCCAAAACTTGCCAACCATTAATGCAAGAAGGCCAATCAAGGGCTCTAAAGACACATATTTTCACCTAGTTTTTTTAAAGAAAAAAACAAATAAATTTCCTCTTGAATTTGTTTCTCAGGCTCTGATGAGAAGTCATCTAAAAGTCCCTTGAACCCCACCCACTCATGACAACACCCCAAAAAAAGTTCAAACACAAAATTGCCCAGATTTTTTAATCGAAGCTAGGTGACTTTCTACTGTTTTAAAGGGTTTGAATAACACTAGCTCTATCGGCTGGCAAGTTATGGCTGGAAATGTCCGAGCCGACATATCAGCTTCTGCAGTCCCTACACACAAAATTCTATGAACGATTGATCTGATCAATATATCAATTCAAAAAAGCCCCTTTTCTGAAATCAAAAATCAGTCACATTGACTCCAACAAAATACATATTTCTCCTATTGAGTAAGGATCCTCAGCTATTGTTCATTTTATTTACTTTATTACTAAAATACAGTAGTTCACAATCAGGGTTGATATAGCTGAACCTGGCCCAAACAAAACCTCCTGTTTTTTTTTTAACTCACTTGAAAAAAACAATAAAGCCCACCAATATACCACATTTCCAAAAAAGATAACATTTCATTCATAATGCCATGACTACTGACATATATCCACGTATCGCACAACTAATATTGGCATCATGACATTGACACCATAATTGCACAATTGTGGGACCTAGGAATGATTATGATTAACTGGTTGCTGATGCTTTCTTCAGTCTTTTTCCTCTTCAGTAGTGACTGTGTGCATACCAACTAACGCATATATACTCAGCAATGCATAATGACTAAACATTTTGTATCTTTCAAGTTCTTCCCTCACGTCTGTGATATCTAGATATGGACAATGTGTCAGCCCAAAACATGTAATAAATAGGAAGTATGCAATTCCTCCTCAAAAACATAAATAAGTGAAAAGCAAAATAAAAAAGACGATTTTTAACCTAAGTATCACCAAAACATGCTAACATTTCACCATGTGACATGTCACATATCTAACTTCTTTAATTTTTATTCCATTATTACTGTATATACTTTTTCGCTTCTTTGTTTTACCATGGTACAACAACTGAGGCAAGGCATGCAATATGTCATTCACAGTTACACTAAAAAAACAGTATATACAGTACTTATTTGATTGTAAGCCATGGCTTATAAAATGTTTTTCATCATTTCATGCGACCTACAATCAAGGGCAGCATACAACCAAGGGTAGCTTACACTTTGTTTCTTTAGCTATCGAAAGGTATCGCACTCAGTCTTTCCTTGGCTATATTTTGTCAACCAAATTCTCTTCTTGCATTTTGTTCTCTTCAGTATCATGTGCACATCCATTAAAGAAGGGATTATGATGATCAGAAGGCAGTTGCATTGGTGTAAGCATCATTACCAGGATTTCCAATTAAACACAAAACATAATAGTACATGAATCTATCTCAGAGGCTGTTGAAGTATGGCTTACAATCAAAGGCGGTTTACATTAATTTTTGAACACCATTTCATGTGGCTTACAATCAAGAGCAGCTAACAGTCGAGTAAATACCAGTGTTGCCACTACTTTTTTTTTCACTACATCTGGGTTTTTTTGACTCTGGTCAAATTTTAGAAATGTATGTTATATTACTGTATTAAAGAATACAGTAGTTTCACAGGCGTAATGTGCAGAGTCAGTAGCCAGTACAGTCAAGTAGGGCTAGGCTTAACCAAATTATTTGAAATCTAATATGTTCTACCTACTGATTAAGCACTGACTAGGAATAGGTCATCACTCTGATCTATCGTTGATGTGTCAAGGGCTGCTTGTGCATGATTTTGGAATGCTTTTTTTGTTATGAATTAAGATGCTGTGGTTGAGAATCTGTTCATTGTTTTACAGGTGCATTGTAATAAGTATGAATGTAAACTTTTGAATGTTAAATTAATAGTCAAATATTGCAACGAATGCAATGATTAGGGTGAAAAGAAAAAAAAACGCCTAAACGCACGTGGCTTTGCACGGGAATATCTCCGCTCCTGTTCGGGTTACGGACCTGGTCGAAGTGTCAAAAGACACGGCAAGTGTTCTAGTCTGTACTCAAAAAAAAATTTTTTGCTTGGGGGTTGCGGTTTTTTGTGAGTGACGTCATAAGTAGAGGACTTTTAGGCCACCTTGGCCCACTTGGCCTGGCCCTGGGCGCCAACCGTTAGGTGGTAGTATTGCACTTAGGTTTTTACTGGAAACTAGGCTATAAATAATCTGCATCTTTTGATGATACTTTGGATGATCTGCTGGGGTTTCGGGTTCAAAAATTGATGTAAGTTAGTAAAAATATTTGACTAATTAGCTAATTAGATAATTAATTAATTAGTTTATTTTAGATCATAACTTTTGAACCAGAAACGCTAGAAAGTCAATCAAAGGCTCAAAAGACTTGGACTCGAGCCTAGTTTCCAATGAAAACTTCAGCGAAACACTTTGGCCTAGCGGTTGGGCCCTAGGCCAGGCAACACGAGCCAAAATGACCCCCAAACTACTTCACTTATGACGTCACTCACAAAAAATCCGCAACCCCCAACCAAAAAAAACATTTTTTCGAGTGCAATCTACTAGAGTGGCCGATCCGTTTGAGCCCTTGAACAGCTTTCTAGCGCAATCGGCGGAGTAGCTAGGGCGTTGGTAAGGCAACTGAAAACTGCTGTTTTTTTAGGCCGAAATCAAAGTACGAATATATCGTACGCCAGCTCTCGAAGTGTTAACATGTCATTTAATGTGCGGCCCTGGTTAAGATAGTGACATGATTTTTGGCTCAGAAGCCATTTTGGTTTGACATGGCTGATATACATGTTTCGTTTGTGCATTTAAGTGAAAGTAAAAGAAAACACTGAACACTTTTTAGAAAAGATCTAACTGACTTTTTATGTTACTTCATACATTTGATTTGCTGCTACCTTTGTTTTAAATTGTCAGTATGTTCAAAAATAGATTTGAACATGTTAAAAATTTGATGCAAATAATGCATACTACCTTAATTTTTATGTGCAAGTACCGCTAGTGTGCATTTTAAGTTTGGTTTTGACTTTTTAACATTTTATATAACTGTTTTTTTTTATTTTCTGAGGGTTTTTCAAGGTAAATTCTGGGTTTTTCTTCATAACAGAGTTGCAAAACTGGTAAATACGGTATATCTGAAGCATTAAATTCAATTGCCATGCCCATAGTTACTATTAATATTATTAATACTGTATATCTATAGTAATTAAAAGCTTCTAAGTTTACTGTAAGCTCAAACTTGCACATTGACATATCTGCATTCAAGTAACTATAATCCATACGTGAGACAAGCAAGAAACATTCCACATCTGAGACAAGCAAGAGAAGGGTTTTTATCGCATATTTTTACTAGGAAATCAATTTCACATAGTATACACATTCAATTACAATTGTCAGTCCTTCAGTCTGCAAGTAATGCCACCAGGTGAAACGTTGAATAGCTAAAACAAGGGCAAAGAAGAAACAATCTCAAGCTTGAAGTGAATAGTATGCTTACCTCACCTAATCATCTGTACATGCCTCAAGCTCAACTCTTCACCCATTGCTTGCCCACCATCATCTGTGTTATACTGTTATGTTGATGTCTATTGTGTTTTGTTTTTTATTTTCTTTTGGTTGTATTTTTTTTTCTTTATATGCTTCTGCTTACTTCATTTTTTTCACCACTGCGTTTTCAGAAAAAAAAACACCAACTGCAACAAATAGCTTAAAACTTGAAATTATGTCTTTCTGAAATAAATACTGTACAGTTGGTTTGGTTAGCAATACTGTAAATAACTACTGCTGTACTACGTACTGATACAATACTAGATTGGGTAGGTTAAAATGGAATAATTAAGACAAGAGTGTTGGACTAGTTCTACTAGTAGTAGAACCTAGCAAATAAAGTTGAAATCATAATGAGTCTGGATCAGGTAAACTAACCTACTTTCTTTTCTATCTGAGACAGACATCTACACCCAGAGTACTGCATTTTGTTTCTTTCTTACAAAGAAAGGACTTTTGAATGGATTAGACCATGTGATGAACCTAATGTTTTACATGCTGCAGGCCTGTATTACTATATTAAGGCTACACAGTACTCAGCCAGGTTCACTTAATTCAAATTTAATACCATACCAGAGTACTGAAATCACGTTGAAGCACGATGAAGAGAACAAGAAGAGAAGACTCTGCTCTAGCCTACAAAAAATATTTGCATTCATCAATTTGTTGAATCACTACTGCTTCCTGGTGCAAATCACAACCAGCTTAACAATAACTGCAATGCCAATGACTACAATGAGTACGGCGGGCCGTTGGCAATGCGTACTGTATAACATGAGATGAGAACAATTTCCAATGCTTCGCGAGGCCAGGCTACAACACTCACACTGGCGGAGCTATCCGGTATCTATTATATCTGCGCCTACCACAGTACGACAATTCGTTTCTCATTAACTTGTCACCAAGCGGATGCGAGATGACATCTAATATTTTTCAGATCTTTTTTGTTTGTTTCCTGTCCAGATTTTGCACAAGTTACCAGAAGTGTACAGGACCCGGTGTGTCGGAGTTGTTGACTCCGGCGGAGTTTTAACGAATTTCGAAAACAAGAGTGGAGCCGGAGTTGATTTTTTTAAGGAAGGGCCGGAGTGGAGCTGGAGTCGGTTTTTGAATATGAGGTAAGTTTTCATATTATTGATTATCATTACAGGTTGTTTTTTTACAAAGTATGTTATAATGTCAATTTCAAATCTGAAAAACTACTTCACAGGAAGTCCAAAAATTTTGATACAACTTGGATGAAAATAAAGTTAGGTTGGTGAGTTTCAAGTTTGTAAAGATTTGGACAATTTCTTGTTCATGGTGATGCATTGAAAATCTATTGGCCAGTAAAATTAAATCACATAAAAAGTTTGGGTTGTGTCTCAACAACCACATCCAGTTTTCCTTTTCGAAGGACAAAAAGACCGATTCCCGCATCCAGTTTTCCGCCAGATGTAAAACTGAGTGGGAGAAATTCCCACCACTGTCCACATGGTCGAGTGGGAAGTGACTAGACAATCGTCAGTTCGAGTGACTCGTTTGTTTTATTTGTTTTGTTTTTTTGATATACTTACACAAGATTTCTAGTCAAAATTTTTGGACCCCTTGTGATGTACATTTCGAAAAGCAGACAAGTGTTTTAGGACTAGGGTTAGGTTTAGCATTTAGGATTAGGGTTTTGTGTTAGCGTTTAGGGTTACGGTTCAGTGTTAGTGTCAAGAGTTAGGGTTTATTAGCGTGTAGTGTTGATGGTTAGGGTTCAAAGGTGGGACCGGATCCAGATTACCGGAATCGACTCTGGCAGAATTCTGCGTTTTTCACCCGGATCCGGACCTAGAGTCAAAAATTTGTGAAAACCGGACCCGGATCCGGGGTCACTTTTCCATTTCAGCAGTAGTAGGAGTCTGTGCGGTCATTTTTTAGGTAAAAACATGGGTAAATTACGTTTGGATCGATGGTTGAAGCCAGAGTCAGAACAGGAGCCGGATTCTCAACTTTGAAGAATAGCCGGACGCGGATCCGGTCCCGGATTCAAAAATTTTGGAACAAGAACGGAGTCGGAGTCTGAAAAAGTGACTCCGGCCACCTCTGTTAGGGTTTGCGGTTAAGGTAAATGGTTAGGGTAGGCTATAGGGTAAAAAATGTATGGCCACTGTGTGAGAAGCAACTGGCATGTATATATTGCAGTGTTTTTTCGTCTTTTTAATGCGTAAACCGGTTAAGGTCATTTAGACACTGCCAAAAGTTTAGATAAGGAAGTGACTATGGATACGCCTGGCCTGACGCAATTCAAATAAAACGGTCAGTTTGTCATTCATACGGCGTGGGTCTCGTGGTGTAGGGGTTAGGAGTTACGGCTGCTATGCCAATGGACTGGTTTTCGGTTTGACGCTCACTTTACTTTTTTTGTTTACTTTTTTCAGGCTTACGTGTTACCTTTACGGGTTAGTGTTAGGTTAGCATTAGGTTAGGGTTAGATTAGCTTTAGCTTATGGTTTGGGATAGGTTGGCACTAGGTAAGGGTTAGGTTAGCTTTAGCTTAGGGTTAGGGTTTGCTTTGCATTAGGTTAGGGTTAGGATTAGGGTTAGAGCTATTAGGGTTAAAGTTAAGGGTCAGGTTTAGGGTTTGTCTTTTACGTTTACTTTGTTTCTACCAAGCCTACTGCACTTCCGTCGTGCGCTACTGTTATGTCCAGGGCTCTCACAAATGCAACTCCAAAAATCCCCAGAACAGCACCAAAAAATCCCTAAATCTGTGGTGGTGCAGCATAAAATCGGAGTGCGAATTATAAATAAAATCGGAGTGCGAAAAATAGAACTAAATATCATTTGCAAAATAAACTGAAATAGTTCATTTCACACATTTTCATACTTTTCTGAAAATCCCTAAAAATCCCTAAATGCCTAAAAAGTCCTTAAAAGGACTCAAAAGTTCCAATCTAGGGACAAAATCCCTAAAAGTGAGAGCACTGGTTGTGTCACAGGTGGCGTATGAATAAGTTCTCAAATTTCAATATCCACAGGCGTATCTATAGCCATTGCCTTTAGATAATTCACTTTGGAGTTTAAGCAGGAGTCGGAGTCCAAAACTTCAAAATGTTTCGGAGCGGAGTAGGAGTATATTCAACCGAAGCAGGAGCGAAATCGGAGTCAAAAATTTCAGACTCCGTAAACCTCTTCAAGTTACCAGAGACGAGCGTACTGTGAAATTTTTCAGTGCGAGTCCAATCCTGATCCGAAAAAAAAAATCCGATCCACTCCTGATCCGCCAAATTTTTGAAAAACAACAGTCGATCCAGTCCTGATCCGCCCATGTAAAACCATGTATTTTCATTTTGACCCATGAGGCAAAAGCACTGCTGGAGCTATTTTGCCTTAAGCCAAATATGATTGGTAGAAGGTAAAATATTTCCAGCAGTGCTTTTGGCTTATGAGGAAAAATAGACACAGCCTTTAGCATTTCCAAAATTTAACATGGCAGTGTCTATTTTGCCATCAGACGCAAAAGCATGAGTGAAGTAATTTTGCCATAAGGCGAACCCGATTGGTTGAATTGGTGAAGTGACAAGATCGATACACTTGGGTTGGATTAGCGTATGTTCTTTGTCACATTACCTAAAACTCAAGAGCTAGACCCTAAACTCAATCCCAAAACCTAAACCCAAAACCTAAATGCAAAACCTAAACCCAAAACGTAAACACAAAACCTAAACCCTCATGTGAACCCTAAACCAAAACTTGCACACTAAACGTAAACCTTCAACCAGTGGTTCTCAGCCTTTTCACTGAAGGTTCCAGAACTACAATTTTGTTTGAGAGCCACACTAAAAACTTTGAACACAGTTCAATTGACACGTTTTGTTTTTTAGCAAAACGAAGTCTATTGCACAAAATATAAAGTTTTGATTGAAAGACTGTTGAGGGCCGCACACAGGGTGCATGGGAGCCGCATGCGGCCTTCCGAACCACGGCTGAGAACACTACCCAAAACTTTGTGAAAAAGTAGCCTACACAAAAAGCGCTCCCATCAATGGTGTAATCTCTACTAGCTAAGCGAAAGCAAATCGTGAGGGCGGAACTGAAGAACACTCGCACAGCAGGCATAGACGCTAACCACTCGATTACATTCTCCTTGTTACTGATAATACGAACTTAACCTTAGATGTGGACAAAGGTGAGTACAATTTAAATAGTAAAATAGCCCCAGCAGAGTTTTTGGCGCAGATGGCAAAATTCACACTACCATTTAACAAATCTGCAAAATCGGGTTGCAACTAAAATTTTTGATGTGGTTAGAACAATCACATTAAAACAACAAAAACTTTCTCAGTCCGATCCAGTCCTGACCCGCTAATTTTCAAAAAAATTGCAGTCCGATACAGTTCTGATCCGGCCAGAATAGGTTTCAGTCCTGATCCACTCCGATCCAGACCTGATCTGTACTCATCTCTGCAAGTTGCATCACTTCCCTCCAATATTTATAATATGCGTTGAAGTTAACGCTATAGCTAAAATGCATTAGCCTACACTATGTGCAAAAGTGTGATGTAGCCTACAAGAAAAAATAGGAAGTCCAGGACATTTATTACCAAATACGCAGTGATAAGATATGTGGCGGCATGGAGATAGTGTCACATGTAAAAAAATGGTCACCGGTAAATAGTGCCCATATGTAACAAGTCACTGTGATAGTCATCACAAGGCAATTATCGTAATTCATTTGTCCCTAGGTAATGAAAGTGCAACCTAAGATCAGTAGATTGATCTCGTTGGATGAGCTCTATTGCTGGTTGCTTTCCTGTTAGTTTAATGTTCTGCATTAGCATATTTCTCTTGTGCTTGCCTCAGTCGTTCAAGACGGTGTAGATACCTGCAACAGATACGATATATTTCCAATACACAAAACAAGACCTATAGTCTAACTAAGACAACCAATTTTTTGAACTAAAAACTCTAAATTTGGCTTTAGTATTTAAAAATTACGACTTTATTTTGACCTATCAATTTCCTATGTTTTCAACTGAAATGCGGATACTAAGCTAATATTAGAAAATAACCCGATAATGGTAATGGTTTATTGTTTCATATGGCTCAGCCAACAAGCAGAAGCACCATAAAAAGCCATCGCATTAAGTAAACCAAGCATTAGCGAACATTAGAGCAAATGAGAGGACAATGGCACAATAACTGATCAGTGTAAACAAAGAAGCGCGCTGTGTCACATATGATTGGTGAAGAACCAGGGCCGCAACCAGGAATGGGCAAACTCAATTTGAAACCCAAAACTGGCCCGAGCCCGAAATCACAAGCCCGAGCCCGACTTTTATTTTTGAAGCCCGATTTAGCCCCGAAAGCCAAATTTACCGAGTGAGTTAAGGTATGCGCAACTGCGGGTCAAGAAAAAACATGGTGCACGGGTGTAGCTGCAGGTACACGGCTTTTCCAGTGGCGTATCAAGGGTATGGCAGGCATGGCACGTGCCATGGGCGCCACTTTGACGGGGGCGCAAAAATTGCTTGGCAAACATTAAGATTTTTATTTAGTTTCTTGAAACTCTATTTTGCGCCCCCAACCATTAACTGCAATGCTGCATCCACCAGGGTTGTGGAGCCGGTACTCAAATTTCAGGCTCCGGCTCCAGCTACGGGCATCTAATTTTTTTTGGCTCCGGTTCCAACATCTTGAGATTTTTGGCTCCAGCTCCGGAACAATTTGCTCCAAAAACAGAAAAAACATGGTATTATTTGCATAAATCGCTTGAACGGGAACCCCAATTTCAGGCTCTTGTCCGGGCTCCATCATCCAAAAAATTTTTGGCTCCGGTTCCAGCCATCCAAAATTGCTTTGGCTCCAGCTCCACAGCCCTGGCATCAACACAGCGCCCGTATCTAATGCAGGGCAAGTTGCGCCAGAACCACGAAGAATTATTACAAAATTGTAGCCTACTATTGTGACGCAACACGGTGGTCAGACATTGTGACAGAACAAGAACGCTCGCTTGCCATTTCTACAAACCTCGTCCTCACGTTATAGTAAAGGCGAAGTCAGTCTGTACTGCTGCAGTTCAGGCAAGAGAACATTAGTCAGAATCTGGTTGAGACGAGTTTAAGTTCGTAGCTAGCTGTGAGAATTTGACTGTTTTATGCTTATACAGTCCACAGATTTACAAATTGCTTAAAGTGCTGCAGCCGACTTTACGAAACATCTTCGATTGCCACTACTGGCCGGTAAGAATAGGTTAAACACACTGCTCCAGTTCAGAGACTAAGGAAGAGAACCTTAGTCCTCGAAAGTCGAAACATCAGCAGTTAGTATTGTTACCGTACCAGTTGAGAAAAAAATGTTAACACATGAAAGAGATTTGTTACTCTTGCCTAGAGCTATTTTTTGTCCAAATTTGGCTTTCTGATCGATCTCCAAGGCCTTTGTGACGGTCCCGACTGTGAAAAACTAAAATATATGTTTAAGAATTTAGGAGCTGCCTAGAGTTCAGACGTAGATGACAAGATAGGCCATTATACGAGGAGATTCTAGATAGCAAAATGCTAGTAGTATCAAGTCATGAAACTTAAAATTATATCCTCCTCAAGACTTCCTGTCCTTCATAGTTGAATATGGTGATGAAAGCGCCTTTCCTAATCTTCGAATTGCTTTGCAAACAATTCTGACGATGTCAGGTTCTATTGCAAGCTGAGAGGAACTGATTCTTTCATACCTCCGAGCCTCAGTGAGTCGGGACAGATTGTGTGATCTAGCAGTAGCTTTGAGTATAGAATGGGACGAAACAGAGAAAACTGACTTTGATGATATCATGGACGGTTTTTCTTCGATAAAGGCCCAGAAAGTATTATTTTCATTGGCATGTTGTGTTAACTGTTATGTAGGCTAAACAAGGAAAGGCTTGATATATTGGTGTTTCGATAGAAGTGTGCCTTTCGAACGCAAGTAATACAACATATACATGTATTGCATTAAGTAACTCATTGTACCATCCAAATTAAATGTTTATTTTAAAAGAAACTGCCGGTTGCAGTTGCAATATGCCGTGTGACTTTTTTGTAAGATGTACAATTTTGTCAGTCAATATTATCAAGAAACGATGATAACGTTGTCATTTGAATGTTTTGATGTTCTTTATAACAAAAATAAATGATTTTAGAGGTATGTTGTGGTCCTTGTGGATAATTTATACTGTATTTTATTTGCTGAAAAGTTTTAATAAAAAATAAACACATATTTTATAGTTTAAAACATTTGTTATTTTCATGGTTTATCTTGCGTAAAAACTGTGCCTATATATAATATTGAAATTATTGGAAAGGGCGCGCATTTAAACTTTGCCACGGCCGTCATTTTGCGTAGATACGCCACTGGGTTTATCACACCAAAATTAGCAACCATCTTGATCAAAACACTGGCACAATATAGCACAAACTTAGCTTGTTAGTCAACGATAATACTCCAGTATATAACGTTTCTCAAGCAAAAAGAAAGTATCACGAAAATATCCACGATGGCGCTATATGCATAAAGAAACTCTCTAGGATAGTGCTATAGGCATGAAAATTAAAACAAGCCAGGAATCACATCGGGCCTAAGTGATTGATCCTTTTGAAGTAACGCCATCGCGTGCTAATTTCCTCACCGCTGTCGCCTTCTCAAAAAGAGTGTGAGACTAATCCGAGCAGAGAACAAAAGAACGCAGCTGTGTTTGCAAGCACAATTAGCTGAAGAAAAATCACAATCACCTCACCAGTGGCGATTGTAGAATTAGAAAAGTGGGGGGGTACTGCGGGGCCAAGGAAAAAAGTAGGGGGGAAACATAAATATATATCCTACATGGTGACTTTCCGTTGTAATGAAGATTAATTTGCTATGATTAACCCTATCAAAGTATCAAACTCAACGTAGGCTTGTGAATATCTTCATAACCGTCACCAGAAAGTCTTCAATAGGGGGGGGGACTTTACGTTTGTGCAGAGGTGCTTCACATTCTAAAAATTGCCAAAAACTGCACTGATTTACAGTGTTTCATATTGCAATTTAGGGGGTCTTGGAGCTTTGTTTGGGTGTATAAAACCCACCAAAGCCACCCCGTGGCGACGGGACTGAATATCGTTAAATATGACCTAGCATTATTGTTCACTAGAGACACCTAAGCACCACTAGATGCAATCGCACCCCTGCACTGCTATGCCGAATATTCTGTGCTAAACATGCAACTTCCACAGCACTACACTCTCACGTGTAAAACGAAACACCATTTCCCGTACACAATTGCGCCGGTGCCGACTCCACATGAACGAAAACAGCGGCACGAAAGTGACAACAATTCCCATAAAAGCGCAATGGTTTCAACAATGAATGCCATCCTGACACAGCGACAAGTAGGCTGTTGATAGCCAGCTATTTTCGTCAAACTATTCTGACTACAAAGCAAGTGTTTTTTTTAAAATAAACCATCTGCCAACAGATTAGTGACACTGACTAACCCGTTTTTGCGGTAGCTTACGAACACTTTGTGATTGTGATGTGTTAATAACAGTGTTGTGCAACTACTGTTGCAACCTCTCCGTTGGCATTGCGTTGATTGTGTGATTCACCACGAACGGGATATGCGCGAAGAACAATAATATATTAATGTGGCGCGAACAAGCAATAATAGAGTGATCATGGCATGTGAACTCTATTGTTGCTTGCTGCCACAGTGCGAAGCTTTGCGCACTTGCCGCTCGGGTTTCCGATCGCAACACTACTATCACAAGGGTAATACCCATCGGCAGCGTGGATAGGCTAATGACTTTTCAATGTTCTATGCAGTTAATAACAGCGAGGTTTCAGCACCAGTCGACCAGTTGCACGTAAAGTAGCATAGCCGCCGCAAATAGAAATGTGTGCATCGCCGTTTTGGGCGTGTACCTGATGGCAAGATAGCAGCAGGCATAAAACTTGCTCTGCAGAATATTCCCAAACAGTCTTTCATTTTAATATTCATAGTAAATTTTCTGATCCTCTTCAAAAACTGACTTTCAAACCCTGCGTTAAGTTAAAACAGTGGTTCTCAACAGGTTCCAGGTGATCCACCTATCTACCGAGAGTTTCATAAATCTTTTATAAAACGTTCGCTGATCTATGTGCAATACAGTTTCGACTAGTTGTTCATGACGTGTCAGCATAGCAAAGTGGCCCATCGGATACTTTTTAAAAAGATGGTCCATGGGTCAAAAAAGGTTGAGAACCACTGATTTATGACTATTTTGTCACAAAGGGAAACACGCACTACCTCAAGTATACCTAAAGAAACAATTAGACAAATAGGCAATGAGCAATATGATTCTCACACAAATCTCTACACAGTCTACGTCGGAATTTCATATTAACATCAACTCAGTGTAACTTAATCCTATCATGTCAACTGTCAAATTCATCAACGAAACCATCTAAATCTATTTTTCATCTTGTACCCTTTCAATTGAAAGTAGAGCATTACTACTCAAGCTTTCACTGGTCATGGATTTTCTGAGAAATGTTTTCACTAATTTCATTTTCGAAAAATTTTTCTCGCATGAAGAGTAGGTGACGAGAAGAGTTACAGCTATTAGTAACAACCTGTATAAACAATCAAACGCAGTTTTGAAAGGAGCTAACGAAATAAATTGTTCGAGCGATGTGGGCAGCTGCGGCTCTTTCCGATGCAAATTCATTGCCAGAAGTATTTCATGTTTTAAATTATTTTCACTAATTCAAGATTCATTTGCGAATTCTTTTAAGGGTTCTTCTGATAGAAATGTTTGAACTCCGCTTGAAAGAGCAGAAATGGCGGAAAGAATTGCTCCTAAACAGGCCCGTAACCAGCTTGGTACACGAGCAGGGGCGAAGAGTTTTCTGAGAGGGGCCCAAGTTTTTTAAATTATGTCCAATAGTTCTAAACTATGTCCAACACATTTTCCAGGGGGCGAGAAAAGTTTCAGTTGATAAACCATTATAAAAAGTCATTACAAACTTTTATGAGGTTGCAGGACATGCGTGGGTTGACTTAAACTGAAGTCACGAACCATTTCCGTAAGATGCTTCGAAGTCATAGACACAAGGCAGCAGAACACAAGCCTACAATCAGAATGAAGTCGAATAAATTAACTGACCCCATTTCTTAATGCTGTTTCTGTCGAAAATATTTTGCTAATGGGACAAGCAACAATCTGCTGACAGTAATACAATCCAGTTCTGCCTCACATTGAAATGCGCGATAGATCAATCGTCCTATTCTGCGAGTGTTTCTTAGCTTCGAACTGAAACTTTCACCACCACGATGGCGATCTGACTGCATTTCACGCAGGATCCGAGCAATCACTGCCACTGGCATGTGTCATCATCAACATCTCCCATTACCTAGCCGTCAAAACCAACAACCCAGCTCACCATGCATTTGGGAAATATTTCATGCATGCGAGAGGACTTCTGAATTATCGTTAAAAATTTTGCTGACTGAATGTTATCTGCTGTGTATGTCAATCAAATGAACTTTAACGTGAAATTAAGCACAAAAGTGGGGGGCCAAGCAGGGGGCCAGCCAAGAAACTGGGGGGGCCATGTCCCACCCAGCCCCCC
>Ga0210059_1000777_pt1 | contig 43865 bp, 26 predicted proteins | sample Ectturendosymbi2_FD_188042 | JGI IMG/M metagenome (GOLD analysis project Ga0210059, IMG submission 188042) | Ecteinascidia turbinata endosymbiont from Florida, USA - Sample 2 (SPAdes) (version 2) | ecosystem: Host-associated > Tunicates > Ascidians > Unclassified | place: Key West, Florida... | reverse complement strand
TGACAAAGTTGACACACACGAGTAAGAACTCCTTGATTCAAGGCTCTGAGCATTTCAGGTCGGATTTCATCACAGCTTGCAGCCTTCAGTGTTTTGACAGCAAGGGAGACTTCAGGTGCAGTGATGGCATTTTCCTCCCCCAAATGTACCTCGTGTGTGTTCGGTGGTGCGGTAGCGACTGGGTTCAAGAGATCTTTAAAATACTCCCTTCATCTACCAAGGATGTCACTCTCATTTCTATGTAAGACACCATTTTGGTCTTTGATGGATCTAGCAGTATGAGATCTTTTACCGCGAAGACGCCGCATAATTTGCCAGAAAGAGTTGTTTGCTTGCCAGTAATTGGAATCCGGTTTATGTCCGAAGTTCTCGCTAGATTGCATTTTGGATTTTTTCACCGTGAGCGACGCGGACTTTCGCGCCTCTGCGTACCGCGAAAGCAAAGAGTCGGCTTTGTTATGAAGCCATGCCTTGTAGGCTACGTTCTTTGCTCGAATAGAATTTTTCACCTCTTGGTTCGACCAAGGGGTTACTTTTTTGCCATTATTCGCCACACCGAGTCTTTTCCGTCCGCATACCCGAGCAGCAGATGAAACTACAGCTGCTTTAAACAGCCCCCACTCCACCTCCGCTGTGCATTGCGGGAGTTCTCGAAACAAGGACGATATGCTGTCCGCAAAGGTCTTTCTTACATCTTTGTCTGCCAGGGCCTCCTACTGCGTGTTTGGCAGGATCTCTTGGTCCAGCACGTTTGTGTAAGTCCCTATGTTTTTTTCCAGATGCAAGTTGCAGACCAGCAGGTGGTGATCAGTCGACAGTACTGCACCCCTTTTGAAACTATGCAGAAATCAGTGAATGACCGTTGACCCAAGGAATCTCTGCACTAGGTGTACTTGTGCATATCTCTGTGCTGGAAGAAAGTATTCATGATGCACAGTGTGTTGTTACAGCACAGTCATAACAGGAGTCTTCCGTTATCATTTAAGTTAGCATCACTATGTCGCCCAATCACACCCTTCCATACATCGGCATCGTTCCCAACACGAGGATTGAAGTCTCCCAAAAGGATCGTGCATTCGTTGGTTTTAACCCTTCGCAGGGCACAACTAATTTTTTCCACGAATTTCAGGTACAGTGCACTTGAGTTTGGGCTGTATGCCTGCATTAAATACAGAGATCGGCTCAACAACTTCAACCTCAACATGCACACCCTCCTAGTGGGATCCATTCATCAACACAGATCGCCAGCTGAGAGCTTACAAGTATACCCACTCAAGCCTGGGCAAACTATGCTGGTTCAACGCCGGACTAGAAGAGTTTCCACCCATTGTCCAGCTCAACAGTGTTAGAACCACGAAGCTTTGTCGAAGCGATGCCAACAACATCCAGGGAATATCGTTTGACTTCGTCGACCAGTTCGTACTCTTTCCCCCTGAGCGACGAGATGTTCCAGTTTCCAATCCCTAGCTTATGGCGAAATTGCCGTTTATGCGTGGCCCTTAAGTCTCCCAGAGTAGAAGCACTCTGCGCTGTCCCCATTCGGCGCCCCAGATGCTTAGCGGGCGCAACGTAGGACCCTCCACGTATGGATAACTGATATGGGAAACTGTAGCGGATTTTTCAAATGGGTCCTTCTGCTCAAAGCCCGAGCGCTCTCCTTGTTTGCGCGGGCGACGACCGATACGCGATGGTTTTGATCATTTTTGCGCATTTCATGGTATAGTTGCTGAAATGAGATCTCTACTGATCTCGAAAATGCTGATCGCCGCAAACAGCAGATTAGCGTTGCTTAACGCTGATGGTTGCGATCCTTGCGTTTTTCTATCCAGACTGTGCGCTTTCAGCAAAAGTTCTGAGATATCATTAAAAGTGGAAGGCACTTGGCCCGTGATTCTAACAGACGCGTTCAGTAAACCACTCTCAGCGATTTACCTACGGCGTAGTCAAACGTGGTTGGCTGTGCGTAGAGACAATCGTAAGACGAGACGTTAGTTAAAAAGAGATACTTTCAATCGTCAAAATAAATTTGCGTGTACGTATAAAGCTGGTCCATGTGCTTGTGTTTCGCATGAAAACCTCGTGTATTTGCATCGTGACGACGAATTTCTTCTTTATTTCCAAATTTTACAGCAGCGCGGACTTGACCGCAGTCGGTTGATTTAACTTTGGAAGGGCTTTATAGTTAAAAATGAAAGCGCGTTATAAAATATTAGCTATCTGCCGAGAGGAACTCGTTCGAAACCCAATCTTAGGAGTAGCTAGAGCAGGAACTTTTGCTATTTCCTTTGCCAAGACTTTGTGACAGTCGCTGAAATTGCTGGCTGCGCTTTTCGTGTCAGAGGTGCATCTGAAACCCCATTCATTGCAGTTCACATGCATTGTTTAGTTCAAAATCCTCACGACGCAAACAAACGACTCTTTCCAAAAGTGTTCATGTTTTAGTCGAGTGAGAATCAATTAACGCGTACGGCACGCGGTTTTCAGCGTGAGTGCCAGATCGCATTTCTTGGCAATGCTCCGAAATCACTGACTAGAAAAGTTGTCTTATGCTGTTGTCTTATGGAACAACCATCGCTCGTCTCTCTGAGTAAAAAACCATTTTGATTACACAGGAAATAAAGAAAGTTTCTCAACTTTTACATTACAAAGGTACCAAATTACGTTGGCGAAGAATACTTTGTCGCCGATGTGACAAGATTTGACAATTTACGGAAACAGCACAAGTAATGTGTGCCTTGCACCGAATTTTTAATGGAAATCCCTTGATATTGGAAGCAAAAGGCCTTTTTTGGGAATAGTAGAAGGCTACACGTTCATGTCAAGGAGAAAGCAAAATAAAAATATAGGGTGGTTGGTCTTTTTCAGCAGCAACAAGCTTTTAACGGTTTGAAGGCAAAATACTTGCTGCTTTGGAAAGCGAGGAGCAAAATTATTTTGATGTTCAAGATTCCCTCAAGTTGAAAAGCGTGCGCAGTTAACTAACAACCTTTGAAACTTTTGCGATGAAATGTTTGGAGGTGCCGTTTTAGGCAGTTTTTCTTCGTAATTACACTCCCCAATATTTTGACAATCTTATTCTGTTGCTGCGCGACCGCAAATCAAATGAACTTGGAGTGCTTGAGAGCAAACGATTGGATAATTGGAAAATCGAAGAAAAATTTTATAGAACATTTGCCAGAAGCCGTTTCAAAAGCCTGTCGACAAGCAGCAATAACCAATTCATAAATAATTTTCGTAGATTTCGGCTACACTTTAATGGACTGCGCTTTTTTCATAGGCACATAAATAAATAGCAGCAACCAAAACTTCGCAAAATAAGTTTTAAGAATCACGAGATTTTTACAGCCGTGGTAAGCGAGTTGCAACGTGGTCCTCACGTTGTGCCTTTAAGTCTTTATGCCGCCACACATATTATATAGGTGCAGCGTGTTTTTTTCTGACACAGGTAAGAAAAAACAGATGTGATTCTTATAAAAAACGTATGCCTTTTTTTTTGCCAAATATTTCAATTGTGGCGATTTCGGTTGATTTGCCTGTGGCAGTTAGTAATCCTGTTCCCGCCAGCCAAGTAGGATTTCAACAATTCCGTGCAATTGAACGCTTTTGCGTCGAAGGCAGCAACAAACGCAGTGATCGTGGGCGCTCCAGTAATGATTTAGAACAGTGGTTCTCAACCTTCTGACCACGGCGGACCGATTTTGGTGCTGTCAAAGCATCTTGGCGGACCCCTTTTGGTGCTGTCTATTGCATCACAATTGGCCTTCCCTGTGGGGGATAAATCTCAATAAGCTTTTGTATTGTCCCATCACAATAGGCAATTAAGCAAATGTTCAAGCCTATTTCAAAAAGCGATGACAAACAGCAAAAAATTTCAAAACTCGTAATTTATATTTCAAAGTTCTCACGGACCCTCTGAAAACGTTTCGCGGACCCCCAGGGGTCCGCGGACCACCGGTTGAGAACCACTGATTTAGAATTTTTTACTGACCGTACTTTCAGAGCGTCATTTTCGAATTTGCGCAAATTGATTAACGCTTTCCATTTTTTCCTCGCAACAATGGGAGAGGGGGCCTCACAAGTGGATTAGCCTAGGGCCTCGCATCAGTTAAATCCGGCCCTGCAGCTAGTCACCTACTACTGACCTGTGTAAACAATCTCGGTGCAATTCCCAAGTGCGATCGACATGCGGGCAAGCGTGTCGACTAGCCAGTTGTATACATCTCTGCGCGCTATTTTTTAGTCATAATTCATAATTGACGACAGTAAGGTGCTGTGAACCAGTTCAGAGAGCCTTGTTTTTCGTCGCGATTAGCAAATAGTGGTGGATAATGCATGTCAGAAAGAGTTCGGAGCCGGAGCTGCTAAATTAACCACCAGCTCCGGCTCCAGCTAAATTTTAAAAACAGTTCCGGCTCCGGTGAATTTTTAAAAAAGCTCCGGCTCCATCGAAAATGACCGGCTCCGGCTCCGCAGCCCTGCTTTACATTGCCAAATGGTAACTGCTATTCCACTTCGCAGAGCGTTGGATTTTATTTGTTGGCGGGAGTTTATCACAAGGCACCACATTACATTTTTGTTTCTCGTACTCAGATTGGTTTTAAGGACTAGATTCATGGATGCGGATTTCATTTTAAGTTTTCAAGTTTGCTTTAGACATGAATCCCAAAATGCACTCACAGTCAAATTCCTACCGCTATTATCTCATGCAGGGGATTCAAAATGGCAGAGTTTGTTGCAGTAGCTGGCCAGTTCTTATACCAACGTGCGACTTTTTCATTGTCATAGTGGTATGATTTTTACTATTTACCAAACGTAGCGTAAATTGTTGCGAACTCTGTGTGTACACGTTACTGCTACTTGCAAGGCAAGGTGCACACATACAGTAGGTTGAACATGGGTGCTTCAATCTAAGCGGTTTTGCCTATATTTATCCGTTGACCCACGTGGATAAACGTAATTCGACCTGCAACTTTTGCAATTGTGCGTATCACTCAAACTACCAACATTATTAGTAAGGCAACGATGATTGACTTTGCGCTGAACTACGTTGATCAGGATATTTTTCCTATTTACAGATAAGCGCTATCGGCAGGGCCAGCCCTAGCAAATGCGGGGCCCAATGCGAGACCTAAGCGCGGGGCCCCTCTGAGCAGCGATTTTTCGACGTCATCGTGTTCAGTCAACCGTGTTAAGATCGTGGTAGAGCGCACATATGCAGTACAGCACTAACACGAGAATTGAGCACGTTTGCTAACGTTCGAGAGGAAATTTGCTAGTTCTGACGAGAGCGTTGTTTGTTAACAATGAAATTTATATGGCGTTTCTACTGACTTCTCAAGCGCAAGGTGTATCTGGCAAAATGAATAATCTACCCAGACACCATGGCGCGGGGTCCCCAGAGGCGCGGGGCCCAACGCAGCTGCATCGGCTGAAGGCCGGGCCTGCTATCGGAAGGTTTGCCAGGTAACGCATGCTTGCATTTTCGTGTTCAAGTACTTTTACTGATTCACTTTCGCCAGCCTGTGCATTGACAAACGGATGTAACCGTTTTTAAGCATTCACAGTCTTTTTTACGCCATATTTTTATTTTCAATATAAATAGCGATAAAAGCAGTACAGTGATAGAAACACACAAGCAGCAGATCAGTAATAATATCAAGGCAACAAACAACCTCCACCAGTAGTCAAGGTAGGAAACAAGTGATTCCAAACTAGTCAAACTTTTAGGTAGTTATAAATGATTGAGTTCACTTTTGCTTGTGTGCTCACAGAAAATTTTCCTAACATTTTGTTTAATTTCAAAATTCAAAGTAAATCGAATGTTTTAATAGTTTTCTTACGCTTACGTGATCATGTGAAATTTGTATACTTATAGATACATTTTTTTCATAACGCTTTTATTCTGGCGCCTCCGCTTGCTGAAGTTGTCTTGTTCAAACAAACCAACGTTAATCCAGTATATTCAATAAACATGACTCGAACTTGAGCACTGAACTTTAGATTTTGCGTCAAGTACAGGCAAATGTTAAACGCAGACTGTACGTTTTCCAGCCAAAAAATGTAAAAAATTCGCTCAAAATGCTCCCACCCCCCGGTATTTCTTTACCTCCTTTGTGTTGCGATGATCGGAGCCTTATACTATTTCCTCACAGGGATATCGATTCACAGATTAGGTTGTGGCGATTTCCGCTGTAGCCTAACTTTGAAGTATGTCAAGTGTTGCCTTTGCGTGTGGCGCCAAGAAGAATCGTTGTAAGATTGAATGCTACTCAGAATTGGGGCATGTGTTTGTTTAATCGGGGTAAATCCTGAGGTGTAGTCGGCTCTTTTCACAGACAGTAAAGCAAACCTTCGCTCGGTTATAGAATAATTATACTCTCTAAACAGTTCTTTTAAATGCCGACAGCCAGCTTGTTTTATGTTATTGGACGAATTCGGGAAGCGCTTGTAGACCAGATTCAAAGTGGCATTTTTCAAAAGTACGAAGTGTAGTAGACTACATTGCCAGCTAAATTTTTTGTACTTCAACAGTTTTAACTGCCATCTAAAATTCTTTACATCTCGTCTGTATGAAGTGACGCCTCTTGTAAAATGCCCAAAGTTGCTTACAACCGCTCTATTGCAATCAAGTGAAGAGAGGTCATCTGAAACACCTGTATGTTTTTCGGTGAATTAAAGCCTCTTGTTTGGTGCAAGAGTGCTGCAACATGCATCACCGCAAATGAAGCTAGAGCTAGTTTTATTTAGTGGAGGTTGATTTCGTAGCTCAAACCGAAAAATGTTCGTTCGAAAATATGTATTAATAGCTGGATAGAGAACTGTCGTGGTTCATGATTGAAACATTTTGTTCTGACTTGCATCCACCATTTAAGGTAGACGACCACAGTTTTTAGCGTCCGCTGTTCGTTTTCTTATCAAGACGACAGTCTTTTCTGCATCTTTCTCTGAGTTCTATAATGCATTGTTTATTGTCTCTGAATATGATTTGTGTTTACTATTTGTCATCTCCCTGCTGATATAGACCTTTTGCGCCATTGCCCATTTTTAGGTTAAAAAAACTTTTTTTCACTACATTACAACAAAACGGGTTGCTTTCGTTTTTTTCAATGGTAAGAACAGCGTTGCATCTGGAGATTGATTCGAGAAAGTGTGGTTTACAGTAGAGGCAAAAATGCGTTTCAATGCTGTGGTTGATCTATAGTTATTTGACGTTCAAAGCATGCAAATCAGTGAGACCGATTTCGAGCAAACGCTAAAGCTGAAATGTGCGAGCAGAATTCTTAGTAGGAAAGATACGTTAGATCAGAAAGGAAAATCATTTACGGTTTGATAAAACCAAAATTTTCTGTCTGTTAGTCGATGCGGAAAATTTTAGGAAACAATTTGGAAGCAAATGCAGCAACGTTCCTTGCGCTTGCTGCGCGGAAACAACGCAACTCCTAAAAGAGCCCCTAGAAGTGGAGCAAAACGATACACATGAACTTACACGTTCATTTTAGCTTCATCTTTGACTTTAAAACGTGCTGTCGATAGTCTGAATGTCCACGCTGCTGTAAAGTTTGGAAAGAGGGCTTACGATAGAATGTCTATTTTCATGAAAAACGTGAACACAAGCTGGAATCGCATGAAACAATGTGAGAACTGCTTGTGACAATGTAGAGCAGATAGGGGTTTATGTACTGCGCCATGATCGACGATCGTCTCTACTCGTATTGCAACACGTTTCATTGTGATATCTACAGTATTTTGGAAAAAGTAATTAAGCACAAGGGCAGCGAGCGAGAAATCTTTTCCTGTTTTCATCGATTTTTGTCTGCTTGTAATCGTCCAAGACTAAGGTAGCCTATTTCAATAATATTGTAAAACCAAAACGGTTGCAAAGATACACAGTTTGGCAATCTGGAAGAAAAATCCATTTTTAGACCAATCAGATTTTGACGAACGAAGTGACGCTGAGAGAAAAACGTGTGGATTTGGCACAGGAGCATAATGTCAGTCAACGTTTTACATTATTGGTGATTTCAAACCTTTGCATTGTTAGTCGACCGTAATTAAAGCTGATACATTGGACTACTATACACATATAAATGTATTCCATTGTCTAGTGTACATTTACCTTTTTTTGACGTGTGGCACCAATAAAACCTACTGCATTACACCAGGATCAATTACAAAAATTTAATTACGGTTTGCAAGATGCAGCACGAAAATATTTTACTATGGACGCATTTTTACAGTATAGCTAGTCTCTTGATGTTAATTCCAGGGACGCCGGAACGGGAGTGAATGACGCGGGCACTTCCCCCTGCCTTTTCAAAAGGGGGACAAAACAGGTGCCCTTACATAACAGCGTCATAGCTAATTTTAGGGACGCCGAAGAGCGGTGGAATGACGGAGGTATTGTCCCCTGCCCTTTTACAAAGGGGCAACACGGGCGGAGGTGCCTTTTCATAGGAGAACCACTTGGAATTTCATAATTTATCAAGATCGACCTGAAACAAATTTGTTGCGCTATTCGCGCACCCAGAAAAATCCGGATTGTTTTCTATAATTTTTGCTATTAGTTTTGAGGTCAACATTGAAAAAAGCATAATGGGCAAGGATTTTTTTAGTTTCCGCAGATTTCCATTGCCCTCAACTCTTTTTCTGCCCTGCCCCCTTCCCTACCGCTGTTCCGGCATCCCTGGTTAATTCTTCATGTTTTGAGTCACGAACTTTGTGAAGAACGCAATGGATCAGTAAGTGGGAACGTCTGATCGGTACCACCAGGGACGCCAGAACAGCAGTAGGGGGGCAGCAAATAAGTTGAAGTCAATGGAAACTTATAAAAAAACAATGTTGTCAGCAACTACCCTGTTTCTTTCCAAAATATTAATCATTAAAAAAATTCGAGATTTTTGCACTGGAAGAATTTTACGAAAATTCCTAATGATTATACGTTTACATGTTCCAAAAATATTTTGACCTAAAAATAATAACAGAGTTACAGAAAACCATTATGAATTTTCTGGATGCGCGAAAAACTGCAATAAATTTGTTTCAAGTCGATCGTGACAGACACTGAAAAGTGAAATTATCTGTGATGCTGTTGTGAAAAGACACGTCTACCGCCGTTGCCCCCCTTTTGAAAGAGCATTGGGTGCAATTCCCCCCTCTTCTGCGTCATTATGGTTATCACAACCTCGACGTTGATCTGTTTTCGAAAAATAATACTTTTCACAATAACAAAAAGCTGCAGGTACGGAGTATTAAAAAACATTTTGACGCCGATGAGCTCACTATCCCGCATTTCTTGACCATAATCCTCCCCTTACTCTCCTGTCTTCAGTCAGTCTAACTTTGACCTACACAACTCGATCGATCAAAATGTATGTTGCAGATTGCGTCCTGCATTCCACTGCTCGCATAAAACCGATGTCAATTACTCTGCAATCATTACTGGGAGCTTGCCGACAAAACCGAACCATGCATAAGGGTTGTCAGAAACAAATGCCAAATCCTTGTACCAACGATGCACTATGTAAGAAACACTCCCGGAACACTTTGTTCGTTTCAAATCAGAAAATAAATTCCATTCAGTTACTCCTAAACACATTTGTCTCCCCGCCATACTGTTGCTAAATAGGAAGTTTGCCCAAAAGCAGCATGAAACTTCACCAAAAGTAGAGAGTAGAGATGAGTGGACTGTGAAAATTTTCAGTCCGAGTCCAATCCTGATCCGAAAGAATTGAATCCGGTCCAGTCCTGATCGGCAAAATATTTGAAAATCGTCAGTCCGATCCAGTCCTGATCCTCGCATGTAAAACCATGTATTTTTATTTTGCCTCATGAGGCAAAAGCATGTTGGAGCTATTTTGCCTTTAGCCAAAAATGATTGGTTGAAAGCAAAATAAGTCCACCTGTGCTTTTGCCTCATGAGGCAAAATAGACACAGCCTTTGGGCATTTCCAAAATTTAGCAAGGCAGTGTCTACTGTGACATCAGAGGCAGAAGCACTGCTGGAGTTATTTTGCGATTAGGCGAACACGATTGGTTGAATTGGTCAAGTGACAAGGACGATACACATATCAGCGTATGGTCTTTGTCATGTGACCTAAAACCCTAAACCTAGCCTTAAACCAAAACCCAAAGCCTAAAACTTACACCAGAAACCGAAACCCAAAACCCAAAAACCTAATCCTAAACCTACACCCTAAACTTTTTGAAAAAGTACATACAGCAAAAAGCGCTCCCATCAAAGGTGTAATGTCTACCAGCTAAGCCAAAGCAAAAGGTGAGAGCAGAACTGATAACCACTCGCATAGCAGGCATAGACACTAACCACTCGACTACGTTCACCTTGCTACTAGCAGTACGAACTGAACGTTATATGTGGAAAAGGTGGATACAGTTCTGTTGCGATCGGAAATCCCGAGCGGCAAGTGCGCAAAGCTTCACACTGTGGCAGCAAGCAACAACAAAGATCACACGCCGCGAACACTCAATTATTAATTGTTCGCGCCACATACATATTGGTGTTGTTCTTCGCGCACATCCCGTTCGTGGTGAATCGCACATTCAACGCAGCGCCAACGGAGAGGTTGCAACAGTTCGAATAGCAAAATAGCCCCAGTAGAGCTTTTGCCGTTGACGGCAAAATATAGCTTACACTACCATTTAACAAGTCTGTAAAATCGGATTACAAATAAAATTTTTGATATGATTAGAATAATCACATTAAAACAACAAATTTTCTCAGTCCGATCTAGTCCTGATCCGCCAATTTTCAAAACACTGCAGTCCCATCCAGTCCTGATCCGGCCAAAATTGGCTTCAGTCCTTATCTAGTTCAGTCATAATCCGTGCTCATCCCTGTTCGGGAGGATTTAAAGTCAACATCAATTCAAATCAGCTGCAAGGAATAGTTTTTGCTCAGAAGCAAATGTCATCTGTCAGTTTCAAGGCTGCGAAGTGTATGGGCACGACTGCGAACTGTGCATTAACGAAAAGACCGGTCAACTTTGAAGATGGGTAGAAAAATCAATGATTGGCAAGTCATGAAATTTAAAGTCGAGTCGAGGATGTTTTTTGACGTTGTTACAGAACAGAATTTTGAAACTCAAGCATCTATATAAGTTATGTAGCGTCGTCTAACCCCACAAAATAGTTTTGAGCTTTTTTAACATCGCCGTAGAAAACTTGAAAAATCCATGAGGGGAACACAATGTTCTCCGTAATTTTTTGTTGGTAAAGAAAGTCAAAAGGAAAAAATAATTGTTTTTTCCCAACCAGGATCCACCAAAATTCTGTCCTACAATTTTACAACACAGCCGCATTCGCAGATAATACGTTCCAAAGGAACGTGGTGGCCGTTTTGGGGAACAGTTGCACCGGATTTCCCTATTGGATATGCCACTGCATCTGTTACGACGTAATAGTCATTTGATGTGAAAACCTAAGCGTTCCCAACGATTTTTATGACTTAGCACAACTGCGACCAAATTAAGAGTATCTTCATGAAAAATCCCGGAAAATGTACTTAAACAATCATACTACTTTTAACAGGTTTCAAGGAAGTGATGAAAAACTATTTCTTCGAGTATCCCACAGCGACACACGTTTCATGAGACTGAGAGCATTTAGTTTCATGTAAGCATTTCTAGCACTGTCAGTAAGCGTCACAACTGTCAGCTGCTATACGTCACAACTAGTAAGCACAAAGAACATCATATTTCTGTAACCTACATTATTGCGCAGCTTAGTAACCTTGGGAAGTGTTAAGTACTAAGTTTACTTAAACGAATGCAGGTCAGCCGGTGAATTACAGTGAAGCTTCAAGAAAATTCACAGGGTATCGGCATTCCACCACAGCAGGAATGCCGCCCGTGATTGTTAATAGTCAAGCACGTGTTTCATTACGAAGGTTTGATTAGACGACAAATTTTGCTGTGCTGTTATAGAAGGATTTTGTACATAGCAAATCATGAATAAAGGCAGGATTTTGATGATGATCAAGTTAAACCCAGAACTGACGTGCTATACACACTGCCGGAAACGTCACAATTTATTATTTTATGCAAGCTTAATCTTTTGAACTGACAGTAACGCTTTTGGCAGAAGAGTTTAATCGTGAAATACCGTATCGCGCTTTTATTTTGTAGAAAATATATCCTGCCTCGTGCCGAATGTTGTGAATGATTTACTATCTTACCACTAAAATTAATGAAGTTATTGATCTCTACGGAAAATTAAAAGCTCTAGCTTTTCTGGAAAATTTCGTGGAACCATCCGACTCTGCTCTACTTTCATGACTTTGAGATGATTGAGACTTGCACATACAGTATCTGTTAGCAAGTACCTAGTCTCCATAAAGGCGACGAAATCGAACCAATCAGCAAATGTTTTCAATAGGATATCGATTTCACGTAACTCTACGCATACTCAATCCTGAAATATTTTAGGACTGAGGATGCGCAGAGTTACGTGAAAGCGACTTCCTATTAAAAATTCGCTGATTGGTTCAACTTCTGCGCTTCTGAGGAGACCACAGTTGTAAGTCAGGCTGGGCTTTATGAGTTGAGCTTAAGTTTGTCAAAATGTTTCGGGCCTGCATATAAAATTTTTCGCAATGACAGACACTTTTTTCGACAGTTACTGTTGAAGCAATCGAGTTGATCTTCAACAAAAAATGATTAATTTTGTCCAATGAAAAAGATTAATTGTGAATTATTTAGTCATAATTAGTTTGCTTCGCCACCAATACCCCGCAATTGTGCATATCTTGACTCACTCGGTAAATTTGGCTTTCGGGTCTATATCGGGCATCAAAAATACATGTCGGGCTCGGGCCAGGTTCGGGCTTGTGATTTCGGGTCGAGGCCGGGTTCGGGCTTCAAAATGAAGCCCGTTTACAACTCTGGAGGAGACTATACAGTAGCTACATGAGATCTCTATTCAATCATTCATTCATTTTATGCCCGCTTTTCCTCTAGGGGGTTCCGAGGGCAGCAGCCCTAGGAGCAGTGGCGTAACTAGAGGTTTGAACCGGGGGGGGCAAAGCTTAGCTGAAGGGGGCCCACTGGTCACCGTAGAGGGGCCCACTAGCCAAAACGCAGAAAAAAGTTAAGAAAGAGATGAAGTGAATCTCTGGATGTCGTGGATGTCCATGCTTGATAAAAAAACGAAAACACCCCGAAAAAGGCAAAAAACAACAAATTAAAGAATACTAAATATAAAAATGTCAACTAAAGGGGGCCCAGTTTTTATATTTAGTGTGCCAGTGGGGCGGCTCGCCCCGTAGCCCCCATCAGTTACGCCACTGCTCAGGAGGACTCGAAATACCTAACGGTCAACAGCAATTTCAGGTAATTCTGCTGGCTCCATACCAAGACGGGATCCAGCAAGGTCGGAGGTGCAGTCGCTCCACTTGGTCCTTGGACGACCGCTTTCCCGTGGGTTTAGTCAGCAGGACTTGCCTCGCCAGTCTTTTGTGAGGCATTCTGGACACATGACCGAACCAAGGTAGCTGGGATCTCTCGTTTCTGAGAAGTGCTTCAACATTCAGGGCTCTGCGAATTTTAGAGCCGGCCACTTTGTCGCGAAGTGTCACACCATGTACTCTTCGCAAAAATCCTATTTCTGCCGTTTACACGTGAGATGATATTTTTTCAGACATAGGCTAACCCAAGATTCATCACGGTACGTAAAGATCGGAGCAATAGACCGATTTAAAAACTGACAGCTTTGCGGTGTTTGAAAGTTCCCGTTTTGTGACCACAGAGCGATAAAGCTCACGCAGAACTGCGTCAGCTTTACCAACCCGTGTATCTCCTCGCTTCGCCTTCCGTCACTCGCAAATGCCGCCCCAAAGTGCTTGAACTTCTCCACCTGTTGCAGTATATTGCCGCCCATTTGCAGCGTACACTGCCTTGGGTACGTCCCGTCACCACAGGGGGCTTTGATGGGCTTAGCCCCCCAAACAAAGCTCCAATCCCCCAAATTGAAACATGAAATACTATAAATCAGTGGAGTTTTTGCCAAATTTTAGAAGGTCAAGACTCACTGCACAAACGCAAAGCCCCCTATTGAAAACTTTCTGGGGACGGTTCTTCCTTGGGTTTCCAGAGAGACATAATACTTCGGCCTTTTTGGTATTAATTTTCATTCCGGCACGGTCGGACACAGCAGAAAACCGATCGAGTGCATGCTGAAGACCCTGTTGAGAAGATGCTAGCAGTCCCAAATCGTCCGCAAAACGTAAGCGGCTGATCCTACAGCTCCCAACTCTGACACCCACCTCGACTCGGCTGTGACTGTTTATCCAATTCATGTAGACTACGAAGGGGAGTGGTGACAGCACACACCTTTGTCGGAGTCCAACACAAACTGTGAACGGTTGTGATTTAACTCCCCCGACACGGACACAAACTTCTGAGCAGGAAGACAAGTACAATGAATTGATGGCCAGTAACAGGCGGCCGTCAACACCGTACTCCCGCAGCACTTCCCAAAGCTTTTCACGAGGAACCCTGTCGTATGCTTTCTCAAGCTCAACAAAACGTGTGCAAACGTCTTTGGTACACTCCCAAGATTTCTCAAAATTTGCTGGAGAGTGAAAATTTGGTATGCAGTGCTACGACCGGGACGAAAACCGCACTGGGTATTATCCAGCTGTAATTCAATTATTTCGTAGCATCTCTTCTGAAGGCACTTGGCATACACTTTTCCTGGGAGGCTAAGGAGAAAAATGCCCCTGTAGTTGGTGCATTCGCTCCTGTCTCCCTTTTTGTGTATGAGGATGACCACACCAGTTTGCCAATCTCTCGGTGCTCTTCCATAACACCAGGACACTTGACAAAGTTGACACACACGAGTAAGAACTCCTTGATTCAAGGCTCTGAGCATTTCAGGTCGGATTTCATCACAGCTTGCAGCCTTCAGTGTTTTGACAGCAAGGGAGACTTCAGGTGCAGTGATGGTATTTTCCTCCCCCAAATGTACCTCGTGTGTGTTCGGTGGTGCAGTAGCGACTGGGTTCAAGAGATCTTTAAAATACTCCCTTCATCTACCAAGGATGTCACTCTCATTTCTGTGTAAGACACCATTTTGGTCTTTGATGGATCTAGCAGTATGAGATCTTTTGCTGTGAAGACACCGTATTATTTGCCAGAAAACCTTGTTTGCTTGCCAGTTATTGAAATCCGGTTTATGTCCGAAGTTCTCGCAAGATTACATTTTGGACTTTTTCACCGTGAGTGATGAAGACTTTCGCGCCTCTGCGTACCGCGAATGCAAAGAGTCGGCTTTGTTATGAAGCCATGCCTTGTAGGCTACGTTCTTTGCTCGAATAGCATTTTTCACCTCTTGGTCCGACCAAGGGGTTACTTTTTTGCCATTATTCGCCACACCGAGTCTTTTCCGTCCGCATACCCGAGCAGCAGATGAAGCTACAGCTGCTTTAAACAGCCCGCAATCCACCTCCACTGTGCATTCCGGGAGTTCTCGGAACAAGGACGATATGCTGTCCCAAAGGTCTTTCTTACATCTTTGTCCGCCAGGGTCTCCTACCTTAGCCTCCTACTTCGTATTCGGTAGGATTTCCTGGTCCTGTACGTTTGTGTAGGCCCCGGAGGCTTTTCCAGATGCACGTTGCAGACCAGCAGGTGGTGATCGGTCGACAGTTCTGCACGCCTTTTCAAACTATGCAGAAATAAATGAGTGACCGTTGACCAAAGGAATCTCTGCACCAGGTGTACTTGTGCATATCTCTGTGTGCTGGAAGAAAGTGTTCATGATGCACAGTTCGTTGTTACAGCACAGTTGCAGCAGGAGTCTTCCCTTATCATTAACGTCAGCATCACTATGTCGCCCAATCACACCCTTCCATACTGTACATCGGCATCGTTCCCAACACGAGGATTGAAGTCTCCCAAAAGGATCGCGCATTTGTTGGTTTTAACCCTTCGCAGGACACAACTAATTTCTTCCACGAATTTCAGGTACAGTGCACTTGAGTTTGGGCCGTATGCCTGTATTAAACACAGGGATCGGCTCAACAACTTCAACCTCAACATGCACACCCTCCTAGTGGGATCCATTCATCAACACAGCTCGCTTGCTGAGGGCTTACAAGAATACCCACTCAAGCCTGGGCAAACTGTGCTGGCTCAACGCCGGAATAGAAGAGATTCCACCCATCGTCCAGCTCAGCAATGTTAGAAACACGAAGCTTTGTCCAAGAGATGCCAACAACATCCGGAGAATATAGTTTGACTTTCTCGACCAGTTCGTGCTCTTTCCCCCTGAGCGACGAGATGTTCCAGTTTCCACTCATTACCCTATGGCGAAATTGCCGTTTATGCGTGGCCCTCAAGTCTCCCATAGTAGAAGCACTCTGCGCTGTCCCCATTCGCCTCCCCAGATGCGTAGCGGATGCAACGTGGGGCCCTCCACGTGTGGGGAGCTGATGGGGAGACTGTCGCGGATTTTTCGAATGGGTCCCTCTGCCTAAAGCCCGAGCGCTGCCCTTGTTTGCGCACACGACGACCGATACGCAATGGTTTTGATCATTTTTGCGCATTTCATGGTAGTTGCTGAAATGAGATGTCTATTGATCTTGAAAATGCGGATCGCCGCAAACAGTAGATTAGCATGGCTTAACGCTGGTGGCCAAAGAGAATATTGTGGTTCCACACTCTGCTTCTAAAATGACAACAAAAGAAACAGCGTTGTTTAAATAGGAAAAGAAAAAACACTGTTTTAACTCGGAACTGCACGGCACCCCAGATGACATTCACGCAATAACACCAGTAAACTTCTACTTCTAGCTTTGGCTATTTTTCCGCTTATACGGTATCAGGGATTAATAGCATTTGCAAATTTCAGCATTTACAAACGATTTTCAGTATGAATTATCTTGGCTTTTCCAACTACCCACGCATACTAGGTTCCACGAATATTGACCTTCAGCAGCAAAACAGTCAATATTTTGTTTTTTCCATGCGTAGTTTGAAACGTTTGTTATCTAGATTGCAATAGGAGTTGACCGACACTTTTATTAATAAAAAGTTCAAGGACGTGACCGGGCGTTCACCTTTGCAGCTTTGAGCAGGCAGATTATGTTTACCTCTGCGCAAAAACCATCTTTCGACAGTCAAAAGCAAACTTTTGGCTGGCGAAAAATCACAATATTGAAACCAACTTTTCGTGGTTGAGGTCCCAAATCTTTAGTGTTAGTATGGTCTCAAAAAGTTTTTTGTTTGTAGTCTTGGTCTCCCACATTCAAACGTAGTTATAATTTAGTGTTTAAAATTTTTTTGTTCTCAAATGTTATTTCAGATACCCGCAATGCAAGGAAATCTTTATTATCCCGAAAGAGCTTTTTTGTAATTTATGCGTGATGTAACGTCAAAAAACAAGGTTAAATCAAACTTGAGAAATTATTTTTGGGTCTCTCAACAGTTGGTTCGAGTCCGGTCCAAATTCACAAAATTTTCCGTCTTGGTCTTGCCTGAAACTTCCTTAAAAACCTTACCCGTCTCAGCCTTGGCATCGAAACTCTTGAAACCCCTGCCCTCAAAAGTTTTTGTGCAGTCTCACTTTGACTTTAGTTAAACAGCTAGTCGATCTCGGCCTTGGTGTCAGAAATTTTGTTTCGGAATACACCACAGCTGGTTGCTGTTTTGTTTTGATCTGGACTTTAATCGCATTCTACCTGTGATGTTTTTCGATGCTTCCGGCAGACTTCCATTTGCTACTGCATAACGGGAAGTCCACTGCGTTGAGGAATAGCTAAAAGAATTCCTTCTCAGATTTGTAACGAAGAAAGTACCCAGAAAGAATCTCTCGCATATTGCAACATAAGTACAATGACTAGACATTCCTTCCTACAACCCCTGGCACAGCTAAGAGTTGCCACCAATCTCTCAGGAGTGATTATAGAACAATTGACATGTATTTTTATGCATTCGGTGGAAAATGTGACACAATTCGCAACATATATTTTTCTTCACCAAGTTGCGGAGGTCAGAGTTAGCTCGACGATGACAGGAAAGTAAATCAATCAAGAGGAGCGCAAGATGCTCCCGTGGTGTCAGCTCATATAAGCGTCAAACTAATTTGAAATGCTCCAAACCCAGAATTCTGTTCATGTTGAAAACCCTTTCACTTATTTTTAGAAACAGAGCAATTTCGAGGTTGTGAAACATAAGATGTTCCCAGGAACAGGTCCACATGACTTTTTTGAAAATTTCTCGACTGAAAGCTTCGACCTCCCATCGAGCTGTTACGAAATCGTTTGGACCAATAATGAGCTGTAAGAAAAAAATTGCGTTTTTCTTGCGTTTTTCTATCCAGACTGTGCGCTTTCAGCAAAAGTTATGAGATATCATTAAAAGTGGAAGGCACTTGGCCCGTGATTCTAACAGACGCGTTTAGTAAACCACTCTCAGCGATTTACCTACGGCGTAGTCAAACGTGGTTGGCTGTGCATAGAGACAATTGTAAGACGAGACGTTAGTTAAAAAAAGAAACTTTAAATCGTCAAAAAAAATTTGCGTATAAATATAAAGCTGGTCCATGTGCTTGTGTTTCTAATGAAATTCGGACAAGGCTTTGCTTGCGAACACACTGACTGGGGTAAATTTCTGTGAGTTGTGATTGCAATTCTTGCACTGGACAAAACGTTTCTACTAACCGAGTACACTGCTTCGAATCATCTTTCACTGCGCGATTACGACTGCAAGGTAGCGGGTTAAAGCAATTATAAGGAATTTCACAGGCTTTTTTTCTTAGACATGCGGCAGAGGATTGCAGATGATACTTAAAATCGGATTAATTTAGAAGTGATTTTCGCCTAAACAGCTGTAACCGAAGTGTGGCACCGGTTTACAACGCTGTTGTATTATGAAACAACCATCGCTTGGCTCTCTGAGTAAAAAACTGTTTTGATTACACGGGAAATAAAGAAACTTTCTCAACTTTTACATTATAAAGGTACTACATTACGTTGGCGAATACTTTGTTACCGATATAACGGGATTTGCCAATTGACGGAAACAGCACAAGTAACTTTTGTCTTGCACCGAACTTTTAATGGAAATCCCTTGATATTGGAAGAAAAGGGCCTTTTTTGGGAATAGTAGAAGGCTACACGTTCATGTCAAGCAGAAAGCAAAATAAAAATATACGGTGGTTGGCGTTTTTACAGCAGCAACAAATTTTTAACGGTTTGGACGCAAAACACTTGCTGCTTTGGAAAGCGAGGAGCAAAATTATGTTGATGTTCAGGATTTCCTCAAGTTTAAAGGGCGTGCGCAGTTAACTAACAACCTTTGAAACTTTCACGATAAAATGCTTTGAGGTGCCTTTTTAAGAAGCTTTACTGCATAATTACACTCCAATATTTTGACAGTCTTATTCCGTTGCTGCCCCACTGCAATTCAAATGAAGTTAGGAATGCTTGAGAGCAAACGATTGGATAATTGGAAAATCGAAGAAAAATTTTATAGAACATTTGCCAGAAGCCCTTTCAAAAGCCTGTCGACAAGCAGCAATAACCAATTCATAAATAGGCAGCGATTCCTAAAACTTATTTTGCAAAGTGTTGGTTGCTGCTATTTATTTGTCTGTGAAGGAAGCGCAGTCCATGAAAATGTAGCCGAAATATACGAAAAATTGTCCACGCAGAAGCTTGGACAGAACCTTTCAATATTGTTATACTGTCAAGTTAAGAAAATACAACCTCAACACCTCGTTACCGTTATACCAAATTAGCATATTTAAGAAAACTCATCCTGGGTTGATTAACTAACATGCTTAAAAACTTTGTTTTTTTCAACATCTAGAATATGGCCAGCGCTCAAGTTCGAGATATCCATATTTACTCTTAGACTGATGCAGGATTCCTACGAGCACAGCATACTTTTATACATACCATATTGCAAAACATCTTTACCTAAGGGATGTTTTTAAAAACTTACGCAGAAGGTACAGTTGAAAAGACGCCTGAGGAAATCACAGAATATTTGACATACCATTGCAAACTAAAAATCAGTAAAAGGAAAACAATTATCTGCGAGCACTCAGGTGCAAGTGACTTACACTGCTTGGGAAATAACTAAAAGTACCCCAAAGATTTAATTGGTGGAATTACCTGTTTCTTTGTCCCGAATTCTGATGGAGATAGTTGTCCTCAATATTACTACCAGGTCTTGCTTCTGACGTAGTATGACAAGCAGTGAACCCTTCACAGTACGAAATAACAAAGGCAGTGCATAGGATGAAAAGTAAGAAGCAGCGCATATCACTGAAAACTTCCAATGTGAAAGGGACTGATGCAGCGGTTGGAATTGTACTGCACCGTGTCTTTTGCGGAGAAGCGAAGCCAAAATGGAATGAAGTAGTTGACCTCTGCGGTATTGTTTTCATCAGCCCTAACGAGGAATCATTGTTCAAGGAAAAAAGGTTGATTGTTCAATTTCTAGGCAATCGGGCAAACCTCAGCTTCAAGAATCAGAAGCACTTTAGACAATAGTGAAGTGGCTTCCATGATAGCTCCTTCTCTTTATAAGCCCGACTTTTGGTTCAACGAAGCTGCAGAGGCTGTTGCGAATAAAAACCTGCGACAAAAGAAAAAAAGTTTTTTTTCACAGTTATTGGTATTCTAGTGCACAGCATGTACCGAAAGTTGGTCACAGGTTTCGCAAATTACTTTTCCGAAAAGTCTGTTTCCACTTATTTTTTCTATACGGGAAGTTGACTTTCGGTTTGTCAGTTAATGGATAGGATATGACATTCGCAACATCGCGAGTTAAGCCCATTAAACAGCTACAAAGGCAAGACATCATTTTTCTGCTCCCTTAATGCTTTGAGATGCGAAAACACATCAGCAGCAAGCTCACCATTGATGCTGCTAAACGGTAAACAACAAGCTAAGTCTACGCATCAGTGTGCACACTGACAGGACATACAAGTAAAATAAAAAATGCTTAGAAATTTTGAAAAATTCTGGGGTGTGGGCAAAAATAGAAACAGCATATTTAGCGGTGAAGTTTGACCTCAAATTTTGATTTACCTTAAATAGGTAAAAGAAAATAATTAACGAGCTTTCATTGGGACAATAATCGAAGGTTTTCCAAGGGTGCATACGTCTAGCAATTAAAACTTTAAATTAATATGGACAAAGTCTTTGGCTCTAAAATCTGCGACGCTATCATAGAGCTCCCATAGGTTTTGTTGGTGTCTGTGTTTTTCAATACTTAAACTAAGTTTCGCATATGCTGCTGCTGGATGCTTTTTTATCTTAACTATGGAATCGAGTTTAGTTTTCGTGTGTAGAATGGTGTATAATTGTTGTGCACCTGTTGAACTGGGATAAGTTTTTCCTTCATGTAGATTTTGCAGTTTATTCGTGTGTTTGCAATGTTTGCGTTTTTATCTGCACTCTTTTCATTTGCACTCTATGTGAGGCTTTACGAAGTCAGGTGTTCTCGCAACGTCATTCTACAGACTACATGCATCTGCAGTTCGCTTGCATGTGAAATTGCCTTGAAGAAATAGGAAGAGTTTCATTTTAACTCGGTTTACAGTTTCTCTCCCAAGCCCAGTTCTTTGCTGAGCACGCCAACAGCAGAGACCGGATGCGACCCAACAACTACAACAGCGGTGTGGCTCATACAAAATTCAGTGAAGGCGTCAATCTTTTCATACGCAACTTCAACACACCGCTCGAAATCATTTCAAATTCGATTGTTCAATCCAAAATTTCAGAGAATACAAAAAACTGTTGGTGCCATTCGGCTGGACAACCTAGAACAGTGTTTCTCAACCTTTTTACTTAAGGTAGCCCAGATGACTTTACAACCTTTGGTAAAAACTGCATGGCTCACTGCCTCGTTGGCATGGGTTATGCTTGCATATGCATAATAAAACACAGATTTAATTTTTCTGAAGTAGCGAATTTATTTCCGTATGCAATTCAGTGAGAATCTTGTTGCTGAATCCAATCAATGTGTTCCCGCGCTGTAGTGCTTAAAACATGTTTTTGTTTTGACTCCGTGGCACATTCGAAAACTGCGCCATGGCTCACAGGTTGAGAAAGACTGACCTAGAGATTTTTGGCGTTACAGCTTCTCACATTTATCCATCGCAGTAATATTTACAGTTTACGCCAATGCATTCAAATTCAAAATTTAAACGTTTTGCATCCTTGTCATTGCACTGTCAATCAAATAATAAAACATCGGATTTTGATTCAGGCGTGTTGTACCAGAGAATTCAGCATTTGGGTGCATTGAACACTGGTCTTAGGTTTAAAATAACACACGTGTTAAAATTTAAACTTTCAAAACTCTGTTACTTCAAAATAGTTTTCACAATGACTAACATACGCAGTGTGTCCTGGGAGTGCAGTCACGACATTGAGGAGACTTTCGCAGTACGTAGGGCGAATGTGGAAAAATCTTGAAACGATTTGGTTGTTTAGTAACACTTTGTACAGTCCGTACGTTATAAAATACAAACCTCGCTTCCTAGTGCTCGACGTCGCAGCAAAAGGTATTTAAGCGTCGCAATCCATCCCTGAGAGTTTGGCCACATCTCGCCTGCAACGCAATGAGCACTGATTAGTCTTTTCTTGCTAATTTGCGAAGATATTCATTCGCAGTTTTCGACTCAAGTAAAAAAATCAGTCTAGCTCTTGTTGCATTTCACGGCAGAAAGCTAAAGAATACCGCACATCATTTTGTATGATGGAGCACTGCGTTTCGCAAGTTAGACAAAGCCTGGAGGAGTTGGGCCCTTTTCCAACAGCAGCGACGGTAAAGCTTACCAGGGACTGATTGATGGCGTGCATCATGCAGGTGCGCTCACGGCACTGCAAACCTTTCCACACGAACCCACGTTATTGCTGAGACAAGAAGTGCCCGCATTGTAAGACAAATGCACTGCCATCGGAGATTGAGAGGTTGACAAGAGCTTTTAGATTCGGGTGAGACGTAGAATTAAAGCATTTTTACTTTTGCTGCTACTAGCACAAGTTTTTACTTTCAGTACTCTTAAAAAATGAGGGTCAGCATGAAGCTTCAGTGGAGAATGAGTGCATATTCAAGGGAAAAACCTATCTTCAGATTCTTGCGCAAACAAACTTTTTTATCAAAAAGTCAAGACTGTCCGAAACAGACAAAAAAAGATTTGAAAACTAACCAGCTTCGGTTTATTACATTTTGCTCTGCAAATTTTGGTTGCAGAACGTTTTGAAATTTTTACCTTGTGAAACCTGTGATGCTATTTTTGACAAAAACTGTTTTCACCACCCCAATTGATAGTTTTAAGTGTATGTACTACTAGCTGAAATGCAATACATACTGAGCAACGAAATCCGAGTGAAATGTTTCGGTGATAATAAACTGAAATAATGAAGCATCCCATAATGACTCATGGTTTATTGACCGACCGCAAACGACGGTACCCATCGTCACTTGGCGTCTGTGTGACATAAGCAATTTCTAATATAATGCCTGATAGATTAAAAGTGACAAGCTGTAAACAAAAGATAGAGCAGGAATGTTTGCACGCATTCATCTGATTATGCAAAAGGGCTAATTTGACACAACAGTTTAACTTCTTGCATTAATCCATAAGTGAAAAAATTTTCTCTACCCAATAACTAATGTTGTTCTTCGGCGTCAATCCCCCATTACTCGTTTGTTCACACGAAGAATTATAATTAGCTTTGACTGCGCAGCACGATGCATGGCTGCGGTAATATGGTTTGTTCATTTCTATAGATTTTAATCAATATCTACAACTATATGAATTGCAGCGTGATTATTGCCAACTTTTTTCAAGTTGTCTCAAATGTCATTGTACTAGTCTTGTTTGTTAACGTCAGATTATTTCCTAACAACTCACGGAAGAACTCTTTTAGCACGAGTGATTGTTCACCTGGAAGTAAAAACGCTTACTGTTATCTTTTTTAGTTGTATATTCAGCTACGTATGCTGTTTACGTAAAAGTGAGCTAGGTGCAGGTGGAAGAAGTGGGTAAAGATTTGCAATGAAGATGTACAACGGAAACGTAACAGTCGTTACGGATTGGTCATTAAACCATTGATGAAATGTACTTACGTTACACAATTATACCTTAACAAGTCATTCAGCTGCAAATTATCTGTGAGCAGCACATTAACGGGATCACCTTACAAGTAGACTTTTATTACAGCTTAATTACCTTTAGCTGTTTGCACCTGTAGACGAATGTTCTGTATTTCAACTTCAACTTTGATGTCTGCAGCATAAGAAAAAAATTAGACTTCTGCAATGTTATTATGCATAAACAGCAGCGACAGCCTGAAGACACAGCAACAAAATCGAGAATAGCTACACACAGGGTTTTTTAAAGTTTGACAATGGTGATGGCCAAGACATTTTACGAATCTAACTATTTCATCCAAATACCGAGATGATCGTTGACGTCAAGTAAGGTTTTAGTGTACTTTGGTGGTCGTTATACGGCGAGGTTCTACTGTATTTTCAGAGACCGTTGGAAAAATTTAAGAGATCGTTTCGGCTTCTCAAAACGCCTAAAAAACACTGGCTACACATGTGTCAAATGTATAGTTGGTAATATTTTCAAACTAACTTTCAAAAACGCCTATTCAATTCTTATCAGTTGTGAATCCAAGCAACACCCAAGAAACGAGCTGTGCTTACTTTATTAATAAATACTCGTTAATTGCAAAACAATTGCAAACACGTGCAGTTTTTCTCTAATTAAGCATATTTTACCTTATTTTTTCCTGTGTTCGGTTTTAAAGCACTTTTGATCTGTCTTTCCTGCAAGAGAAAGAAGTACAAAGGATTTTAAAGGTGAAAGATAGTTGTGAAGCTTTCAACTTTTCGAACTGCAGTTGGATGCAGCAATTGTATTTTTAAGTGTTTGCCAATCCAACAACATGCTGTTTTTTCAACTAAATTGAGACATCGAAAATGACAGCTAATACCAAGTAAAGCCCTTGTCAAGAACGAGGCTAATACATTCTTTTCCCGATCTGCCGTGGCATAGTTGGCTCGCCACTGATCACAACCATACTGGTTAAATCCCTTGCTCAGCCCAATTAATCCAATAGCATCATCATATTTAAGAGATTGAATTGCTTCATTTCTCACCCGGTTACAAATTGAAGGTTTTGCGGGGTACATTGACCAAGTCTTTGAACATCAATTCAAAACTGGCGTCAAAACACCCTCATTTCCTCACACTTTATCATGACGTTTTCTTACCTGAGCAGATTCGTTGCTTTCATATCTCTTCATGACGTTTGCTGGTTCCGGATCCTGTAACATTTCAATGACTGGTTACACAAGACAAGAATACACTGACGGATTATGAAACTTTCAAAATGAATAGAATGGCATTGCGCTGTGTTGCTGCAGCGATGACACCGTAAATACTGTGGCAGCAGTTTTAACAACGTTTACAAAACTATGAGGCAATGAAACACTTATAGGATCTACATGCAAAGCGAAGCATGATACAGGCGGGAGTTTATCAACTCGACCCAAACGTTTTTGGTCCAGAGATCTGTGTAACGGAGTATTTTCCAACGGTATCACACTGATTTGTTTCATGCACTCATGACGCAATCTTTGTTCTTTGATGAGAGTGTGGAGTGTATTTGCCATGTATCAATTTGCAACAGTTCAGACTGTCAAATGTAATGCGTAAACGAGCGAAATCCGCTCGTAGAGTTGAATCAGGTGTTTTTATCGTTAATGCCAGGACTTTTAGGAACTCCAGCAGTAAAAGAAGCCAAGGTTGTTTCTCATTCTTTGGAGATCGAAAGCGAATTGTACCTCTGTACTGTATACGGCAAGTGTAGGTATGTTCAGTGTTCAGTTCCACTGCACTCGCTTTTCATTCCTTCCTTTGTATTGTCACGAGTGGTTGTCTCCGCTTGCTCTGCGACAAGGGCCACGCAGCTGCGTTTGTACTGATTGCTGCATTGGTGGCAAGTTATGGCGCGTCGTTCGTAAAAAAACTGTATCGAATACATTTAGCACATAAACTGCTAAGTCGGACAGATTAAGTTAAATCGGTCCAATTGTTAATGAAATTCTATGAATTAATCTGTACCTCACAAATCCAAGCAGCTTTATCTAATCGCCTGCTGAATGAAATTCTACCTTTAAATCTGCCGGATTTAGCAAGTTTTGTGTTAAATGTGTCCAAAAATTTTTTTACCAGTGTTGAATCGCGTGGGGGCAATTTCTACCTCAAAAACAACATTTGTGCTTCCTGAAGTTGGGCGTCGGAAGGCGTGACGCAACAATTTATCGAACGACAGTTTATCGAATTTTATCAAATCATTATGGGTGTTTTAAATGAACACATGCAATGGAACGAATTTTATCAATGGAGTATGCAAGGCGTTCTAAATGCACATTTCAGTCACATTCATTTATTTACGGTACACGGTTGCAAATTATTTTAAGTTACAAGCTGTGTGCACCTGCTCACATTCACATTTCAATCACATTCATACATTTATGATGCAGGGTTGCAAATTATTTAAAGTTAAAAATGGTGTGCAATTGCTTGAATGTAGCTGATTATAAAATGACTGTTCAGATGGCGCCCTCATAAGGCTGTCTTCCTCGGCTGTGGATACACGGCTTTTACATTTGAGGTAATCCTCACATCTTCAGTAAGTTTTTAGATCAGTTTGGGTTTTGTCACAGGCATACATAAAACCTTTCAAATCCGCTTTCGTTTGCCTTCCTCAACGAATTCCATTTCTAAACTACTTTACAACTCACTCACAACTTCTCACTTCACTGCTGTTAAGGATAAAAACGGACTTTCCACTTGAAAGAAATTAAATAGACCGTAACGACTGCAGCTGTGGAATGCAGCGCGGAGACCACGCCGCAACAATCTCTTGCGGCAGTTAAATCAGCTCTCGTTCGATAAATTGTCGTTCTATTAACAATCGGTTCGATTAATTCTCGTTCGATAAACAGTCCGTTCGATGAATCGTCGTTGGATAAACTGTCATATTACCGTCGGAAGGGGGGGCTTGCCCCCTGGGTTTTGAAATTGGTTACTTTAGTATAAACGTTTTACTAGAAAAATGTTTTTCTCTTACTTTCGTAGTTGGCAAAATAGCCCTCCCTGAAAAAACGCCATTGGTCCCCCATGGAAAAAATCTTTCCGATGCCCATGTCCTGAAGCAGTGACCTTTTAAGCAACTGCGCCCCTTCTGAATGAAATTCTGCCTCTTCTTTATTTTTGAGAGCATCTGGTATACGAATATGTGTTTATGCGAGAAAGCTTTGATAATTTGCAGGACAGAAACCTGCTTGAAAAGGTATGCTGAATATAGGCTGGTTGAAAGAACGATGACCAATTTTCAATGAAAAAGTAGGAAATGAATGCTTCTGCCGCCCTGTTTTTTGTTGCTCACCTTCCAGACTTGTGGTCTAAATCCGCCACTGGCTAGTAAAATATTCTAACAATGCGCAACCGCTATAACGACATTTTTGATCAACTTTTGACAAACACCACAAAACGTTAGTTCTGTACCTTGCAAAAACGGCTGTACTGTATATTTCCTACTTTTGCTACGGATCACGCATGATGAGGTTGCTAACTATTACTTTTTACATGAAGCCATGATTCGGAAGAAAACCAAACGCAATTCAGAAATGTTGTCTGAACCGGTATTTTACAAACACAGCGAAGGAAACGTCAGTCAACACACCAACAACAAGCATTACTCAAACATTCTAATTCTTGCAAAGGAAATCAAACACTTTGGCTTCAAATACAGTATTTATAGTAGTATCGTATATTCAATGGTAAATCATTTTTTGCAAATGGTTCTTTTAGTTTAGCGTGTTTTACACAGCTGTTTTTGCACAAAACCGTGAAAGACGTGGATAATCTCTGCGGTTGTTTATGATTCTGTTTCGTGAAAAGCGGTAAAAAATTCTGATGTTTTTGAATTGACCTATAGAAGCGCCACATTTCTGCGCTGCCATAAATAACAAATAAAATGACTCAGAGTGCACTGCAGAGGTACCGTCTGAACTCCTTGCGCAGGCATCTGCTCGTCATCGTCCTTATCAGATTCTACACTTTCTTCATCGCTGTCGGTTTCTGACGATTCAGAGGACCTCATGACAGGGAACACATCGAGAATACTCCACTGTCAGATAAAAACGCAAGTCGAAACAAGTAAGTGTACTGTTTTCAATGCTGTGATCCTATAGACGAGGCTAGATAAAATTATGAGAAATAACCGCGCAAATAAAATATCTGTCTCGTTCTCGAGATCCTGCATCTCGAGCATGCAGGAACAACGCACTGTCCTTTGGCTGATATAGTGAGAGCGACCACAGAGTAAACCATTGCGGTATGGTGAACATGTTTTGCTTTGAAACGAGTTAAGGTGTTTCAAAATGGTTAGTTTACTGGGTGCGTTTCCACACCTCTTTCGATAGCACCACATCCCTGATGGCGAATATCGTCTTTTTCAATACAACGCGGCCATCGCGATTCACTAGAATCAAACTCATAAGTTCGATTTCTTTGCAAGGCTTCGGCTAAACCTGCATCGACATATTCGTTCTTAAACCCCGAACTGCGATAACGGGCCGTTTCGGTCGCGTCAATTGCATGAGAAAAAAACTATATTGTATCTTCTGATCTTCTGCTGAACTTTTCGAGTTCGAAAAACAACCTGAAAAAAAACTAACTGCGCTGGTACGAGGGACGTTTGAAAAAAAACAAACAGAAAGAACTGTCTGTCTTCCCAAAAACTTTTGGCCTGCAACAAAAATATATCTAAACTGGTGCTATCGTGAAAGAAAAGAAATACCATGTGCTCAGACGTGCGGACCTAACTGAAATTACTTTTTTCTTTTCTATTGGGGAAAGTTAAAAGGTAAAGGACACAGTTAATTTGTACAAAATTTTGTTCTCCACTATTGCTTTCAGAGAACATATGTTTTTAGAAAACTGATATTTTACAATTTGCTGCAAAACAATTGTCAATTTTCTTTCAGTTCACATGAAGCATTATTTGCCATTCAAAACAAATGTAGATATGTTACAGCTCTTACCGGAATAAAGCCAAAAACGCCTTCTTTAGCAGCTTGTTTCTTAGCGCTCTCGTCAATGTATTTCTGAAAAAGTTCCTGATTTAAACATCACAAACTCTAATCCATTAGCATGATTTTAAAAGATAATCATTCTATTTTACTGCAAATAATTTTTAAATAGGCTGCCGGATACACAAATTTTTCCTGTTTATAAAACGTATAATTTTTCAACTCTGTTATGTGCCAACATCATCATTATATTCTTACTAAATGTAACGTTCGCAGAATCGTTGCGTGTCTTTGCCTGCCTGTAGCCCTGGCGTGACGTTTTTCCCTAATTGTGTTAATTGCGGTGACTAGGCCTCGGGTAATTGACGGGCCGCGTTTTTTTGTTAAATCCGCGTACCTTGGCGAATGTTGTTTTTTCCGAGAGATTGGAACGGGGAAGTGGGTCTGTATACGAATTGAGGACTGAGAGGAGGTCCTTTAGTTTTTGGAAGACGTATAGGTCTTTGCAGCACAATGCTGATCTAGCATAAGGCTATTTATAATACAGGACATAAGGTCCTCACAGCATAAGGCTGGGTTTCATAATTTTCGTTAATCACGTTTTGTTGACGCGTTTCTTGGCCAAGTTTGTGGGCTCGTTGAATTGAAGTAACGTGAATTAACGAATGTCGTGGCTGTCTGTTTTCTTGATGTGGACCTGTCAGTCAGGAAGCTACACTAAAAGTAATTATCACATTTACCTTAATGTCTCCATCTTCCGTCTTACAAACTCCCACTTCCAGGTTGGCTTCTTTGCTGAGTTTCTGCAAAACACATTAGAGAAACAAACTTTTAAGAAAACTGGCGCAGATAAAACAAGTAAATACTCAGATATATAAAGTAATGCAGTCAACTTGCCTTCGTTGGTCTTCGCATTCGATAGGTGCATGAATAAGTCTCAGTGTTGAAGGATACCTTCAAGGAAAAATACGAAAACCTTTAAAACAGCCCGCTAGAGTGCTACCTCTCATACTTTACTGTTCCTCTCGGTGTTAGTTATCTGTTGCAGTTATTTATAGCACTGTGCGAAAAAGCCGTCCGATGTTTGATTTGCGCAAACTTTTTGTTTTTATTGCGGCAATACCAAAGACCCTTGACTTTTATATTTACTATCATAATTAGAATCAAACTTTGTGTTTTGTTGGTCCTACGTTGTTATTTAACTTAAATCAATTCTAATGTGGCGTAAGAAAAAAGGAAGCAGTGTTCATGCTATTTCCATATGTCAAGAAGTGCTGAAGTGCTTCAACTCAAAGGTATCAATGCCGCACAGCAAAAACGTTCTCAAGTGTTTTTATCTCGTGCAAGAACTGAACAATGCTCTTTGTTGGTAAATAATACCATTCCATCATCCCTAGTCACAGCACGCAATTAACAACAACTCCCGTACAGGCATTAAGCGTCCTGGCGGTTTGCAAACATTTAAACATAAAACCGCGCTGTATTTCATGCAAGTTTAATGAACAAACACATTTCTTGTTGCAACAGATCGTTGAAGCCAGTTTAGCTTATTGCAAAACTGTTTGCCATGAAAGGGCTAGTTTTTAATCTGCATGTTTGAGAAAGGTCTACTAGAGCGAGTGAAAGTGCTGTCAGGGGATGACTTTGTCGATTTATCAACGAGGTTTTCGGTAGCTGTGATAATGAAGTCCCCAAGCAACAAAAAAACAGTTAACCACAAATATGCAAACAAAACGAGTTGTACAACCTTTTGCGACGACGATCGTCTGCTTCCAGGCATCTGTGTGAAAATTAAAGAGGTCTTAACTTTTCCAGTTTTATTTCGAATGGCCAATAGCGCAGGGGTTTTTAATTCTGGCTCAAAATATTTGCAGCAAAACATTGGGTATCATTTATTAAACATTTAGTACGTTTGGTGTAACAACGTTTCGAGTAACTCAACAGTTTTATTGGTCGCTGTGTAAGTGCAACTGATTGCAGTATGTTGATTTGGTTGCTTTATAACAACTTACCCCAAAGATATCAACGATATCTCCGTTGAGTTTCATGCTTCGTAGTCCACTCAACTGGAAAAGTATTGCAAAGTTATTGAGAAAATTAGGCAAGAAGTAGACAATTGCATATTGTCCCTGCAATTACATAATAAAACAAGTTATTTTCTATCTGGTACATTGCTAATATTCTTGCAATTTCAGTCACTTTTTCTTCAAATCAAGGTCAAAAAATCCCGTTCGTTCATCATACTATTGATTCAGGCAAATGGACGCAACTTCGTGCAGAAATATCTGGCGTACATGAAGCTACCAGTGATTACGATTTTTAGCACATCAGTGATTACGATTTTTCTCAGAAGTTGTCACAATGAAGTGTGTTACGCAAAAAAATTTCAGTCGAAGGAAGGTGTAGAAAGGAACCAATTATTTTTGCCCGGAACCCTCTGAAGACTTCATACGTGTTGGGTGTTTCGAATACATGCTAATCAAACATGAGCTTGATAGAAGGTTTAACAACTGAAAGGTCTGAAGCATAACTACAGTAGAAAAGAAACATGACAAACCACATCCATATTGCGAGCATGGCCGCAGGACGAGACATGCGGCAGCAACACAAAACACTGCAGCAGGCGGTGAACTATGGATTTGCAGCAAGGCGAAAAATCAGTGCAGACGTTCTGGTATCTGGAGTTGAAGATCATGCGCATCTTATGACTTGTGATAAGAAATGAGCTGACTATACAATATTCGCCTCTCGCCTGAAACCTTAACCCTATATATACAGTATTTTGTAAGTATATTTCAAAATGCAATATAATTCATAAGTCGGTCTGGTTAGCGTACGACTGAGATGGACGGCTAATAAATTTAGATTCGTAAGAATCGAACAATTCAGATTGCGTGTTTTATACAATAGTATCATTACAATAGTATCATTTATACCGTATCTCCTGCATCGCTATCTGGCCAGGGGTGTAGCAAGGGGGATGGGCGAAAGGCGCGGTCTCCACCCAAACTTCTGAACGGCAATTTTTGGACCGCTGAGCGAAAATTGTCATGAACGTCTGAAGCAGTGGTTTCTAACCTTTTCTCCACCACGCCACCCTTTAAGTAATTTTTCTTTGTTTCACGCCCCACTGACTTTAAATAGGTTGTGAAAACAAAGGTATTTCTTAGCAAATTTTGTTTAATGTTTTTAATTTCAAGGTTATTATGACAGACACGAAGTCCATAGAGTACAAACACACAGTCTGCAGAATCCAGATTGATAAAAGCAGACACAGCAAAACAATTAATAGCCAGTTTAGAGGCAGAACAACAGGGTTACACACTTTCTTAACACTGTTATTCGCTAACCCATAACACTTGGTACAACACTACATCCAGAGTAGGACACTGAGTCCAATTCTGGACGACAAGGCCAGGTAAAGTACGAAAGTATTGTGGCATGTACACACCCTCGAACAAACACTGTAACGTCCGAGTACTCAGTCGCAAATAAAATGCGGTTGTAGTGTTCAAAGAATAAGGACGAATATAAACAACCTGAATGCATCAAAGCGCGCAACCATACGTTGTTAGACTTTCTGCATCGTTGAAGAAAGAGCTAGGCTACATCTTTTTTCACAATAAGGCCTCAAGGGTAGGAACGTTGCATTGAACCTGATGACCAGTGGCGTAGCCAGCCCAAAACTTTGGGGGGGGCAAAATGTATGATTTTAGGCGAATAACACTATTTTGTTTGGAAAAACGCCTCTCAAAGCACAAAATGACTACATTTTCCAAAAATTTAAGGGGGGGCATGGCCCCTTTGGCCCCCTGGCTACACCTATGCTGATGACTACTAACACTCGCTCGCCACGGAAGGTTGTATAGAGCCCTGCACCCAAAATTATAGGACACTGATTACTTGTCAAGTTTTGGCCAACATATGGTGCAACATTATTTTGCAGCATTAGATGGAAAACGCTTTCTTTCAAGCGACACTGCGCAAGATTTAACGGTACTCACAGATATGCATGTTCCCACTCTAACCAGCATGCTCAATGTGTTGCAGTTGCTTGTTTTAGACTTATGCCAACTTTAGCAAATTCTTTGTTTTATTCACTCTTCATAGCCTTGCAAACGCACACTACAGTACTTCGCAGAGTGAATACAGATTACTCCAACTATTTGTATATCGGTTAAACGCTATAACCGCGTTTTCGCATAAGATTCCAGAATTTCAAACCAAAACCATTCATACGTGAAAAACATAGCACGGTTAATCGCATAAACCGAATATTCTAATATAAATGTTGTTTTTGTTTGTAGACTTAAACACTTCCGCACCGCTTAGTGTGCTGAGTGAAAGACACGGTTCCGAGAGTAAGCAGCTGGGTATCGCCATTGTGATAGCCAGAAAGCAAAGTTACTATCTTTCTTTGGCCGAGAAGTCGACATCGTATGGCGGCCTGCAGCTGCTAAGCCGCATTTAAAAACTTAGTCTCACATTCAACAAGAGTGTGACACAAGTGCAGTTGAATTGTCGTAAATACACATCGTCGCATCACAGAACACGGTGGGAGCACTGTAGAAAATGAGTATCATGCAAGTGTAAGGCCACACTGCAGAAAGCTCGTCGAATTACAGAAAGCAGTTCAAAGAGTGTATATTCATGTTTGTTTGGAATTAGGCGAGCCGCTCTGCGATGCAGTTGGCTACCTTGAAATTCTGTGTGCACCACGCTGCTCTTAGATACGAGAACGGCACAGATTTTATTGTTAAAGGGGCTTGGCATGCCGATTAAATTTTTTGACGCCCCCCAGTTAAGAACTGCTGGTCCAAAGCCAATCATTTATTAGAGTTCACAATTCTCGTCCCACCAAAATATTTTTTCTGCTAACACGCCTGTGTCTGGCACGTCTGTTTGTACCTTGGAAGACACTTCTAAAGAACTGTGGTCAGAAGCTTTTTCACACTTGTTCACTCAAAAAACTCGGTTCGTCCTTGGGAGGTCTGCAGCCTAAATGACCGCTGATCCTTCGCAGCCTCCCACTCCCCATCCATTTTTAAATTGGTCTCTTTGGAATTCATCGCAGTACTGTATTACTGTATAGGAACCGTGATGGCGCCATTTATGCGTGTGACCTTTACCATTATCACCATGGGCGTCCGCAGGGGGGAGGGGAAAACGGGTATCCATAAGGCGTGGGACATGGTAATGCGCAGATATAAAGCTCAGCATGAGAATTGAGCACATCTTATAAGTTCGATAATTAGCGGAAATTCCTCGTTCGTTCAAACGAGACAATGGTTTGCTAACAATGAAATTTATAAACCTTTTCCACAATTCACGAGCGCAAGGAGTATCTGGCCAAAATGAACACCTTGACCAAACACCATGGCGCGGGGCCCAATGCAGCTGCATCGGTTGCATCGGCTTAAGGCCGGCCGTGAGGCCTATTGGCTGGTGGCCATGTATTTATTTCTTTCAGCAGAAAGAAGCGGGGTTTTAAAGTCAATGCTCAGGCATTTTACTAGCGGCTTTGATTGAACGCATCTCAGACGGTTTACTTACAAAGTATGGATTTTACCTCACCAGATATTTTAAACATAACTATCAATCTGCAAGCTCATTCAATCGAAAAGGACATAATTTTTGCTTTCACGTAATGATGCTTTCCAGTAACACAAAAGATGCGTATGTGACAATGTCATATACATAAGCCTTGACAAAGCTGAGTAATAAATGCTAGATAAGGTATTTGGCAAAGTGTTATATTTTCGGACCGGCAAAAGACCTTGCAATGGAACTGCATCAGTTCCAATGTTAGGCGCAGACTTTTTGCTTTACTTGTTCAGATTTTTGTTATCGAATATGTATAGATCTTTGATCGGTCATGAGTCTGAAACGGCGTTTCCAAATGTTTTTCAAAAATAGCTGTCGCTTCGTTTTCGATCCTTGGCAAAGGTTGAGGTCGCTGTCGTTGAAAGACGTCGAATGAAAAGCAACAGGCCTATTTTGATTCAATTGCGCTGAGATTGCAATATCCCATTCGTCGGATTTTACAAAAGAAACATCTCCTTTTATCACACCGAGCAACATTTCAGCAAGTTCTGTTGTAAACCTTTGGAAGGTTGACAAGACCTTTTGGTGGAAATCTGGTTATTTTGATCAAAGGTTTAACTTCATACGAGCAACCTGATATTCATTGGGCATAGTACGCGAAAAAGTCAGCAATTTTCTGCTCTTTTTTCGTTTCCATCTTTTATCCCTTGGCAACTTCCAAAAAAGAGCACAAAAATCGAGTACAACGAAAATGAACTGAATTCTACGCATTCATAAAATGAGTCAAGTGATAAAAATGTTTTGGGAAATAAACTAATGAATAAGTGCACAACCATTTAACTTGAATCTAAATAACTGTAGCAAAACACACAAGAATGTCAATCAAAAAAAATAACTTGTACTTGACTACGAATAATGCAACCCACACGAATTGCTGTCAAACCTACATTGCCGTGTAGAGAGCAGTGGGAATGACCAAAATTTAGCATTAAGCACACATTTAAATCATAATCCAGAGCATAAAGTCCGGACTTCGATGATTAAAAATATTCGATTGCGATCATGAATCAGTAAATTTATCTCCTTGGTACGTGAGATCTACTTCTAGGGGGGAGTTCATTCCCGGTTAAAGAGTCCCTGGTTTAAACGAAACAAGATCCACATTAAATTGCTTGGACTAAATGGTTAATACACGCTCGTGCTCACAACACTGGCTGCCACAACGAGTTAACCGTTGGAATGTATCATAGAGGATCAGGCGATACTTTTCAAACTATTTTCGATAGCAACTCAAAAGTTACAGCAGATTTGCCTCAAATCCACTGTTGACCCATTTGATATATATGCAAGATGTTCAGGAAACTGATTCTAGCATAGGACCAGTGAGGTTATGTTCGTCCCTGGAAGATTTTGCCAAAGTCAATGCAAAGCAACTACTACAATCAGTCATTTCATTCATTCATTTTCATGACCGCTTTCCTTCTCGGTAGGGTAACAGTGACAGCATCCCTATAAGGAATTGAAAAACATCACGGTCAACACCAGTATCAGATGCTTCTGCTTGCTCCACACCAAGACTCGACCAAGCAAGGTCTGAGATGTAATCACGCCACCTGATGCTTGGACGACCACTGGGCCACTATCCTTTGGGTGTAGCCAGCAGGACTTGCCTCACCAATCTTAATGGGGACATTCAACGTAGCAAGGATTTCTCGATTCCGACGATAAGATGCGCGACATCTTAGGGCTTCACGAGTTTCATAGCTGCGCAATTTTTCGCGAAATGCCACACCGTGAACCCTCCGCAAAAATCCTATCTTTTGCACTTGGGATAGTATTCTTTCAGTCATTACCCAACATTCGTGACCATAGGTGAGGATCGGAACACAGGCCAATTTAAAACTGACTGCTTTGCAGCGTTTGAAAGCTCCGATTTTGTAACCACAGAGCGCTAAATTTCAGGCAGAACCGCGTTTGTTTTACCAATCCGTGAATCATCTTTCTTCCGCCTTACTTCACTTGTGAGTACCACCACAAGGTAGGCTACTTGAACTTCTCTACCTCCTGCAGGGCATTGCAGCTGACTTGCAGCGTGCACCGACTTGGGTTTCTGGAGAGACATAATACCACCGTCTTTTTAGTGCTAATTTTTATCACGCCCTAAAAAACTGATCAAGTGCATGTTTAAGGCCTTGTTCAACAGATCCAAGCAGCACCAAAACATCTTCAATAAGCAAACGGTTGATCCTGCAGCTTTCAACAGTGACAATTTTGTTTGACTCGGCTGGTACTGTCTACCCAATTCATGTAGACTATGAAGAGGAGTGGTGATGGTACACACCCTTGTTGGAGTCCAAGGCCAGTGCTGAACGGTTGTGATACGCCGACACGGACACAAACGTCTGAGCACGAATTTGATGACTTGACAGCCAGTAACAGGCGGCCGTCAACACTGTACTCCCGCAATACTCCTCAAAGATTTTCACGAGGGACCGGGTCGTATGCTTTCTCGAGGTCGAAAAAACAAATCTAGACAAGTCTTTGGTATACTCCCAAAATTTCTCGAAATTTTGCTGTAGTGTGAAAATTTGACCTGAAGTGCTATTGCCAGGAAGAAAACCGCACTTGGCATCACCCAGCTTTGTTTCAATTTTTGGCGGCATCCGCTTTTCAAGGCACTTGCCGTACACTTTACCAGGGGGCGAAGCAAGGATATGACCCGGTGATTAGTACAGTACATGAACTCCTGTCTCAACTTTGTGGAACTGGGAAGATCGTCCCTGATTTCCAATCTTTTGGTGCCCATCCAGAACACCAGGCCACATGACACACGCGAGTCAACTAAAGAACTCCTCGATTCAAGGCTTTGAGCATCCAGGTATAGGATTTCATTGTAATCAACAGCCTTTAGTGTTTTAACAGCTAGCAGGACTTCCGGCTGCAGTGATGCTATTTTCCTCCCACAAATTTACCTCGTGTGTGTCCGGTGGTGTGATAGTGACTGAGTTTGAAAGATCTTGGAAATAATCTTTCCATCTGCCAAGGATTGTACTCATTGCAATGTAAAACGCAATTTAATCTTTGATTGATCTACTGTAGCTGCATGAGATTTTTTGCCGCGAAGAAGTCGGATGTTTTGCCAAGACACTTTGTTGGCTTGCCAGTAATTGGAATATAGTGTATGCCCGAAATTATCTCAAGATTTAATTTTGGACTTTTCCACTGTGGTGGCAGCGGACTTTTGCGCAGCGAATGCATACAAGATTTGGCTTTGTTCAGGCTTTTTAGGCTACTTTGCATGTTGGATGTCATCTTTTACCTTTTGGTTCCACCACGTGGTTACTGTTTTGTCATTAATCGCTTCACTGAGTCGTTTCCATCCACACACCCGACGACCAGATGAAGCTACAGCTGCTTTCAACAGCCGCGACTCCACCTCCGCGTCCATTGTGCATTCCAATGGCTCTCGGAACAAGGAAGATAAACTATCCGCAAAGGCCTTTCTTGCATCTTTGACCACCAATGTATCCTACGTTATTCGGTAGGAACCTCTGGTCCTGCACGTTTGAGTAGAAACTGGGGGCTTCTCCAGGTGCAAGTTGCAGACCAGCAGGATGTGATCAGTAGAGTTCAACACAACGCTTGACACAAATATATAACGCTGATTAGAACAGGTCAGCTGAAATTATGCAGAAATTGATGAGTGACTGTTGATCCAAGGAATCTCTGCACCAAGTGTACTTGTGCAAATCTCTGTGTTGTAAGAAAGTGCTCATGATTAACAGTGCGTTGTTACAGCACAGTTATAGCAGGAGTCTTCCATTATCATTTACGTCAGCATCACAATTTCGTTTTTTTCCACGAATTTCGGGTATACACGGCACTTGAGCTCGGGACGTATACCTGCGTCAAACACAAGGAGCGGCCCAACAGCTTTAACCACAACATGCACACCCTTCCTGGAAAAAAAACTCTTAGTGAGATTTATTCAAACTTGCCAGCTAAGGGCTTAGTATTCCCATCCTCGCTTGGGCAAACTTTGTTGTCTCAGCGACAGAGTAAAAGACTTTCCACCCACTGTCCAGCTCAACACACTTTGTCAAAGAGATGCTAACAACATCCAGGGAATATCGTTTGGTTTCCTCGACCAATTTATGTTTTTCCCGGCGAGCGAAGTGAGTTTCCGGGGCTAACACTAACAAAACACTAGCAGTTTCCGGGCTAACACTTTCCCGTGGATAACACTCAAAAAACATAATTTTCAAACGGTGCAAAAACATTTTTCAATCCGCCCGACATTACTCCAGTGCCCTGTCCGAGACCAACGTCTACGGTTGTGGTTCTCAAACTTTTTGTTGCTGCAGACCCCTTTCACTGCACCCAAAACCTCTGAAGGACCCTTTCACATTGTCAACGTTGTTCCGATTATTAATTAGAATTGGTCGCTTCGCAGCGCAAGCATCTTCTTAACCGCCCGGGGAAGAAGCAAATTTCAGTCTTCGACCTGCCCCCAATTGCAGTCAACAAAACGGAATAAAAAAGGTCATTCGACTTTCAACATGAACATGTCAGACTACAGTTGTGGTGCGATTAAGTTTAGTAATGGCCCATATTGGTGGTTAAAACTAGCGATATTTCCTCACTGGATTTTGATTTACGGTCTCTCCTAGAACACATTCATGCATCCCTAAGGCTTTCACGGACCCCAGCTTAAGAATCCATGGTCGACGGGAATGAAAGAGGAAGTTTGTCCTAGTGTTCTTCGCTATAGAACAACTATGCAGATTCGGAATCTTTCATTTGCTACTTGACGATAACAGAAACCGGCACAAGTACGCCATTCTCGCATCGCATCGACTCAACCACGCAGTACTTATTTGAGCTGCGCTTGTCGTGTACCCCCACATGCAACAACCTACGAGTTCCCACACCTGCACCAGCGAAAGCGCTAATTCGCATTTAAACGATATTTAATTCACTTGCCAGAGAACATGGGGCCAGTGCTCTAGTTGCGTTATTAATCTTTTAGATCTTTTAGTTACAGTAGTTTTCACTTGTGTTTTCAAAAAGCTGTCATTGCGACCATTCCCGGTTTTTATGCGTGGTTAGTGGGAGGCCCGGTATTCGTGGCACCCAACTAGCCTGTCAGTTGGCAGCTCGGTTAAAGTCGGATATTGAGCGTCAGCAAAACGTACCGCTCCAGAGCTTGAAGTTGCGTCGGATGAGCTTTGTGATGCATCGGAAGAAAGAGAAGTGTCTCTGTGAAGTAGTTGGTACATCTACAAAAAAACACAAACCATTACTTGAACGGAATACAGTTTGTTGCTTGTACATGGAAGGCTATGCAAGTAGTGGATGTTCGCCGGTATCTGTGGTGCTCAATAGTTGTGAATGAGTACCTATGACTTATCAGCGGGGCTACCTCCTTCACCCAGAAGCACAACAAAGCGCTTGCTTTTCGTGAAAAATTGCACTCACATAAAAAGTCCTCGATTTCTGGCATGCACTTTTAAAAACCAAGAAAAAAAATATACAAAAACGAATCAAAAATTGTAAAGTTTCACGACATTTTTGAACGCTTCACAACATTTTAATCAAATACGCTTGGCAGCACCCCCGGGATTAGGGTTTGTTCGGTGCGACCTGCATGTTGAAGTATTCTGTGCGTGGTCGGGATACAGACATAAACTGAACTGTTAGTTTGCTTGGGCTAGTGTCAAAACATAAAAAAACAATATGTGACTAGCATGTTGCATTGGAGAAAATATACGCAGAGGTCTTGTACATCTGAAGGTGTCTTCTTTTCAAATTTTTTTATTTTCATGTTTCCATTCTGCATTGTAGGTTTCAAAGTACACTTTGATTGAATCGTCCACGATAAGAATATTCTTGAGACTATAACAGTCGGGTATTCAATGACAAAAAGTCGTGCAAATTTTGGTGCATGCTGCTGAAAATCTGGTGCAAAATGACACTGTTAAGCCGCAATTTGGGAGTTCCGAATACTTGGGGGAAATCAGAAGCAAGTCGTGCATGAGCTTTGCATAAAACGAACAAGAAAAAGGACTAATAGAAACTCACCATTGAATTGTCTGAGGAGTTGCTTCTCAAGCTTTCGAAGGAATTAATGTTGAATCTTGAGAATCGCATTGTCTGAAACGATAGATTGATTTTCTCAGCAGGTGGGTTGCTTAATCAGCAACACGCATGATATTTCTATTTAGTCTTAAACCTTTATTTGGTGCGTGTTTGTCTGGGAATTGGCAGAGGCGAGCAAATAAAAGGAATGGCTTTCTACTGGATTTAAAATTATGACATGCTTCATAAGTTACTTTTTAGTATTTTCAAACAGAAACGCTCTGGCGAATTTTGCATGAAAACTGCAGTTAAACCGAAGGTATACGGTGTGCATTGCCACTGTAACAATTTAAAAAATCCAAATTGAACGGGAAAGTTTTAAGCCAAAAACGAATCTATATCGAATTTTTTTTAGATAGGATTTGCCACTTAGTATTTGTTTCATGAATGCGCTTCGAATGCGATGAAGCTACTCTCACATTTCCACTTTAATCAACTTTTTGTACTTCCACTGCCACTGTGCAAAGGAGAACTGGTTGAGGGTCTGCACTGTTTCTTAATTCTTTGGGAAAATGTGTTTTCGATGGTAAATGAAAAAATACAGTGCCATCAAGGCATTATCAGTTGCTGAATGAAATGTGGGCAATTCGAAAAGTTCCGTTAGTTATGATCGCCTTGCGGCAAACAAAAAATCACAATTTTGACTAACAGTACATGATATGTCTATTATGACAATTCGCGCACATTTTACAATAACTGTCAAAAAACTTTCATATTTTGCGTCTTGTTTGTAATGCTAACACCAGTATGAGCATGTTCTTGTCTGAAAATCAGCACGCCATGTCTTCAACCACGAGGGTAAGTTTGGCTTTAGACTCTCGCTTGCTTCAGGTTTGGCTATAGTTTTGAGCGTCTTCATCTGCAGGTACATACAACAGACAGCATAATAACAGTGCTGAATGTTTTCTGGTTTAGGAAATTTATTGCAACAAACTTGAGACAAACTCTATAAACGCATAGCATTATTATGTTTATTTTGTAACTACAATTACAAAGTATGCAGCAAATGATGTGAATTCAAAGATAGAAGTGCAGCACAGTAGACACCACACAAATCCACAGATAATTATTCGTGGATTTAATCATAATTAATCCGCTGCCTCTTAAATCCAAATCGAGTTGGGACGCAATTTTAGCAATGAAAAAACGCCGGTTAGTAAATCCAAACGCCAGTTTATAAATCCAGTATTCTTTCTATTTTCTCATTTTTTGGTCGCCGAACTGCTAGCAATTAAGCACGTGTAAAGCATGCGTAGAGAGCACGTGTTTCACGTAGAGAGCTGCTGCAGAAATGCGAGAGTCTCTACGACGTTTGGCCATTGGATTTTACTAAACGGGATTCAACGAAAAAGGCCTTTTTTCTTCAATAAAAAACAACATAGATGGCCACCTTAGACAAGAGACATATTTTCACCAAAACAAACAACGATGCTCCAACCTTTTCGTGCTGTACATGAGTGTTAACAAATGTGTTGTACTGTATTTTCTGTCTCTAATTTTTGCGACGGTTGCTTTTAAAAGCCCCTTATTGAAGTCCGAAAACGCTTGGTATGGAGGTGGATTTATTAAGCGGGGTCTACTTCATTTCCTGTTCCATAGATTGCTCAGCACTCTTGGCAACACACTGATACCTCTTTGAGTTGTTTCTAATAAACTTTCTAGCCTAACACAGGTCTTGAGCAGCCATTCAACTGTCTCCGGATAGTGGTTGAGTTGCAATGGGCGTGCTGTTTTCTCGACGCCTGAGTGTCCCCAGGTTGCCAATTACATTCCTCCGAACGCTTGCCTTTTAGTGTAGCCCAGTGGTTGTGGCAGTTTACTTCGTGTAATGTAGTGTTCCTGTTTTAAGTTATATTGTATTTCTTTTCAGTGTTTGCCTTTCAACGACCTCAACTGCCGAGGTCCGAAATTATTGATTGAAGCCATAATAACGGACTCGTTTTCCAGAACCGTCAGGCCATGCAGTCCATAGTTAGGTCGATGGATTGGACAGTGGAAGAAAACATGGTTAACAGTCTGTTCCTCTGTGCCACACTCACAAGCCGCAAAAGAGGCCATTCCCTATAAGTGTAAGCAGAAGCGGAAATGTCCGACGCCGATTCGAAGGCGGTTAAAATGGACTCATGCTGTTCTTGGCAGAGTCATTCCAAGAGGATGTGTGCCGATGTCGGGGATAAAAGTGCGGAGCCTCCAGATTTCAATTACTGACAGGCCAACAAAGTGTTCTGGCAAAGACTCCGCGGAAAAGCATTTGATATTGCTAGATCTATCAAAGACCAAAATGGTATCTTGCTCAGAAATGAGGACATTCTTGGCAGCTGGAGAGAGTATTTCAAAGATCTTTTGAACCCGGTCACTATCAGACCATCGAACATACAGGAGGATACATTTGTGGGAGGAAAAATATCGTTACAGTCGAGGTCGTATTAGCTGTCAAAACACTGAAGGTTGGGAAAGCTGCAGGTTGCGATGAAATCCGACTTGAAATACTCATAGCTTTGAACAGGCCAAAGACCTCCAGCGTTTCAAGTGAAATAGAGTTCTGGAACGGCACCGAAAGATTCGAAAACTGGCATGGTCATTCCAATGGATGGACAGGTGCTGCTTGAATCTTCTGAACAGGGCCTTGCACTTGATCGGTTTTCAGGTGCATTCTACAAAGTGGGAATAAAACTGTGCTCTAAAAAGATGGATGTACTATATCTCTCACGAAACGCACGCTAGGGCGTGCTGCAAGTGCGCTGCAGTACAGTGCAGTATGTGAAGTTCAACTCCCATGTGGCGGTATTCACAAGTGAGGGAAGGCGGAAGGACATTGATACACGGGATGTATAAACAGACGCAATTCTGCGTGAGTTTTATCGATCATGGTTCACAAAACGGGATTTACCAAACACAACATCGCTGTTAGTATTTCAGTAGGTATTTCGATCCTCACTACCGTCATGAATTTTGGGTAATGACTGAAAGAGTGCTATCTCATTTCACGACACGTGACGCTTTGCGACAAAGTGCACAGCTGTGAAATTTGTAAAAGCCTGAATTTTAAGTCATGACTTCTTTGAATAGTGAGATCGTAGATACGATGATTAC
>Ga0210059_1000776_pt1 | contig 43874 bp, 28 predicted proteins | sample Ectturendosymbi2_FD_188042 | JGI IMG/M metagenome (GOLD analysis project Ga0210059, IMG submission 188042) | Ecteinascidia turbinata endosymbiont from Florida, USA - Sample 2 (SPAdes) (version 2) | ecosystem: Host-associated > Tunicates > Ascidians > Unclassified | place: Key West, Florida... | reverse complement strand
GTGTGCAGATTTTTTGTGACTGACGTCATAAGTTAAGTAGTTTTAGGGTCATTTTGGCTCATGTTGCCTGGCCTAGGGCCCAACCACTAGGCCAAAGTGTTTCGCTGAAGTTTTCATTGGAAACTAGGCTCAAATCTGAGTCTTTTGAGCCTTTGATCGACTTTCTAGCGTTTCTGGTTCAAAACTTATGATTTAAAATAAACAAATTAATTAATTATCTAATCAGCTAATTAGTCAAATATTTTTACTAACTTACATCACAACTTTTGAACCCGACAGCCCAGCAGGTCATCCAAAGTATCAAAAGACTCGGATTGTAGCCTAGTTTCCAGTAGAAACTTCAGCGAAATACTACCACCTAACGGTTGGCGCCCAGGGCCAGGCAAAATGGGCCAAGGTGACCAAAAAGTCCTCCACTTATGACGTCACTCACAAAAAAACCGCACCCCCCAACCAAAAAATTTTTTTTCGAGTGCAATCTACTAGACTGGCTGATCCGTTTGAGCCGCTGAACAGCTCTCTAGCGCAATGGGTGGAGGAGCTAGGGCATTGGTAAGGCAACCAAAAACTGCTGGTTTTTTTTGCGAAAATTGCCGAAACCAGAAGGCTCTAGAAGTGTTAATTTGTTTGAATACTAACACCTACTAGCTGTTTAAACATCTAAAGCGAAACTGCAAATGACAAAGCAACCAAACAAAACGCTTCTCAGGGATAGAAAGAGGTGACGAATTGAGCAAATTCACGAATTAGCCGATGGCAAATTAGACGAACAGAAATGTAGACAAAAGATAGGGATTCTGTTGGGACCAACAAAAAAGTGATGAATTAAGCAAATTGACGACTTAAACGATGACGAATTAGGTGAGTTCTACTGTATTTAACTCCAAAGCTTTTTGTTAGAATTCCTTCATATTTTGAAAGATGATGAGAATAGGTATGAATGTTTTGGGGAAGTTTTCTGCACACCAATACAACTAAAAAAAGGTTATCCTTGTACATGCAACAACTGTCAAGACCTAAGCGTTTTCTAAAAAGTGTTGTAGCCTAATCCTAGCAAACTGTTGCTTGATACCAAAGGGCATAACTAAAAACGTTCTTGCTGATATTACTTGAAATTTTCAGAGATTATGCAGGTAGTTATGGAGAACATTATTGTAAATTTTCATTGAAACCAAATGAGTACAAAAATGTTATTGTGTGTTACCAAACAACTGTTCGCCCCTAACTTCTTAGAAAAAGTCTTGTAGGATTAGCGTGTCTTGATATGAAGAGCATTTGTGAAAAATTTCGTTGCAAACAAACAAGTACATGAAAAGTTATCGTGTTGGTGTTTATACACATGAATCCACACCTGGCATATTGAATTGAATAACGCATATATGCATCATTCCACGCACTGTTCATTTGAATGTATGACGCATATATGTGTCATTCAGCAACAAAGATGGTAAAAGCTTCAGAAAATCCGGACTAGGAAATTCAAGAAGTTGCTCTTTCACATCACATATATGAGATTTTCCTGCTTCACAACTGTGCATTTGTGTGCAAATTGACATTGCAGTTACAAATTTATTCATAAAAGCTTCTTGCTGTTTGATACTTGTGTAACTACACTGTGCTTTACAATATAGCAACACCAGAATTGCTTTGCTAACTGACTGCTATTATTTATACAGCACATAAGATACCGCAATCAGTTGAAATGTTTGTTGACCAATGCTTTTTGGGTAATCAGAGCCCAATGATAGAAACACAACTTGCAGTGCGTTTTGGATCTACACATTACAAAGGTGTCTAAGCCAAACAAACGAAATTGTCAGGAGAGAATACTCGCAGAAAAGTTGAAAATCTTGTAACACATTGATGAAACTCCTAAGAATAAAAAGAAAAGCATCACCAAAAATCAATTGTAAATATAATACAGTCATCAATTATTTTTTTATTTGTATGTGTTCTATGATCACTGGGTCACTAATGTTTATAATTAGGGTGCTTTTAACCAAAATTCTACTGTCTTGATAACATCACGCTTGAAACAAATGTCTTCAGATAATCTGTTTGTTTGGTTGATCCGGAAGAATTGGTCTGTCAAATTGAATCCAAATAAGGATACCAGAGACTCCTGGTATGTCATGTAGCATTGATCAGGAAGCTTTTAAATATCAACCACAAGCTTTTAAGAATTTTATCAGGACTCTGACCAATCAAAACTCCCTCCCCAAAAAAAGCTTTTAAACTTTCTTTTCACCTGGACTAGGACAAGTGACAGGAAGGCAAAGCTGAGTTTCAATATTAGGCACCCAAACCATGCGATAAGTTGGTTTTCCATCACTTAGCTTTGCAGTATGATTGACTTCACATCTGGACTCAAATGCAAGAGATGGTCCACTATTCCCCATTGTCCACGAGCCTTTGGGACAAATGTATTGGACTTCATCACCTTTTTGGTAGAAACTTGCAGCACTGCTAAGAATTGCAGAAGTGTTTGTGATTTCTGGTGGAGGTGGGCAGTGGACAGGCTGACATTGTATTTTTTCACCATTGTTAGTTAATGTTGGAAACCAAGCACCATTAGCAATGCACATGAATAATATCACTGCGCTGGTGCTATCAACAGAATAACCATCTTCACAGTGAAGTTCCACGCTATCACCAACGACAAAAATATTTCTGTGCACCTACAAAAAAAAACATAAAAAGACATGAACACCCAATTGACTATCTTATAACTTGAAAGATATGCTCATTTAATTGCGCAAAAAAGTAGAAAAGAGTGAATGCATTAAAAATGAAGGTATATCTGTTCTTAGATTCCATGGAAAGGTGTATGCTAAATGCTTTGAAAAAAGATACTATCAAATAATTAAACTCAACATCGAGGATACCAGGGTTGTTTTTGTTCTGCAAGTACCACTACAAACCAACGTTTTACTCTCCAGTAAATTTTTAGAAAATGCTTAGAGTATACCAATAATTATGAGCGAATATTACATCATATAGCAGTTTATTGGGATGATTGCAGAGTGGTCTGAATGTTACGCGCTACTTGATGCAGTCACTGAATGTTACGCGCTACTTGATGTAGTCAGAGGGCTGCGTGTCGTAAGAAACAGTACAGCATTAATCAGAGACGAAGTAGCAACTTGTGTTTCCAAACACTCTGTGCAGAAAACCAGTGCAGTGGCTTTTATGGGCAAATATAGCCGATATACTCTATATCAGGGAATTTTGTCGATATGATACTTTGGCAACATTTCAAATTCATCAGTCAATTTCTAGTCTTAGGAGAAAAGCTGGTTTTATGCTGAAATACGATATCAAAACCTGCCCTTTCGTGACAGTACACCTTTATCCAGGATAGATGCGCCACTGATCAATACAGTTGCTTGGAATGTCTTGCATACCAAGTTGTGAAAGACTGATTTATAGAAAGTTTAATAAGAAACATGATGAAAAATTCAAAATTGACACTTCAGCCTTGATTAGCACCTTTTGACACCTAGAAAAGCAGGATGGGTCTTGAGACGCATCTAAAAATTGACACTGGTTTGTAGACTGGTTTCAAAGTGACATGGATGTTCCATTGAAGAAAGCACAAGCAATTCAAAAAAACTCTAACATTAGTCACTTATGAAGATTTCAACCACAATACAAAGTAAGTTGTTTCCATTGGTGGTGTATCAGTGTTCACCTTAGTGAATGGTCATCAACTTTTTGTCTATTTGTCTGGCCAACCAATACAAAAACATCAGAACGTAAAGAAAGTATTAAGTGAAGCTTGCCACAGCAGCTAGAGACATTGGAAAAATGTAGTACACAAACACTAAATAACAAGGAAATTTTACAAACCACCACCTATTTCCAATTGCATAAAAGCAAGGCATTTAAGCAACTTAAAGACCTGAGATGAATTTTTGTACATAGAATGGGGTAAACTAGGAAGTGCAGGACATTCTTGCAGTAGACAATTCACACTTGATGATGGAGGGAACCAACTACCATCTTGCAGACATGTTAAAGTAGCTGACGTCCATCTGTTGTTGATTAATCGTCCAGGCAAACAGAAATATTCCACCTGCATAAGTTGTAATCATTAAAAAATGTGATGAGTTTGAAAACAGTCAAAAAAACAAAAAATGTTTCACACCATGCATCATGGAAATTTCCATTTGTATGCACAATAACACTAAAACTGTAGCATGTGACCACTTGCATCAGACCTATGAGTCTTACCTGTGAACTGCAAGACTGTGCAAGGCTCTTTATTACAGTAGAAAATGACAGACAGCTTCAGTTGATTTGACAAAATGATAGTATATCATCAATGACTACACTTCCAAGTTAACTGCAAATATTCTAGGTGTTGTGAGATCTTGGTTTTTAGATAAACATTGCAGTGTGCATATGCACATTTCTACAAAGCTTTTCACTGTTTTCAAAATTTTTAACAGTTGAAAATAAAAAATTTCATCTTTTTGCGTTACGTAGGACATTTGAAACATGGTGCACAAAACATTTAAACCTTTGGTGTTGAATGACGTATATATGCGTCATACGTTGAAATGCACAGGGTGCGGAACGACACATATAGGCGTCATTCAATTGAATATGCCGAGTGCGGATTGATGTGCATAAATGCCAACGCGAAAACTTTTTGAGTACTTGTTTGTTTGCAACGAAATTTTCCACAAATGTTCTTCATATCAATACATGCTAATCCTGAAAATTTCATAAAAATTGATTAAAAACTTTGAGTTATGTTTGGTAGCAAACCTTCTTACGAGGCCTTAGCTACAACCCGCATAATATCTGAAAATTTCAAATAATATTAGCAAGAACCTTTTTAGTTATGCTGTTTGGTATCAAGCAATAGTTTGCTAGGCTTAGGCTACAACACTTTTTAGAAAACGCTCAGTTAAGGATAATTTTTTTTAAGTTGTGTTGGTGCACAGAAAATTTCCACATGTAACATTCATACCTATTCCAAAAAACAAAAAAAGAAAATAATAACAAAAGTTAACACACAATGAGCTAACAAAAATTGGAAATTAATCAACTCTTTTCACTGAAATAAATCACATTCACTGAAATAAATCATATTGTGGACTGTAATTAAGTCTGAAAATCATTTTTCATTCTGTGTGGTTGTAACTTTGAGAATTTTATAAAAATGAAAAGTGAAAGTTCAGGTGACTTGCAGACAAAAATAAACCAAACAGAGAATGATTAAATGCAATGGTGAAACAGTTTCACACCTAGATGTTAGAATTAAAAGACATCCGTACCACATCTCCAATGCTGAAACCATTATCACTTTTTGCGGCAAAAGCAACAGGACCAGGGTCCATACATGATGCACGAACACATTTCAAGTGTTTTGGATCTGGTTGCCAATATCCATGCTCATCACATTTTACTTCTACATAAACTCTGCCTGCATCAAACCAGTAGCCCTGAAATCATTCCACAAAAGAAATTCGTGAAAACATCTGATTCATCAATGAATGCAATGGAAATATATGTGAACCGAAAAACTTCGTGAAGTTAATTCAAAGACACTATCTACATGGAAATCTGATACAGTATCTACAAAGACAATATGGACATGTCTAAATCCCAATTGCACACATCATTTTCAACCAATATTCAAGGAAACCATGTTATCACCAACTAAAATACAAGGAAAACCATTGAGCATAAAATGTTCATAAAACCTGGCATGAATTTGGAAATCCAAAAATACAAGTAAAGCGAAACTCAAATCTCAATTTTCATGAGAGACGGAGTAAGGAGATTGATACAAGGATAGATAAACTGGACGCAGTTGTGTATAAGCTTTACCGTTCTTGATGACAAAAATGGGGCTTTAACTGCTGTGAAGCTTTCAGTTTTTGATTTGGCCTTTGTTGCAATCCTCAATTTAAGTCATGAAATTTAGTTCAGAAAGTTCAACTATGCCCAAAGGTAAGCAGGCAAAAAATAATAGTCCAGGTTGGAGCGACTCAATCTTTAGCAATTTAACAACCATGCGAGCCAAAATATTGGTCGCCTATTTTTGGCCACAAATTGCCAAAAACGTTTAGGATGTTTAGGATGTCTGATTTTTTTTAATGCTTTTTCAATGATAGGATGTTTATGTTATTTTTGCTGACGTCAGCATTTTTGCCCAACCTACCTTAAAGACCCGCAGGAGCCATTGAAATGACATACGTTTTTTTAAATTTAGCTGTGTTTTGGTTACATTTCAGAACTTTAAGGGTCCGAATGGGTTTTTAGAGTTACTGGTTCCAAGATTAGAGGCAAAAAGCATAATTAGGTTTGAAGGTTTGAACAGCTCTCTAGCACAATCGGCGGAGGAGCTATGGCATTGGCAAGGCAACTATAAACTGGTGGTTTTAGGCCAATTTCTAGGTATGAATATATCATACACCACCTCTCAAGGTGTTAAGATTTGACAGGAAAAAGTGTAGTGGTTGCAGCTTATAAACTTCAAAACTTCGCTGAAATCTGATTAAAATGTGTGGCAATACTGCATATTCTTTCATTCCAGTCTCATCATCAAAATGATGGTTGGTTTATTCTTTCTCAATTTACTGGAGAAAAAAGGCATGTTTACCTGTACTTTTGGACAATGAACATCTAATTAGAATAAGTTGTTACAAAGCTCAAGTTGGCCATATGGTAAGTCCACTATTCAAACAGTTGTGTGAGAAACTGGTTTTGCTTGAGATAATTATATTGCAAACACCGATGTATGTGTGAAGCCTACTTGCATGGTCTGTTGTATGCTTTAATAGCTGCTAATGGAATGCTAAATCAATTGCTTTCAGTTTCTTTTGAGTCAGAACTAAATGTTTAACTTGGGAAGCTTTCCTTACTTTCTTGAACCATGAATGTTTTCCTTTGGGGGTGCGGATTTTTTGTGAGTGACATCATAAGTGAAGTAGTTTGGGGGCCATTTTGGCTCATGCTACCTGGCCTAGGGCCCAACCACTAGGCCAAAGTAATTTGCTGAAGTTTTCATTGGAAACTAGGCTCGAGTCTGAGTCTTATGAGCCTTTGATTGGCTTTCTAGCATTTCTGGTTCAAGGTTATGATAAAAAATAATCAAATTAATTAATTATTTATCTGATTAACAAATTAGTCACATATTTTCATTATTTTAGATCATAACTTTTGAACCCGAAACCCCAGCAGGTCATTCAAAGTATCAAAAGACTCGGTTTGTAGCTTAGTTTCCAACAAAAACTTCAGCGAAATACTACTTATGATGTCACTCACAAAAAATCCCCACCCCCAACCAAAAAAAACTTTTTTCGAGTGGAAACTATAAGACTTGCTACGTCTTTTGAGCTTTTGACCGGGTCGGTAGCACTTACCGGACTGGAGAAATTCCCGCACAAAACCACGTGCAATCCTGCTGTTTTCGCGCGAACCGCTTGAATTAACCCAGACGTGAAAATGTTAAACAGATCATTGTAATTTGCGAGGCTCATCAGTGCATGAGATGGTATGATGGAAAGCATGAGATTTTTGAAGAGTAAACTTTCAAGTACTACACAATGGGCGAAGCAAGAAGGCGTTTGAGCCATGGCCTCCCAAGCAGCTTATAGAATCTCATCGCCTTGAATATGGCTATTGTGCAAAAAGGTTGTTCTACGATTGAGTGAACATAGTGACATCATTGAAAAGCAAAAAAATAATTTGTGCAATGTTTTCTACCAAACTCTTGTCACAGGTGCACCCAAATTTTTTAGCAAAGGGCGCAACAAATTGCTAAGACCACCACGGCTGATAACCATGGAGCATAGTTTAGGTAAGTTTTGTATTTCAAGTTTTGCTTTACGCTGTTGCACTATATATGTAACATCTTTTCTTAGTTGTTACATGAAAATGGAAGTTTGCTTTGGAAAAAGAACTACAAACAACATGTGCCATTTAAAGTGGTATAGTTGGAAGCAATGAAGATGAAACTAGTGAAATGGAGGGCTCTGCACAAATACACATGTTTTAAACACATTCCATAAAAACAAGCCGCCAAGCTCATGTATTTGCAATAAGTTGAATAGCCTCACATCTTTGTCTGTATGCGTCTTTCCCAGCAACTTACTAGAAAAATATGCTTTTCATTTGAAAGCAATAATTATTTTGCACTGCATATGATTGAACTCTCTACTGATTGCACTCAAATGTTGTCAAGTTGTCAAAATATTTCTGCCATTCTTTGGGTGATTAAAACAGTGAAATTAATCTTAACGGAGTGAACATAAAGTCAAAACATTTGAATCACCAAGGTTGATGATCCCACTGCTACATAAAAAATAATCATTTTTGTAAACCTCTAAAAATGGACATCTAGCCAACATACCTTTTCACAATGGTACTGGATTATACTCCCATATAGCATAGAAGTTTCGTTGAGATGTGAAGGATACCAGTGGGCTAGCTCAACAAAAGGAGGCGCCACACAAGTTACTGGTACACAGGCAATCCCATCAGATACAACAGGCTCAGTCCATGAACCATCATATTCACAAATTGCTTCAACTGTTTTTGATCCACGAAACCTGAGAGAAACAAACAACGCAAATTTGTATTCATCTACTAGAAATGGTGACAAAGTTTGTTTTCACTGTGGGGCAGATTGCTTAGTGAAGGTTGTGAGTGGTGCCCAAAACAATTTTAGTGCCACCCAAGAAAGAAGCTCTGGAACCAAATATATAAGCTGCTTTTATTTTGAACATTTCATATTAGTGATGAGCAAGTGGTGTTCACTGAATAAAAAGGCATCAAAACAACAACCATATTTAATATGAATCTCAACAGTGCAGTGAATTCATGACCGTGAGAAAAATCCCAGTAGATTACAAAAGTATCAAAACTAAAGACATCTTCAGCTAACGTCCAAGCAAATGAATCCCTGTCTATTTAAAATAATTTCACAACTAAGAACCAGACAGAGAATCTTACAGTATTTCGCACAACCGCATAGGCATAATCAGCTCTTATTCAAATAGATTCTAAATGCATTCAAACCCACTAAATAGATTAATCACGCTTCTGAAACTAGGAAATACCAAACAAAGAACAAACAGAGAGTAACACCTCTTAAATAATAACGATGGCCATTAACCAACAGTAAATGTAACATAATCTGCATGTTATGGCTAAGGTTTGATATCATTACACTTTAAGAAATCTTGGCCTTGGTAAAATTGGATTAATGTTGCAAAGCAGGCCTAGCTCGCAGACTGTCATGTGTTGCAAAATACCATTCTAAAGACCCAGCAAACAAAAAGATGTAGAGCAAAGGAATGTCATGATTGCAAACACAAAAACATATTAAGAACAACTGATCATAACTATTCTGTAAGTTCATCATTCGAATGTGCATAATGAAGTATATCAATTTTGACAATAGACAAAAAAACTTTAAATATGAAAATTGCATCTGTGAAAAAGTTCTTACCCCATTGAATCCTGAGATTCTGAAATATTGCTTGAAGAATGGAACAGCCAGTAACCACGGTCACATGTTATAACGATCATTGACTGATATGCAGGAAGGTTTGGATTGTCAAGATTTTTTGAATAGGATATTTCACCAGTATACATGGGTTCCTGCTGCTTCTCAGAGAAATTAACAGGCAACTTCGCTGGATAGACACGTACTGATGCTTGAGAAATAATGTTTGGCATTGGGCAGGTGACATCAAGGCAAAACTGGTAAAAAATTAAAAGTTGTATATTTTTAGAAAGTTCTAAGCAACAACTAAATAAACGTTCCTAGGTAAAGAGGTGGTTATTATTAATTTTGAATAACATTTATTGTTTTCTCATAAACACAGGCGCTCACAAGAATGAACAGCCAAGGAAACTTGCATTAGACAATGCATTAATGATTTTATTGCTATATGGTTGAGTTCATAGCAAGTAACATCAGATAATATATGCAGGGATACGACTTTTCAGTCTGAGCCGTTTCGGTCTGCGGACATTTCGGTCTGGGAACATTTCAGTCAGACAATGAAATCTTGCAGAAATCTTAGATGTTCACATTTTAATGTAAACATACTTAAAATAACAAAAAGTTTTATTTAAAAAAAAACAAACATGATCCAAGATCCAACAGTTAATCAGCATCAACATATGATTTTCATTATCATCAGCAAGCAAATTAAATCATTATCGACATCGACATTTTGCAATTAACTACGAATTCTTCAAAGTCATAACTACAATTAAGAATTTATCACAATCATGACTCCTCGTCCCGTGAAATTGATTTTCCTCTGAAATTGATTTCTGCAGCCCTGGGGGTGCTAGCGCCCCAGGTTAAGAAATGATGAGCTAGAGTTACATTTCGGCTGCCTATAATCATTTAAATAAATGAGTGGAAGAAGTGGTTTATGTGCAGAAATGTCATGACAAAAATGTCCACAGACCGAAACGGCCAGACCAAAAAGTCCTGTGACTGAAATGGTCCAGACCAAAAACTCCGGAGAAGTGAAGACAAAAAGATTGATTTTGATGAAACTGTTTTTTTATACATTCCATTAAATTTTGTGAAAATTTTACTAAAAATTTATTTCAGCACAAAAATAAGATGCTTCAAATTCAACAAGTTTGGAACAACATAGCCTCAATTCAGATTACCATGCTAGATATTGCAATAATATGCAATAGAAAAAAGACTAAACTTGGCAAACAATTCAGAGTTGTGTTGTAACTATTGCTGAAGGGCTATTGTCACTGCAACCCTCCCCTGGGGAAAATTCATTCAGTTTCACATGAATTTTCCCCAGGGGAGGGTTGCAGTGACAATAGCCCTTCAATGACATGAAAACTTAAGTCAATGACCTAATAACTTACTTAATGACTTTAATAACTTAAGTCAGCCATACTGCAATTTTTTTGTGAATGGCAAATCTACGATTATTGTTGTTCATTCATTCATTTTCATATCCATTTTTCCCCAGGGGAGGGTTGCAGTGATCATAGGATTTGGAGGTCTCGAACTTTCACTGTTCGATGTTTGAACCTTGATTGTTCATTCCATAATGCAAGTCAGTCATGAATACATATATTTTGTTGTCTACAGTTAACTGGCGCATAAATGCTGGCGAAATGTATACTCTGTGAGATCTTAGTGTCTGATTTTCTGCTGGGTAAGGATTCCTTTCAGAAGACAGTGCTTCGATTTCAAATGTATACAATTTTTGGAAATCAATGCTAGCTTCATTCATGATTCAGTTGGGAAATTAGGTTTCAAAACAAACCAGAATTTATAGTAATTGCAGTAGTTTACATGAAAAAAATTTTACTATATGACCAAGCCAGGTTAGAGGTGCTGCACTGGTTACTTGGCTTATATCTGGGCTGCTTTCCTGTGGGTATAACCAGCAGAAATTCCAATCATTTCATTGCAGAGCATTGTGGTAACAAGGTTCAACAATCATAACTGAGACATCACAGCATTCAAGACATTAAAATGCTATAGCAGCACCATCGGATTTTGGCTACTTCTGCACTCTTTCCGCAATTATCCACAATTTATCGTATTTTGTGAACAGTTCAACACAGAACAAGGTTTTTGCACTTGTGTGCATACTTATCTTGCAATCCATTGTCAGTTGACAAAAACTGGATCAATGCCCCAAAGTATGTAAACATTTGCAAAACAATCTTACACACAACGTTAATTTGAAATGAGAAATATTGGATGGCATTGCCAGTTGAAACACATATTTCCATCTTGTGTTAGTTTTCATGCAAGAATACCAACCAAATCTCACTGGAGATTGCATTTGTTCCATCACTGTTACATCACACACAATGACCTCAATCATTTAACACTTCCACGTCTGGAATAATTCAAGTGGTTCGCAAAAAAACAGCTGGATCGCACGTGACTTTGCACAGGAATATCTTCGCCCTGTACGGGTTACGGACCTATTTGAAGTGTCAAAAGACACGGCAAGTCTTTTAGTTTGTACTTGAAAAAAAATATTTTGGTTGGGGGATGCAGTTTTTTTGTGAGTGACGTCGTAAGTGGATGACTTTTAGGCCACCTTGGCCAACTTCACCTGGCCGTTTGCCCAAACCATTAGATGGTAGCATTTCGCTGAAGTTTTCATTGGAAACTAGGCTACAATCTGAGTCTTTTGATACTTTGGATGACCTGCTGGGGTTTTGGGTTCTAAAGTTATGATCTAAAATAATAAAAATATGTGTCTAATTAGTTAATCAGATAATTAATTAATTAAATTATTTTCGATCATAACCTTGAACCAGAAATGCTAGAAAGTCAATCAAAGGCTCAAAAGACTTGGGATCACGCCTAGTTTCCAATGAAAACTTCAGCGAAATACTGTGGCCTAGTAGTTGGGCCCTAGGCCAGGCAACACGAGTCAAAATGGGCCAAAATCAACTTCACTTATGACGTCATTCACAAAAAATCTGCAACCCCCAACCAAAAAATTTTTTTCGGGTGCCAGCTGGAAGACTGTCCGTCCCGTTTGAGCCCTTGAACAGCTCTCTAGCGCAATCGATGGAGGAGCTTGGGCTTTGGTAAGACAACTGACAACTGCTGGTTTTAAGCCGAAATTGAAGTACGAATATATCGTACCCCGTCTTTCAAAGTGTTAATATTGCCTCTAACATGTACGCTGCTGACGTACAAATACATCGTTCTTGGAAATCAAGCATATTTCCGTTGTCTTATCAACGGCATAGTTTCTCAGCCGAATGCAGTAGAGAGCTGTTTAAACCCTCAAAGGACTTGGCAAGTCTTCGAGTCTGCATTGAAAAAAAATTTTTCGTTCTGAATTTTTTGTGCGTGACATCATGTGTGAGGCAGGTTTTTGGCCATTGTGGCTCATGTCACCTGACGAAGGTTCCAACCCCTAGGTGGAAGTATTTTACTCAAGTTTACAATGGAAACTTGGCTAGACTCCATGTCGTTTGAGCCCTTGATTGACTTTCCAGTGTTTCTGATTCAAAAGTTATGACCTAAAAACAACAAAATAAATAATTATTTGATTAGTGAAGTAATTACTAATTTTGTTGTCTTTAGCAAGTCATCCAAAGTACCAAAACACATGGATTTAGCCTAGTTTCCAATAAAAAGGTGGGCAGATTTCTACCACCAAGCAGTTTGATCAGGGCCAGATGAAGTTGGACAATAAGGCCTAACCTACTCCACGGATGACATCACTCACAAAAAATCCAAAATCCCAAAATATTTTTCATTGCATGCTCGATAACTTGCCGAGTTTTTTGAAGGTTGAAACAGCTCTCTAGTGCTTTCGACATCAGGGGCATCCAGCCATTTTCGATGGAGCCAGAGCTGATTTCAAGAGCCGGGGCCAGTGGTTAATTTAGCAGATGCAGCTCCGGACCTTTTCTTCACACTGACAGTTACCATGGTTTGCCCATTCTATGTGACTACTTAATTTGATTGGAATAGGTTGCCGTGGCGAAATCAGAGGGTTTGTTCTACCAGGGATTAAGGTCACAATGTGTTTTTGTTTCAAGTTGGGACTTGTTCTAGTCAAATCAGATTGTGGAATGACTGCCAAGTGCGATGAAGACAAGTCAGTCAACACCAGCACGATGTATGTTTGCGCATTTTGCGAGACAAAGTCCTTGTGCAAAAACGCAAAGTGTGATGCTTACATACTATTTTGAGGCACAAACAGCCACAATGAGCATTGCCAATGCTGTTTTTTTTCACTAGATCTGGGGTTTTATCTGGAGTTCTGGATTTTTTGTTGAAGATCTGCTTTTTTACTCTGGTCAAATTGTAGAAATGTATGTTGTATTACTGCATTTTCCACTCAATAATACAGTAGTTTCATTGGCATAATTTGCAGCGTCAGCGCACCAGCCAGTACAGTGTTGTAGGGCTTGGCTTGATCAAATTGTTTAAAATCTAGACTTTCACAGATCAAGCACTGATTAGGCATAGGTCAGCAGTCCAATCTATTGTTGATAATGCCAAGGGCTGCTTATTGTGCATGATTTTGGAATGCTTTGTTTGGTTTTGAAGATGTTGTGGTTGATATAATCTGTTCATTGTTTTACAAGCGCGTTGGCATATCTATGAATGAAAAATTTAGAATGTTAAAATAAATTAGTAGTCAAATATTGCAATGATTAGGGAGGAAAGAAAACTGTAAGACTTTGAATGCAACATGCACATGTTTCAATTTGTGCGTTTATGTGAAGATAAAAGAAAACATCAAACCTTTCTTACAAAAGATCTAACTTTTTATGTTACTGTATTCACTTGATTTGATGCTAGCCTGCTTGTAAATTGCCAGGATGTTCGGCAATTAATGCATAAAACCTTAATTTTTAATGTGCAAGTACCGGTAGCATACATTTCAAGTTTGATTGACTTTTTTCAAACATTTTTACGTCTGTTTTTTTTTATTATTTTTGGTTTTATTTTCTCGGTAAATTCTGTTTTTTTTCAAAACAGAGTGGCAACATTGGTCACAATCAGCGAGCAGAAGATCAGTTGGATTTTTTGAGTTGGATTTTGAGACCCAGAGTGGAGCCATGTTATAAAAAACACAGCTCTGGCACTGGAGCCATGCTTACAAAAACAGAGTTCTGGAGCCGGAACATGTCATTTTTACAAGAGCTCCACAGCCCTGGTGCAAACTGCTGGTTTTTAGGTTAAACCATACTGGCTTCAAATGTGTTGATTGAACCTTATATGTTTGGGTTATCAACCTAGGTTATTGTTGCTGAATATGCCTCATGACTATTTAAAAATGTGCAACTTTTGCTTGAACATAAAAAAAATTAATTGTAACCTTTTCTGCCAAAAACAAGTCAACTGAGTTCAAACTCTCTTTTCATTTGAAGTGAAATGAGATCTTAACTGTGCAACTGATGATGTTAGCCAGACAATTTGATCTACACTAAAGCATCAAAATAAAGATTGTGAAAACAGACTTACTTGTTTGTGATAAGAAACTGGCAGAGAAGAATTTATTTCTTTCCACCGACCATCCCGATGACAGGTTTTTGAAAATGTAAATTGTTTTTGCTTCACCCATTTCCCAAGATGACAATGGTAAGAAACAGAAGTAGAGACAGGAAAACTGCTGACTACACAAAAACAATTTAAAATGATACCAACGAGAATGCATAGGATTTTCTACACTCGTTACAAATGACATTGAATTCTATAAATAATTGCATGAAGCCAAATCAAAACAACCTCTAAGTCCATTGCTGACTTAACCTGTTATTCATCAATGAGGCATGTTTCTAAGGTCTTATTGAATTTTGGAAGACTAAAGGACATCATCAAATGAAAGCAAGTGTTTTGTAGAGAAACTTATATGCAACTCAGCTTTGGTCATTTGGTGAAAGCAAAAAATTCAGGAATATCAATTAGCTGGAAATTTAATGACCACTTTTGTCTAGGATGGCTAAGAACTTATCTTGAGAGTTTCATGCCTATGGGAAAAAAAAATTATCCAAAATAACTTTTCAGGTGAACACACACAACAGACCCAAAATGGAGAGAATAGTGCACAATCTTCAAATACGTAGGTTTCACAAAACCATGTGCATAAAATATTACATGTGAGAACAATATTGTATCTCATTCCAAACAATGCAAATTTCAGTCTGTTCCAAAAAAACAGCATTCTGTGAAAATCACTTTTTGCTAAAACTCTATCTCTCAGATAAAGTTTGAATGAATTATTCCAAAACTAACTAAAACTAAACCAGAAACATTTCCCAATTATTTTCAAAACCTGAACTTCATGATAATAGTCATGATAATCTAGTGACTTTTTAATATTTTCATTCCCAGCATGGATGGATATTTCTGTGGAAGGAAAATTCGGGAAAACATGAAACGCTATGGATATTCATTCAATACTCAATCCTGGGTGTCTTTTGGTGGGAAATTCAAACGCTGTCTGCTTCTGCAGAAGGCAGATCCTGCTAGGACTTTTCCAGTTTTAGGCTAAATGGTAAGCCAATCAAACATTTAGTTGACTTTATACTAATTAATTGCCAACATATCAAATCAATTTCAAAACACTTTAGGTTACACACAACTGCAACAAGCCTGGGCCTACTGGAGCCACTTATATTGCAAAAGTTTCACAAAATCACATTCATTGCTGATGATCCTTGAACCTGCCCACGAATTTCCAAAATAGAGACATAAACAGGCTCAGAATTATCTCACTTTTATGAGATCTGATTAACCAGTTCAGTCACATGACAAAGGTCAGTGACTTTTTGTTGGCGTAGTGGTTCCCGCATTCGTTTTACAGAAAATGCATGAGTAAGTGAAAATATTTGTGGTATTGGAGAAGAAAAAGACACTTGTATGTAGCAAAACCAAAAGACGCTTTTGTGGAGCAAAGTGAAAAAGCGTTTTTACAGAGTTCGGTGATGCGTTGGTTGACCAAATCTTTGCAATGGAATACTCAATTATCTGACTTTCCTTGTAACAGCTTTCGTTGTAGAGATCCATGGCCACTAATAAAACACAAACTGATTGGTCAACAAGGGCTAAGACCTGCTCTTCCTATTTACCTACAGGTTAAATTTGTTGTTGTGCTGTTTATGTTCAGCTTTTGTCTTCATTCAAATCGCACAATGCCAGACAACAAATCAGGTGATAAGAAAAAAGGTTTGTTAAAAATCTTAAGTTGGACATACCGATGTTTCGGAGAGAACCAATAAGCCATTTCCTTTACTGCCACTCTTTGGTGAAACCTTTTCGACTTACTAAGAAACAAAGCAATTAAATTATAAAACTTGATAAAACTAGTAGTACAAATTTAGCTTATATTTTAAAGGGTATATATTTTACACTGTGAAAACACCTGCAGGTAAAAAGTATTAACAAAAAAGTCGAACTGTGGCATCAGCTTACCTAACAGCAAAACACCCGCAACTCTTCACAAAAAATAAGCACGTAACATCAGCATACAGAACAATAAAAAATGATATGCCAAATCTTCATAAAAATATCAGCACATAGCATCAGCTTAAAGAACATTTAAAAAAGGCCTGCAACTCATCACAAAAAATCAGCTTACAGAAGTTTTTACAAAATCAGCATGTGGCAGCACCCTACTTGAATACTGCCTGTTTAGGAAACAATATGTGAAACAACATGCTAACAACACAAAAACGACCAACTTCGGCAAATATACTATTGTTGGAAAAATTATGGGATTTGGCATTTGGATAGTTTGTTGCAGTGTTAGCAGCAAGATTTCTTGGTTGTTCAGCAGGAGGATGAACAGCACATGTTGTTCTTATTGCTTTTCCAGAGGAGGAAGACCCTCTTATTGCTCCTACTTGATGTCACAAAATATGATGGCTGAAGTTATATTATTGTGCCACCATGATATTGGCAGTTAATAAGAACTGAGCACAATTGTCTAGCTCTTGCATTTTGTAATGTTTGTTTGAATCTTCTGAAAACTTTCTGCACCTCACTATTTTCCAATTTTGCACCTTTTTCTTTAAGTAATTCTCAAACTTTCTTTGTAATTTGCTAACTTTATGAAGAGATGCGGGCATTTTTTAAATGTTTGGCATACTGATGCCATATGGTGGTTTTCGGTGAAGAATTGCAGGCACTTCTTACTGCTTTGTAAGCTGAAGTTATGTGCCAAATTTTTTGTGAAAAGTTGTGGATTATTTGTTGAAGGTAGGTGGCATTCTACAATGTTCTGCAAGCTGATGCCATGTTCTGTACGCTGATGCCTCATGCCGATTTTTGTGAATACTTATTACTTGCGGGTGTTTGCGCAGTACAAAATATAAACCCTGCAAGACATTTGTTTATGCTACAACTTTAAGTTTTATGAGACTGTATCTTTCTTCCTAAGTAAGTCCATATAGGCAATGTTGGCAGTTAAATACAATTTCCATAATGCAAACATGATTCCAAAACGTTGCTCCAGAGAGAATAACAGCTAAAGAAATGGCTTGTTGGTTCTCTCCAAAACATCGGTGCACCCAAATTAAGATTTCTAGCAAACCTTTGTTTAACTTTCTCAAACTTGCTTTGCAGACAGTGAGGTAGGCTACGTATTGCCACATCTTGAGGTGAGGTAGAATTCACTTTGAGCACTTTTGGTGCAAGTGCACACTCTGTCAGGTGCAGCTGTGCACTCTGTCATATGCAAGTGAGTACTCTGTCAGGAGCAGCTGTGCACTCTGCCAGGTGCAAGCAAGCACTCTGTCAGTTGCAGTGCTCACTCTGTCTGGTGCACGTGAGCACTCTTGTCAGGTGCAGCTTCGGTGCTTTTGTGCATTCATTGTTCAGTGTTGTTGCAGCTTAGGTGCAGTTTGATGATGTTTTGGTGCAGCTTCAGTGCATTTCGTATGCACTGTATTGGTACTGTTTGCCTGCATTTGTCAAAAAAATTGGGTGCAAAAGTTGGGTGCATTTGTCAAAAAAGTTGGGTGCAAGCCTCGCACTACGAGGCTAGGTAAAGAGATGAGCAGGCTAAATACAGCCTAGAAGTTGTGTGAAGTATGCTGTGGCAGCATTTGTGGCCATTGATTAAATAATATATTGTTCTGTGTCCTTTGGAAAAATTTTAATATAGCTGAATATTGAAAAATGCAACCTTTTGTACCATAGCACATGTTTTTAATATTGTTTCCTAGTGTACAGTACTAATACAGTCTTATGTTTTGCATTTAAATATTATTGAAGGGCTCACTGATGGAAAGTATATTCAAAGTTTTGTGAACTGTAACATACTGTAGGCTATGTACATTCAAGGTAAACGGAAAAAAGTTAAATGTGTGTATTTGTAAATGCAATAATTTGCCAACACATCTAAAATATATACTTTGTGTACACCAACAGTACTGTTTAACCTATGAGTCTACCCTGTGTTCCAAGCTTTTGCAATGTGTTCGAAAATAGTTGATATTGTAGACTAAACAAGAATTGGTGTCTGATGTACGTAGATGGGAAAGTAATGAAGCCATGCACATGAATAATTAAAAAAGCTTATGTCCACAAATGCCATAGCGTAAATGTAATATGATGCACCGTATTTATTCGAGTATAACGTGCAAAATTGTATGCCAAAAACACCAACACAAGGTTTGGTGCGCATTATAAACGAGGTCTTATTGTTTATGCCTTTACACCAGATGGCACATGAGTTCAGGTGCACATAATAAACAAGTCATATGCAAGAGAACGCTTAAGTACAGTATATTTCAAATAACCTGTTTCAACATAGTGCAGGGGTGCAAAAATCTGGTCGCACACTCGCACTGCGCAATAAAAAAATTTGGCCAAAAAAAAACTTTAAACCTTGGTTACAAAATGGCAGCATGCCTAATTTTCACTTCTGCTGTATCTGTATTGCATGACGTTGGGTAGCTTCGGCAAGTGGTTGCGTTTTTCTGGAATTTGATGAGTCGTTGCATGATGCATGACCTGGATATAGAATGTGGCCCTAGTTCTTTTCGTATACCAGAGCTTCTGTCAAATGGGACAGCGCTTCCTTAAAAGAGCATGTTACCATTTTACCGTGTGGTATCTGTGGATACAATGTGCTGTAGATAGACTTCCCTGTTTGCAGTTTAAACGCTACTTAGGCTATATCATGCAATAATACAAAATGTTGCAACATAAAGGACTATATCGACATTGCAACAGAAATGTTGTGCTCAGTTTGAGCACTGCCTGTTTCAATTCAGTGTTTTCACTGGTAATATTTTTGTTTGGATACCCCAGATATGGCAAGTCAGAGTAGCGTCAAAAAACGTTTTGCATATGATGCTTCATTCAAGCTGCAAGTTATTGGTTATGCTGAAAAACATGGAAATAGAGCAGTTTCCAGAGAATTCACTGTATCAGAGACAACTGTTAGAGATTGGAGAAAGCAGAAAGTTGTCCTGAAAGATTTGATACCAGGACACCATATGTTGTCAATAAATGTTATGTCATAGCCACACGCTTTCAACAGCATTTGTCACTTACAATCCTTGGTCTGACCTGAGAAAAAGTGAAAAAAAATTTATACCAATTTTCAATAAAAAAATTTAAGGGTGTGCATTATACTTGAATAAATACGGCAACAACTCAATGAAACAATACCCTAGTTGGTAAACAAGTAAGTGGCTTGTTTTCGTGAATGTGGTTAAATTATACTATAGGTTTCTTCTACTGGTGTGTTTATTTTCCAGTTTACCAACTCACAACTTGTTTTTGTTTTAGTGTTTTTTGCAAATGTGTACGAATAATGGAAGGATCGATTGCAACAGTTGATCAACTAAGCTTTTTTATGCATCCAGTTTAGATTGTGAAAAATTATTAAATGGTCAAAATACTCATATTTGCAGTGGCTGCTATTGGTGAGGGAAACTGAGGCATTGTCTGCTCTCATGTTTGCAATATGAAAGCTCAAAAGTGGACCAAATAAGAAAACAAGGTTAATTACATCTTTGTTGTGCTTGTTCAAACTTGAATTCTGATAATTTTATGCAGCTAGCAAAAAAATTCTAGATAAACACCTTCTTACCTATGAAAATTATCATGTCACAACTCAAGGGAGCAAAAGTGAAAAGCAAAAGATTGGTACATCATTCTTTTTAAATCACTTTATTCTTGTTTGCAAAAACAAACTCCAAAATCATAGAGATGACATTACATTTCAGATATATCATCATCAGGAAAATGATGCATTGCCATCTACTGTTTTCATGGAAAGAGTTATTGGTCCTCATCTGAAGTATGCACATTTACACTTTTCAACATCTTCCCAGACAGTTGATGAAAAGTTGCCAAAGAAAAAAAATTCACACTGCTGTCGACTGGGTAATGTGAAAAAAACAAGGTTTCAGCCTAGCTCATGTTATAGATCAAACATCAACTTTCTGATTTGTGAATTACCTTTCTTTATGCAATCTTCAGTACTTTAAAAATACATCAAAACTTTAGAAATAGCAAACTGTCCAATTATGCTGTGTTTATTGCAATTCAGGATGCATAGAAAAACTAAACCTCACAATGGTTTTAAGGGAGATGAATTTTCATGAGATTTTTTGGAAATTTACAGCCTACCAACCGCTTCAGTGTTGCAAAATTTCATGCAAAAGAAGCACAAAGTTGAAAAAAAAAATTTTAAACTCCATCAATGCCTTGGTTGATGATGTATTTAGATTACTGTGATTTTTGTTCCTTGCAACAATCAAACCTTCCAGTGGTTTCAATAAAGCTGTCTTTTGTTGAGATTTTTTTGTGAAGTTCTGGCCTAATAGTGTCACTGCTCAATTGTGGTAGCCAAGGTAGTGGCAAATAATGGCATTCTTGGTCAAACAGCCACAGAACTGTAAGACATCCATATAAAAAGCTTACTTGGCATTTGATTGTTAGTATGTGATATGTGATTTGGTGTTTGCTGGTGAGGAACCTCTGGCATCCCACTGTGAGAATACGAGTTTGTACTCCAGTAGGCAACAGATTTTTTCATGTGTATACCAGTTGGCAACTGTTGCCCAAAAAGTATGACTAAACACGTCCACTGGAATGCAAGGAGTTGATGTAGATGTTTCTTGCTACAAGTAACACAAAGCATTTGCCTGCACATCCCATTTGTGCAAAAAAAAGGAATTAAATCTGGTAGGCAGGCAACAAAAAATTTGTGGTTCCACAATAAATGTTTTCTTTACCAACATTTGCATACAAAACCAAAAACATGTTTCTGAAAAACTTTAGATACACTCTGACAATGAAAATTCTTTATAAATAAAGCCAATAACGTTCATGAAACCTTCACAATCAATTCTGCTTGGCACACAAGCATAAGCAGCTTTGATGCACAACCAACCATGTAAATAGTGTTTCTTTGTATGTTCCCAACTATTAGGAGCTCCAAATTGAAGGTCAGAAATTGCATCAGACGTTCTCAAAATTTGAGCAGTTGCATCAGAAACAACTGGTGGTTCACCACAATCAACAAGGGTACACTCAAGCAGATGAGGACTTGGAACCCACCTACCTACACTAGAAAAAGCATAAATAGAATGAATATTGTATCTTTTAATATGTTTTAATAATTGTTTCAAATGAAGTACATGAAACTTACAATTCTGAAAACATCCTAAAAAGTATGAAACTTTGACTGTTTATAGAGCTTTGCCTAATGCTCACCAAATTGTACAAACTTTTTGGTATGTGAATAATTTCAAAAAATGATGTAATGGCACTACAAATGTTAAAATAGAAACTAAAAGTCCAATTCCAAAAAAAAAAATCAAATAATATTTTATTCAACTAATACGATGATCGCAACTTCCCAAAAACACTAAATCTTACTTGTTGCAAACAAGTTCTTCATAAATATGACCTTCTCGAAGCAAGCAAATGTCAACCACATTACTTTCATCACTTCCGTAAACTTTCCAAAAACTGTCTATCTCATTGGGATATTCATCACCTGCAAAAACAGCTGCATGCAGCTTGTGCATCATCCTTATTGCAGTCCCTGGCTTTGTAAGATGTAGACAGACACATACATCAAGTTAAAATAAACCATACCTTTATAATCATAAAATAGAACTAAAAACAACCAACATAATCACAAAAAATCATCCAAGAACAATAATAAAAAAAAAGTTAACAAAAAACTTTCAGATATGCTGAATAAAACTGTTTAAGAATCCTAACTCTATTGCCACAGGTGGCATGCTGCTGATGAAATGAAAACAATAATGCTGGCACAACACCGATATATATTTGAAAGCATTCAACCGCTCAGAAGCAGCCAGTCCTGCCAAGCAATGGCTGAATACAAAAAACGAATTGAAGTACTTAACAGGTGTTAAGCAGCTGTATAAAAAGTTTTTGTAAAAATTTGTATGGGCAGGAACTCACTGCATGTGCAAAATCAGGTAAAACAGCATCAAAAACATTCAAATGAATTTGCAGCTGCAAAGCATTGACTTACATAATACTTTCATTCCTCTTAGCCATTACTGTGTGACTTTCTTTAGGAATCAAACATCACTAGTGAAATTGTGTGTTGCCCATCACTGTTACCAGTTGAAAAAAGAAATAGATTTTGAGACAGTTATTATTCCTCATTTAGCCTACCATGACAGAAACAATTTTAACATTGCAAGATCCATCAATCGTCACACTGGTGTTTCATTCAGCATTGGGGAAGATACCTTGGCAGATGCAGAGAGAATTCAAAGAACTTTGAAGACAGTTACTTCCACACTATTGGACACACAGAATGTACATTTGCTGGAGGAAAATGCCATCCCTGCAGTCTTGAATTGAGGTCTTTGGCTGGTGTGTCTCACTTGGCCTATCATTTTGGAAAGGTGCCAAAATGTTGGCAAATTTGGGTGATCATCTTCATACACAAGGGGCAGAGGAAAAAATGTGGTAGCTACTAGGGGCTCTCTCTGTCACCTTTGAAAAGTTACATGCTAGGTGTCTTCTTGAAGCAGGTGTCTTGAAGACACATGCTGCAAGATTATAGAACCAAAGCTGGAGGTTTGCTAGTGTGGTTTTCATCCTGGCTGTAGCAGACCAAGTTTTCACTCTTCAGCAAAGTTCTTTTGTGGAAACATAGAAAGCATATCATGGACAAAAATATCACTGATTTGATGATGAACATCCTTGGATGAAGCTAAACTGTGAAAAATCTGGCAAAAGCATGTAGGGTATGGTGGCACAGACATGCTTTCATTAGAGATGAAGATGATGTCCTAAGAAAGGTACTGCTCCAAGTGGGGGAATCATAGAAAACAGGGGGAAGATCACTGAATACATAGTTAAGGCAGAAAAAGGAGATGGGAGCATTGAGATGTGGAAGACATCCTTAATCCAGCAAGATGGAGAAACAGAACAAAGGAATCATTGTCAGAAAGGACAACAAATCTATCCATCTCCAATTTATGGACAGAAAACATATCAAAACTGGGCTGCTACAACCAAAACATTGAAAAGATTCATCATGAAAAGCTTCAGGAAGCATTGTGGGAGTACAGTGTTTGATGGCCACCTGTCACTGGCCACCAAGAGAAATTGTATTCCTGCTCAGAAGTTTGTGTCCATGTCAGTGGAATCAAATCGCAATGATTTACTATGGGTGCTGAACTCCAATAAAATTGTGTGCTGTCACCACTTCTCAACATAGTCTACGTCGGTGGTTTTCAACCCTTTTCATGCAGCATCTCATTTTGCAATGCAATTTAACTCAACAACCCCTTTCTGAAAATTTCCAGTCCAGCAAATGTAATATAGTTGTGTTTGCACAATAGAAAACCACAATAACAAAAAAATAACTTATGTCACTATGTTCAACAAAGACTCAAATGCATGCACATGGCAGCATCAATGAGAGAGACCATGGCATGTGCAACTCATTCCACAGCACCCCCATTGAAAACTAGAATAACTCCCAAGTTAGCTACTGCATTCAGATACCTAATTTCAAACAAAGCACATTCTTACATCAGAGTTATTCGTGCATTGCCAAACATAACAGTACTGTAATGGTCATAATCAGACTCAAAACAATTTTAAATGAAGAAGTAGGCTATCATTCTTGCTACAACAAAAAGTGGTTTCTGGTGCAAAATATAAAATATAGAAAAAATAATCAACATTTTTATCAGAAGCTTTTGGCCCCTAGAAAAAAGGCAAATGTTACCCAGGTTTAAAACCACTGGTCTAAATGAATTTCATGAACAGTATCAGCCAAGTTGACATGGGTGTTACTTGTGGGTTAACCATTTGCGCTTTGCGAAAAAGTTGGTGGTGCTTGCATCCTTTGCACAGGTTCTTCAACATGCATGCAATCAGTTTCATAAACCTTTCGAGGGATAACAAAACTGAATCAAGGTTTTATAAACGTAAAGCATTAACCGAGCTGCAACGTAACAAAGTAACATTATTTCTCTTGCTGAAAGACTAGCAACATCACGGTCGACAACAGCTACCACGAATGCAATTACACAAAATGGACCAAAAGGCCATTAAAAAAACAGCATTCGGAGACCGAAGCTACTTTGATTACAATGGTGCTTTGCAATCAGGAGAACACAGGCACTTGCTAATCAACCACCTGAACACATTCGCTCCCACTAGCAGCTTCGAGATTATTGATTCAAAAACAGGAGGATCAGAACTCAAACCCCCAAAATACACAACATGGCAACGTAAAAATGGCAACACTGGCCCAATGCACAAAACATGACTCAGGACAAAGAAAACGGAACATACGGTAGTGTTACGGTCACTTCGAGAGTTGTTGCGCTTGCTCTAGGTCTTACGCCGATTGGCGTAATCAAACGTGCCTCGTGACTCAATGATTGAAAGTAGTCCACTCGTTTTTGTGAAAGAGGCGCAAAGTTGATTTATTGTAAAGGCACAAGGCCGACTGACCTGCGTTTTTTTTGTTCTGCTGTGACAGGTAAAGGCATAAGGCCGATTTGCTGTTGCTTACTGTGTAAAGGCAAAAGGCCTTTTTGTATTTACATTGCAAAGGCACAAGGCCGATGTATTTGCTCTCATTTAGTGTTAAAGGATAAGGGCTGAAAGTCACTGGTGCTGTGATTTTAGAAAAATCACCACACACACACGACTACTTCACTGAAGTGAATGATTTGCATCACCAATGGTTTATGATCGATGTGAGATTAAACAAGTACAATTGATAGTAGGCGGGTAGTGGTGCATTGTTCATTGTCACTGAGGAATTGACGTAACAAAGCGTTACAGGAAGTGATAAAACAATTGATGCATTCACTGAATCTCTACCGCGATCAGCACATAGGGCTCAATTGCCTGACAACTGGTTATGGCATGCAATCTGCATCATTATCAGTTTTGCTAAAGGTCAAAGCATTAAAGCTGGTTTAAGTTTCAAGGAGAGTTTTGTCTCTAGATTCGCTAGCCAAATTGTCCAGGATCTTTAACTCAGTCTCTGAAGCGGAAGTGTTGAAGAGGAAGGGGCAAGATCTGAAGTGCAAACAGTACTTTCTCTGCATTGCAATATTTTATCCAAGCCTAGGGAGGATTGTCAGAAAGCAACATGACAGGACCACAGACTGGTTCATCGTTGTGCAAGATGCAACATAACAGAACAAGTTCACTGTTTGGGAGCGAAGGAGGTTGTAGCAACACCAAACATAGCTTGTCATGAAAATTAAAAAACAATATCTCATGTGGCGTTTCATTCGTAGTGGTGCATAAGAGCAAATGAATAGCATGCATGTGCCTGGAAGAACCCATTCCAGCTGTTCAATAGGAAGGTTAGTGGAATGCAGAAGCTGAACAGTTTCCCCAATGGTCTGATTCATCCTTTCGCACTGGCCGCTACCCTGTGAAGGGAGATGAACAGCTCATAGCAATGTCACATGCTGACAAAAAAGCTCTAAGTTAACACCTCAGAAATACCAAGCCTCTGTTGCTTTGAATATAGGCAGGAAAACCAAATAGGTTGAAGTCTTGTGACATGCAGTCTGCAAAGGATTTATAAGTCATCACCACGCAAGGAAATGTGAAGGGAAATCAGCTATACTCATCGACAACAACCAAAAGATAATATATATAAGGTATAGATATCTTTAAAATCAATAGATAAATGTTTCCATGCACGAGTAGCCTTCACAAGCATATAAGGTTCAGGTCAGTGAAGCGGGGCTTGACATCAGCACAAACCTGGAAAAGAAAACAAACATCCTTGAACTTTCTCACTCGAAAAACGCAAACTCTGAGCATGAACGAGGTGATAGAGCCTGGCATGCCCTAGGTGCCCCAATGAGGCATGAAGAGTAGTTGAGTGATCACAAGGATTTGACAAAGCACAGACACTTGGCAATGTGTCTGAGGCAACATTTTCTACAGTGAGTTTGTGACATACTTTGTAATCTAAGTGACTCAGTTCGAGACACCAAAGCAATATCTTATTTCTTGATCTTTACATGATTTGTCTTATCAAACAGAAGAGACCGATCGTTGGTTTGTTACTGATGTGACAGCACGCACTTTCAAAAAATGTGCACATTTGTGAACGGTTTCGAATGTCACAGTTGGTTCTTTTTCATTTGGATTATTTTTCTCACATTAATCTGGGATCAGGACATCAACACCACAGGGCATCCACCTTGTGATAGAACAGAAGTAATAGCGTACTCTGAGACATAACTTTCTACTTCAAGAGCTGTGTGATCTTGAATACTACCAAGACTTGCCTACAACAAACTTGGTTTCAATGCATCATAAGACTTCAGTGCATTTTCATCGAATGGAAAACTGCTAACTTCATCTAAGGGCCCACCTTTAAAGGAGCTTCCAATCCATTTGGAATAGTATGCAAATATACCAGTCTGATAATTCCCTCAGAAAGCATCCTTTCTCCCTCTGACGTGACAAAAAGCCAAATCGTCTTTACTGTATGTACATGTACAAAAAGAGATAGGTCAGGAGGGTTGACGTTTGCAGCTGGAAGGGTGGATAGGACAGTGTCAGCCTTTGTTTCAACAACCCATGCCTCTACCGAATTGAAACACAACAGTTTTATGTCTTCTGAGGAACTTTTGACCTAATATGAGGTTGGCACAAAAATCTTGCATTACGTCCAATGTCACCGTTGGATAGTTTCTATCAAGAATGGTGACACTTTATTAAACATGGCCTTTACTTTTCAGAAGTTTCGTGGAAGCCATACTAACATCACTAGCTTCCTATTTAACTCTAAGATGTAAATGGTCAGCTAGCTTTTTTTCAATGAAGTTTTCCAATGCTACTGAGTCGAACAAAGCTTACACCAGATGTCCATCAATTTTAGCATCCACTACTGAACTTTGAAGACAACCCAGAGTGCCAGCACAAGAAGTAATATCAACGTTTCAAGCTGAGGGTTGTGATGAACAAGGAGGGTCTGAACAAGCAGAAGCAGAGGTTGGTTTTACAAGAGGCTTACTGTGACAAACCTTTGCAATTGCCGTCGTTTTTCACAGCTGTGACACTTCTGTTCTCAAGCATGACAAAAATTCCAACTGTGCAGAGGTCCACCACAACAATAAGTTATTTTCCTACCACTTCACCACAATCAGCTTTCAGCTGTGTTTGACCAAGAAGGAATACAAATCAGTGTTAAAACCGCCAAGACATGACACCTCCCACTAACATCAGCTACCTTGTTGTGGTATTCATGAATGATGGAAAACAGAACAAGCAGATGGATACATGGTTTAGGCAAAAAAAATGTACATAGTTCTGCGTGAGCAACCCTTTCATTTCATCATTTGAGTGAGTTGTTACAACCCACTGCTTGGCTGCACTAGATCTTGGGGCATGTTTCGAGCAGTCAATCAATTTTCTCATCATTCAAAAAAGTCACGCTGTGCAGTCCATGGGGAGGTCAATGGATTAGACATTGCAGGACAACAGGTTTGACGTTTTTTTCTTCTGTGCCACACTCACAATCCGCAGAAGGGGTCATACCCCATTTGTGTAACCATGAGCAGAAACATCCAACACTGGTGCAGACATCAGCAACCACATCCAGGGACATTCCATGAGGGTGGTTGCTGATGCCAGAGATTAAACACATTATTTTGTGATCAAAGTAGCTTCCTGCACTGTGGCCACAAAACATGAGACTTCAAACATTGCAAATCTTTTGAGTTTTTAAATCAGCTGTTGTTTTAACTCGTTGGTTGCCGGCCTACGATATATTCGTACTTTGATTTTGGCAACAAACACAGCAGTTTTCGGTTGCTTTCCCAACGCCCTAGCTCCTCCACCAATTGCGCTAGAGAGCTGTTCAACGGCTCAAACGGATCAGACAGTCTGGTAAATTGCACTCGAACAAAAATTTTTGGTTGGGGGGTGCGGATTGTTTGTGACTGACGTCATAAGTGAAGTGTAGTTTTGGGGTCATTTTGGCTCATGTTGCCTGGCCTAGGGCCCAACCACTAGACCAAAGTATTTCACTGACGTTTTCATTGGAAACTAGACTCGAGTCCGAGTCTTTTGAGCCTTTGATCGACTTTCTAGCATTTCTGGTTCAAAACTTATGATTTAAAATAAACAAATTTATTAATTAACTAATTGGCTAATTAGTCAAATATTTTTACTAACTTACATCACAACTTTTGAACCCAAAACCCCAGCAGGTCATCCAAAGTATCAAAAGACTCGGATTGTAGCCTAGTTTCCAGTAAAAACTTCAGCGAAATACTACCACCTAACGGATAGCACCAAGGGCCAGGCAAAGTGGGCCAAGATGGCTTAAAAAGTCCTCCACTTATGACATCACTCACAAAAAACCTGCACCCCCTAGGCAAAAAAATTTTTTTTCGAGTGCAATCTACTAGACTGGCCGATCCGTTTGAGCCGCTGAACAGCTCTCTAGCGCAATCGGCGGAGGAGCTATGGCGTTGTTAAGGCAACCGAAAACTGCTGTTTTTTTGGCGAAAATTGCCAAAACCAGCCAGATGGCAATAAATTTTGGGTAAAGACTGAAACATGGTCATCTCAAATAAATATGACAATGGTGGAATTTTTTCAGTGAGGTCAGAGCTCGGCACTATGATCAAGTGCAACACTGTCAAAATTGAAGCATATCATTTTGCTGATATTTCACAAAACGCATCAATTAAATACCTGTCACCACTGGAAACACCGTGTCCAGCCTAGACCAATAGGCATAGTCATAAGCAATAGTACTCAAGTATCCTCCAGATTTTAATGTTCTCAAAGCTAAAAGTCTAGAGCTGCTGCCATCTTTCACTTGGATGCATTTCCAATGCTGGTATACATTCTGCTTCAAGCACTTCTCCACTGTTACAGGAACAACATCTTCCTGGTGAATGAAAGGGAAAAAGCTGTGCATTCCAAAAAACGTCAAGCATCTGAGGCAATTATTCAAGCATCTGATGCAAGCAACGTCAAGCATCTGAGGCAATTATTCAAGCATCTGATGCAAGCAACGTCAAGCATCTGATGCAGCAATAATTGCAGCTTCCAAACTGAAAACACAATCATCTGCATTTTTCTACAAACTCAAAATAAAGTGCAAACCACAATGAGAAATTGCTGAAAAGATTCTCATCAAGTCAATTGTATCTGTGACAACAAACATCACCAAATTCTGCGATTGTTTGATACTTTTTGCACCTTTTCATACATATCAAAACTCAACAGTAGCACAGTAATGTATCAAAACTTCTTCACAAGAAGATGTTCCACGACATTTATTACAAGCTATGTTGGCAAAATGAATGTTGGTCAACAAACTTCACCACAATCATAACCATACTGTAGAAGTTGGATCCATATTGGTTTAGAGCGTGGTTTCTCCTTGGTATAAAGAAAGTTATGCAAAAATGCATTTAAACCACTACACAAAGAAATTGATTTTTTAATTTCAATACAATACAAATCCTCTCCAACCATATAACATTTCTACCTTCATTGATGGAAATGCAGCAGCAGTCAGGCAAGTGTCAGTAAGTGGATTTCTTAAATGGAAAGACCAATGCCAGGACCACAGGTTCCGTTGTGTCTCAAACCCATCGCATTTTGAATCCATCATCAACTCCATCTCAGAATTACCCAGTATGTGCTGGCTATTCGGGAAAACAAACTCAGGATCTTGACCACCTTTGACCCATAGACACATTCCCCAATGAGGACTGAAAATCTTAAATGAACGCCTTAACCAATGTATCCCCCCACATTCATATCTGAAAGCAATTGTTAGATTTTCAATCATTATGTACAGCTTGCTACAGGAAAGTCAAGAGTAAAACAAAGTTTTTTTTTCATATCAACCAAAATTATACTACAAAATACTAGCAGTGGCAAAAGCTGATGCCAGCAATTGCTGCTAAAGGTCATAAAAATGTTGTCTTTTAAATGTGGTATTCAAACAAAACATTACAAGGAATGAAATCAACCTTTTCACAAGAGTGTACAGCAAGTTTGCATGAAATTCACAAAAAATCTTTTGATAATGAAGACAAACACAGGTTAAAACAATTCTCTATTTTAACACAGGTGCATCCAAAAACATGAAAACACACACAATTTTCAACCACTTCAAATGAGAAGATGCTCAAAATTTATCACATCATTTTGATAAAGTTACCACATCAAACTAACAACTCTACTGAAGCAAATGTATGCACTTACTGATCCCAAGGGTATACTTATTCCAAAGATGTTAGAGGACAAATTAGAAAAATAATGGTTGACATTTTGATTTCCATTCATATAATAGTTTTGTTGATAGAGTGTTTCTATTGATATTGATACACGCGTTCTAGGTTAACACCTGATCTATTTAATTTCACAAAATTTTAAAGATCAATTTACAAAGAAATCATTATCTAGTGGATCTACTGAAAGATTTCACTGGATCATATCAAAACATTTGGTGACGTACTATAGACTTTAAAAACAACCAAATTTTTTTCTTAGTTACATCTTCAACAAATGATATGCAGGTTGGGAAGAAACTCAACTCGTCCTTAGCTATGGCGTTACACGACTAACACTTTTATCAGAAAAAAAATCAGTATACCGGACAAAAAAAGCAATTAGAAGATCAAATACGTACGACAATAAGAACAATCCCAAAATTCACCTAATTTTGTTTCCAGGACGCCTATCTGACCCTCTCAAAATAGAACCGGGAACATCTCTTGGCCATGGACAATACAGAAGTTCACATTTTGCCAGTTCAGGTGAAAAAGGAAGCCACTGACCAGATTCTCCACATTCAAAGTCAGCAGTGAATCTTTCTTTGTCAAACCAGTAACCTATGAAGCAATGCTGCTATATGTTTGCAACAATGAGAACATAATCAACATTAGAATAAATGTTTAGGTGTTTGTCTTGACTGCAACTTTGCAAAAATCTATTGCATTGTAAAAAATTTGACAAACATTTTACAAACCTGATTTTTTCAAACAAATGATGCACTTGCATTCATACAAAGAAACGATGATACACAATGAAACTCTACATCCCCTTGTGCAAAGCTCTGTTTTCCAAAAAATAGTTTTCATACCAGAAACAAAGTACACAACAACAATGCAAGAAAGGAGATGTGACATCACACAGTTAAAAAAGCAAATACAGGAAAACAATGAAAATTACAGAAAAACATGAGAAATAACATGAAAGTATGATATCAAAATAACAAAAAATAATGATCTTTAAGAAAGTGGACTGTTCTTGTTGTAAGAACTACACCAACGGATTTTCAGGACACATATTGATGATTATGATGCAATTGCACTAAGATAGCTATTTGCAAAAATGTCCATGTTTGAATTCAGAAAAAAGGCACATGACTTTCGTATTTCAGGAACTAAATCACAGTGAAATAATCATGACCTACATGGAGACATCTATCTGAAAACAACAGCTCTTTATACATACTTTAGAGAAAACCAGTAGAGGGTATTACAAAAATATTTACCACCTTCGATGCAGATACATGCACATATTCACCATTCAATCACATGCTCTGGGTGTGGATTGATGCATATATTTGCCAATGAAATAACTTTTTTGATTTGCAAAAAATCGCAAAACAAAATTTGCAAAAATGTTCTGGTTTCATCTTTCCTGACAAGTTGTTACTTTTTTAATATAGCAACTGGACTGCTGGTCACACCTTCATTAGTGAAGCAGTGGCAATGTACTGCTTCAAGGTCTCGAACTCGGAATGCTTTGATTGCAGAAGTGATCGATGTTATCGTGCGAGCTGAATTGCCCAAAGAGACATCTCACTAGTATTATACTAGTCATCGATGTTATGCTTCGAGTGAATGATGGTATTTCATTTGTCTTACTGTTTGCAGCAGTTTTATGTAGTTATCATGCTTCTGCGGCAGGTACACAGAACTAAAAATGGTGTACCTGCACTATACACCAACTTCAAATTCAAGTTTTATTTGATGACTGTTACTTTTCTGAAGCACTGTGCACAGTACACTTAACAGTTTAAAATGCGGATATATGCCGTGTCTAGCAGAAAAAATCAGTTTTCAAATGCAGAAACATGCCATGTCTAACAGTTCAAAATGTGGAATTGTGCTCAGCAGTCCGCCGCAGACAATGCACTGTTCCAACTTCGTTATTTGTTTGATTTCACTCTTTGTTTATTCATATCACCAAGATTCATGTGGTGAATGCCCCAACTGAATGGTGCATAACAAACTGTGGGGCGCCGTTTGTAAAAAAATTTTTATCAAACAGATTTACCACAAAAACTGCTGTCTCTGTGCATATATAGCTATCTCTACGCAGAGATAGATATCTCTGTGCGCATTAGATTATCTCTGCGCAGAGATAGCCATCTCTGTGCGCATTTAGCTATCTCTGCGTTAATCTGCACACATTACATCTTCAAAATCCTGAATGGCATGTGATCTTAGCATTGCCTGAAGACAAAACAGGTCACTCAAGTAACCTAAATTTGCAGTTGCAAGTTGAAAGCAAATTTGTGTATGAAACGTATGACAATAGGTTCACTTTGAAAAAAAATTACTGTTATGGGAACCTCAGCTTCAACATCAAATTTTCACATTTATGATCAGTTCAGGTTAAAATGCTAGAATATTCAAAAATAATTGCTGCCATGTGACTAGCGTTAATGCATTTGCTGCAAAAATATATTTCAAAACCTACTTAGATTTTTTTTCACAGTACAAGAAAGTACATGTTTTGAAGGTAGCTTTTCTTGTAATATTCTCGAAATTGCCATGTTCAACCTTTTCCTCTTGTATTATGTTTCGAAACATGCAAGTGCTTTGCTATTGCAACATTGATTGAATGATTGATACAACGTTGACTGAACACTGAAATTGATGTATTTTGTTATACTTGTGGATTTTCAGGGAAATGTTCTTTGTTACTTCAAGGTGGTAGGCTAGAAAATATTTTTGCTTTATAAGTTCTTTTAATAAACACTTTCAGAGTAGTAGTGCGATAACAGGCAAGAATATCTACCTCATATATAACGTTACCAAAGGTTTCACAGAGACAGATTGTTCATGTTCATTTGCATGACCAATGAAAGGACCCGGAGGTTGTCAGGTCAGCTGACAATGGGTCAGTCATTATGTTTGCTCAGTTGTTACAGAAATTATACATAAAACACAATGCAGTGTTTTACAAAAAGTCTTGCACTGTATTTTTCAGACCAGAAGGCGCAGTATCAAAAATTGAATCCTTTTTATACATAAGGCGTATTGAATGAAGCAAATCTCAGATAACATATGAGGGACCTTAATCAGACAGATTCACCTCCAGACTACCTTACATACAATGGAGTTTACTGTATTTTCCGGGGTAGAAGTCTATCCGGAAGATAAGTCGACCTAAATTTCTGGGCCTAAAAACTAGAATTTCAAGCTATACTCGCCGTATAAGTCGACCCCCTTTCTTGGACGACTGGTTATGGAAAGATATGGATGCCGAGGACGATACTGCTGACACCGAAGAAGAATGGGACCCATCTGATGATGTGCTAACGGGACTTATAGATGCGGACACGTTAGAACTGTTTAAATCGGACGATGAGGAAGATGAATTCGATAGATTTTAATTGTAGTGTAAATATGTAGTGTATATGTATAAATATTTCTCAATAAAAATAATTTTTCAATGTACCCTGAAAATCTACTCAGCATATAATTCGACCTGATATTTAAACAAAAATTTTAGGGGTCAAAAATTCGACTTATACCCCAGAAAATACGGTAATCTCTCACACATGCATAATCTGCTAGACGCGAATAAAATAAAACTGGGTACATCTTTGTGTGTGCCAATGTAGTCAGAAGCCTCACAGAGCAATACGATCTATAGTATATGCTTGCTAGTCTTGAAACCACATACGCCGCTCATTGTAATTGTTGTGGGTTTATTACATAACATGATGATCCGTTTTCAAAAAAATCGTCAAAAACAAATAACCAAACAGTACCGTTTACCACATTAAATTGGTTCATGATGAGAAAGCACAACAAGACCCTTACATTATGCACACCACGTTATAAGATGCACTTTTCACTTTTGAGAAATCGAAGAATTTTAAGTGTGCTTTATGGTCTGAAAAATATGAGTCTCGGTTTAGAAACATGTTGCTGGATACCAAAGTCACAACCAAACAATTCTTGCTCGTGCAACCTGAAATTTTCAAGGGTTATGCAGGAAGGCTATTGAGAACATTATTGAAAATTTTCATTGCAAACAAGTGAGTAAAAAAATTTTATTGTGTGTAACAAAACAAATGTTAGCACCTAACTTTTTTTAAAAAATTCCTGTAGCATATGCCTAGCAAGGTGGTTTAAGGCAAAAACCTTATAACTAAGAAAGTTTTGGTCAATTTATATGAAATTTTCAGGATTAATATGCCTATGTACAAAAAAAATGAGTGTGAAGAAAGTCATAGATTTGTCAATTCAGTGACATCTATAGACTAGAGATTGACCGACATAGCTTTATTGGGGCTGATACAGATATATCAGCCATTCATAGACCAATAGCCGATAACATTTCCAGAATTTTTATTTTTGTTTTCTGCTTCATTTACAAAAATATAATATATTCTATGATTTAGCTTTTTTTCAAAAACTTCAAAATCAAAATCTGAGCTAAAAATTTTCAAATTGTAGCATTTTCAATATTTTTTTCGATTTTTAATTAGTCTGATTAATGGTGATGCTTTTGTTTCGGCTGTGACAGCTGATGTGGGCACCATGGTTCATGTTGTTTGTTTGTTTATGAAAATAGACCTGATGTTGTTGCTGCAAAGTAATGACTTGCTTCATTGTGCTTTCTTGTGCATATTGTCTGCACGCGTCAAGAATATAATGGTGCTTTGACAACACCTACTGATCCCAATGGAATCTTAACGACATATCATTAAAACCCAAATATCGACTGATATGTCAGTCTGGCTCTACTATAAACATCAATCAGCACCAAAGGTGTTAAACAGCATACGAAGCACATGCAAGCTTTTCACACATATGATCCATTTGCTGATGCTAGTGTAATTGTTTGTCACTTCTGCAATAGCTCCAGCAACATCATCGATCTTAATTTGTTCATAATATTGAATCCTGGTGAGTATCGTAAATTTGGTTTCATTGCAATTTAGGTAAGTTTGTTGGATACCAACCAGTAATCAACTTGTTTCATTTCATCACCTATAGCAACTTGCGGTATACTCATGCAAAAAAACGCAAGTGTCATTTGCAAATAGTACAGTATTGAAGACAAACGTTTGAGGTAAATCATTCATGAAGACTAAGAATAGCAGAAAGGCAAGGATAGATTGCATTAATGCGTGAAGACACTGTTTGTCTGAGTTTTGCGAATTGATATTTATGAGAAAAGTCTCTAATGCCTCTTTCATCTTAGCAAGCTAATGCACTGAAAGCTTTCAAATCCTAACTGAACTGGCAACAGATATGATAAAGTGGCACTGAGGACCAGCTGCATTAAAAATGTCAAGTTGAAAATTATCAGAATGAAGACAGGTTGTCAGGATGTAGGATCTTTTACTACAGCAAAGACCTAAACTGGGCCGCACACAATCTTTGACCATCAGGTTGGACATAGCTGCTCTAATCACACCATGAACAGCATACATTGGCAACTTCAAAAGAAACACCTCCTGATTGACTATATCAGAGATTTTGCTTAAATCAAGAAAAACTGCAATGGCATCCTCTTTGTTATCTAATACCTGGACGAATTCTTCATGTATACAATTCATTGCATGTTGTGTTAAATGAGGCAGAAAAAAACCTAGCTAAAAACATGATAGAATGATGTATTTTTGGAGAAATCATCTTTCCATGGAACCAATTTTCACAAATGCAAAATCTAACCTGTTTCTATTCCCATGACTCGATCACTAAGATCATATTAATTTATGTAAATCACTGGTCAAAAGTACAAATCTTGAAGCATTTATTTGTATCAACACCTGTGGTGCAGTGTAAATTCCATGCGCATATTCAGCCAGTGCCAGGCATGTTTTGGGTTTTGCCAGGCATTTTTGGGCCATTTTCACAAGAACATTTGTGTTGAATATGGTGGCAAAATACCAAGCCTGAGCAAAGTTATTTCGATCTGTGCAACAACAATTTACTGAACCCAAATTACCTGGTTCAGCACATTGCTGGCCATGTGCGATAACAACATTCCAATGTGCTGTTAACGTAGCGCCATTACTTAGTTAAAAAAACATGTAAATCCGATTATTCTTGATAAATTGAACTCAACTTATCAGGAAAAGTGTATACATGTTAGAAGAACATTCATGTAAGTTTTTGTTGCAAAAGAACTAGTTTTGAAAAAGTTATGCTGCTTTACATAACAATTTATCAACCCTGCTAAGTAGCATAGGTTTTGTAACCCAGATGCTTCAATAGTCCTGATGCTAATGCAGGTAATTCTGAAGGTATTCTTCAGAGTTTTTTCAAATTATCATGATGCGCATGCATATGAAGAAAATTTGTCAAAATTAGAACACAAGTACAAGAGTAGTCATTCTATTATACACAACTGTCAGGACCTTAGTGTTTAGCAAGAAAATGTTGCACCCTAACTTTTTAGGTATGCTGCTGGATACCAAAGGGCATACCTAAAAAGTTTTTGCTCATATTACCTAAAATTTTCAAGGGTTAGGTGGGTAACTATGGTAAACATTATTGCAGATTTTCATTGCAAACAAATGAGTACAACAAACGTTATGTTTTACAAACCAACAGTGGGCACCTGACTTCTGGAAAAGTTTGTAGCCCAGCCTTAACAAGATGGTTTGATGTGAAACTTCATAACCCAAAATGTTTTTGGTCAATTTGCATCAAAATTTTCATATATGCATCATTCCGCACCCAGCGCACTTTTCAAATGGTTTGTTACTTTTTCAGGTTGCTGTGAAATCACAATGGCAGGCTTAAAGAATTGGTTGCTTGTATCAGTTTTTCGGATACTGGTTGTTTTCTCATTCACTTTTTAGGATAAAAAAGATTGATGTCACGATTTATTGAAAGCACTTGTACTATGTTTGATCGCTAAGAAGTTCGTGGTTGATAATGTCATCAGAAAATTTGAAAGAGGTTAGTACGTATTTTTCAAAATAATTTTGTAGAAAACTTTCTGTGGAAAACATTAGCAAATTATGTTACAAATTATGTTACAATTTATATCAACATAAATCACATAATTTTTCATGGAAAAATGCATGTATGCTAATTTCTACAGAATTCAGTACAAGCCTGTTTTCATGTGTGCTTTTGTGGTTTTATTAATTTTTGCTGCTGAGCAGCTAAATTGCCAAAACAGAAGTGTCAAAACCACTGGGATCAATAAAAAACATATCACTGTAGATTTCTCTAACAACATTTTATCATGAGACTGGAGAAAAGTGTTACTATAAACAAACATCCATTATAGCCAAACCACACTATATCTTCACTAAAAAGTTGTTTTAGTTCAATGACAGAGCCTAGCAAGGGGAGAAAGTGTTGATCCGGATACCTTAATATATTGTATTTTTGTGAAAACATTGTTAAGAAAAGACCAGAAATTATTTTGATTTTATATTTCAAAATTCTAGTCAACATTTTTCTTGGGTACTATCAGTGGCGATTCTAGAACATAAAAAGTGGAGGGTCAATCCCAACATAGGCTAATTGTGAATATCGTTAAATATGAACTAGCATTGTTATTCACTAGAGACCCTAAACGCCACTGTAGCTGCAGTCACACATGTGTACTGCTGTGTCGAATATTCTGCGCTAAGCATGCATCTTCCACAGCACTGCACATGTAAAATGAAACACCATTTTCCATACACAATTGTGCCGACCCCACATGAACAAAAACAGCCCCATGAAAGTGAATACAATTCACATGAAAGAGAAATGTTTCCAGCCAAGAGGACTATTCAATGAAGTATGCAGTTAACAGCAGCGAGGTTTCGGTACCAGTTACACCAAAAGTAGTAGCATAGCAGCACTGCAGATAGGTGTCCATCGCTGTTTAGGGCGTGTACCTGATAGCAAGATGTAACAGCAGGCATAAAACTTATTTTGTAGAATGTTCCCAACAAAGTTGATCATTTTAATATTCACTCTGAATTTTCCTCTGACTGATTCTCAAAAGCTGACTTTTCAATCAGGCGTTGATTTATGACTGTCTTCAGGGCCGGTCTTTAGCCGATTGCTTCCAATCGGGCCTCGCGCCAAAGACAGTGCGGGGCCCAAAGTATTTTTAAAGCGTGAGACCCGTTTCCATAGAAAATTAAAGTGAACTGCGCGTTTGCAAGATACGGTTTGATAGTTATTGGTGTTTCAACAGTTACTGTACTTGTCTTCTGAAGGTTGACTTTAGTTTGTAATTGCGATTGCGTGCACGTTAGTCAGTCTTACTCAATTTCACTCCTGTAAAAATCTGATGAGGCAATCTGGGATTGACGGAAATGCTTGAAACAAATCTAGTTTTAATTATGCGAACTGAAGATTATTACAGATGTGCAAAAAACAACGCTTCCTCAAAAAGTAACAGAAACTTTCTTTGACAATGAAGCCATTTGCAACGTAACAGAAGTGTTGGGACCACCTCCTTTGGCGAAAGAGAAGTGGCAGTTAGATTTAAGCGAAGTAAGCCTAATATGTTCTTGTGGTGAGAGCTGCATCATGAAATACTGCCGAAAAGCAGGTTTTATACAGGTGTTTTGTTTTTTGGTTTTAATAGTGGGATTTGGGTATTTATTTGAGAATATATTTTTTCTGTAGCTAATAACTACCACGAGTTCAAAGACGAAGAAACATAGGCCAAAACTTAAAATGGCAGTCAAGAGCAGGCTAAAGCCAAGGGCAAACCAAGCCCAAAGCAGTAAAAGAGAAAGGTGCATTGGAGAAGCATTTTAACAGAACTATACCTCAGAAAATGCACAAAAAGCTAAAGAAGAGCAACAACCACAGTGTAGATGGCAACAGTGTAGACAGCTAGCATGATGAAGATATGCCAGATAGGCAGTCAAGCCCACAAGAAGAGGAAGACAACCGGGCAATCACCCCATAAAATTTCAAAAACATGTTTAGATTTTTGGTATAACAACAAATTACAATCGTTTTCTCCCCAAAAAATCAGCTGGTTGCGGCCCTGCAAGTAGTCAAAGTGGAAGTTTACGTATGGGAAGTGAGATAAGTCATTTTGAAATTATTGAGTATGACTATGACTAAGAAAGAAGCTGGTGCATCTGATGAGGCTTGCAAAAAATTGAAAATTCAACAATTGTCGGAACTATTGGATTATCAAACGATTCTGCAACATGGCCAGTTGTCGTTAGTCGGAATGTTAGGAACTATTTAGACCAAAGAGACGAACCGCCTACAGTCACAACAGAAGTTTTCCCCAGAAACGAGAGTGATGGGATTTAATTTCCCTTACAAAAGAGTACTGCCAGATGGTGAAGCGGTTGATTGCCCATGGTTGATAGACTCGACATCGAAAATAGAATCTGTTGCTATTACAGCAAATTTTTAGCTCTGTATGTGCAGTCGCACTACACCAAACATCTCAACATTGGAGGTAGACAGAACGCAGTAACTCATGTATTTATTGGGTGTTACGGGGTTATCCATGAAGTTTATGCTGGAGAGGTGAAAGTGGGGTCACGCCCTGGACCTCCCATTCACATCAACGAATTTCTATCATTATGACGTGATAACCCCCTCAACAAGTTCTGCAAATGCCACCAAGTGGGGCCCCCATTCATACTCCCTAGCGGACCCCGCACTTGCTAAAGAAGGTCCTGACTGTCTTGTCATAAGCGCACTAACTCTCAACCTAACACGCACTAACTTTCAAACTAAAATGATTCAGACAAATAGACAATGAGCAATATGATTCTCACACAGATCCCTGCACAGTCTACATTAGAATTTTATATAATCATCACCTCAGTGTAACTTAATCCTTTGATTATCATGTCGACTATCAAATTCATCAGTGAAATCATCGAAATCTATTTTTCAGCTCGTACCTTTCAACTGAAAGTAGATCAGTGTTACCCAATAGATCGTGGAATTTCTGGGAAGTGTTTTCACTAACGTCAGTTTATAAAAACTTCTCTCGCATGAAGCGCCAGTGACGGGAAGAGTTACAGCCACCAGTAACAGTCAAATACAGCTTTAGTAGTTATAAATGAAACAAATTGTTCGAGCGACATAGGCAGCTTCAACTCCTTCCAAATCAAATTCATTGCTGAAGTTATTTCATGTTTTAAATCATTTTCACTAAATGAACAAGTGTTTTTTCATAGAAATGTTTGACCTCCGGGGCAAAGAGCTGAAATACGCAAAAGAATTGCTTCTGATCATTACAGAAAATCCCTACAAAATTCAATGAGATTGCAGGACATGCGTGGCTAGAGTTAAAAACTAGTGACGAACCACTTACGTAAGATGTTTGCGAAGTCGTATACACAAGGCAGCAGAACGCAATGCTGCAGCCAGGATAATATCGCAAAAATTAACTGAAACCGATTATTATTAAACACAAGCCTTTTGCTACTGGGACAAGAAACAATTTGATGACAGTAATGTAATCCAGTTCCATATCACACTAAAATGAACAAAAGATCAATCATCCCATTTCTGCGACTATTTCTTAGTTTTGAAATTAATCTTGCAAAACTACGACCGCAGTCTGACTAAATTTCACACGGGATCAGAGCAACCACTGATGTGTGTCATCATAAAAGCTCTAGCTACCCCACCGTCAAAAACAGCAACACAGCTCATTATGCATTTGGGAAATATTGAATGCAGGCAAGAGGGTTTCTAAATTATCGTTCAAAAAATATTGCTGGCTGAACCTTATCTACTGTAGCCTATATCTGAACCAAACAAACTTAAATAAGAAATTAAGAAAAAACTAGGGGGGCCAACCATAAATCTGGGGGGGCCATGACCCACCCAGGCCCCCCGTTAGAATTGCCACTGGGTATTATTTCTTGGCAGCATTTCTATTGAACTAAAAAACAGTGACATACTTTTCCCACGATCAGACTTGGCTTCTTTTGGTTGACAATTCGTGCACTGCTCCACTAAGGCTATCCACCAAACTTACTGTGGTCACATCAATCCCTAATATAGTGAAACTCATGTAGCATCGATTGCTGCTGAAGCACAATCCTTGATGCAATTCCTGCATTAGGCCAGCCATTACCTAACCATTGGTCACTTAGCTGCATTCCCATTGATTTAAAAAATATTTGTATGGCAGCTCTGCATAGGCAGGCTTTGGGATGTTTATGGCTGCATCACTTATTTTCAACTGACAAAACTACTATCTTGTGAAACTTTCATGAATGACAAGTCCATAGATATTGAAATAACAATGTTAATTATTTTTGTTTCATGACATTTATGTGAAAACTGTATTTTGGACATCTTTTTCAATGCTGTTGATTGAACACCATTTTCTGCATTTCATTTTCCTTATATTTCTCCACGTCAGATTAATCTTTGAAAGTTTCTATTGCTAGTACATCTATATTCAAAGTCCTTTCATTACAATTTAATCAAATATACCTGGTAAACATCGAATAGTGATGTTTGATCCATGATAATTCAAAGTTTGGGATTGAGGAACTAATTCAGCATTTGCACTTCTCAAATTAAAATCAGATGGAGTTGGGCATGTAACTCCAACACAAGGTGGTGGCAATGGAGACCATCTGTGGAACAAGGAATTTTAAAGACATACTACAATCGACATGGGTTTGACGAAGTCTGAGCACAAACTACCAAACAAAAGCAAGCAAAAGACTAACAAAAATACACACAAGAACTTAATACATGAACTTTTCATCTCTCAAATAATCACCTACTGAAATGTTCTACAATCCCTTATCACTTTCAACACAAAACAACTATACTATAAATTTCAGTAACACACCTATCCCTCAAGTTTCATTTGAAAGACAGCCAAGAACAAAAGATTAAGATAAAATGAAGTAAACTAACTATATGTTGATCAATCACATCTTGTATTACTTCGTATAGTACATCATTTAAATTAAAAATTAATCACATACGTTTTGGTAAGAACTTGCGAAACCCTCACTCTCATTCTGCAGTGTTGCCAAAACCATGAAGTGCAACAATTTGCTCAAGTTTTAAAGCAGCTTTAACTTGAGCATGAAATTTTTGCTTATACACAACTCTGTGAATTGTCAATTGCAAAATCAGCATCAAATGTTAACATTTTGAGAACCGGCCTACAATATATTCGTACTTTGATTTCGGCCTAAAAAACAGCAGTTTTCAGTTGCCTTACCATAGCCCTAGCTCCTCTGCCGATTGCGCTAGAGAGCTGTTTAAGGGTTCAAGCAAATTGGACAGGCTAGTATATTGCACTCGAAAAAATTTTTTTCGTTGAGGGTGCGTATTTTTTGTGACTTATGTCATAAGTGAAGTAGTTTTGGTGTCATTTTGGCTCATGTTGCCTGGCCTAGGGCCCAACTGTTAGGCCAGTGTTTCGCTGAAGTTTTCATTGGAAACAAGGCTCGAGTCTGAGTCTTTTGAGCCCTTGATCGACTTTCAAGCGTTTCTGGTTCAAAAATTATGATCTAAAATGAACAAATTAATTAATTATCTAATTAGCTAATTAGTCAAATATTTTTACTAACTTACATCACAACTTTTGAACCCGAAACCCTAGCAGTTTATCCAAAGTATCAAAAGACTCAGATTGTAGCCTAGTTTCCAGTAAAAACTTCAGCGAAATACTACCACCTAACGGTTGGCGCCCAGGGCCAGGCAAAGTG